>Ga0209933_1001433_pt1 | contig 22370 bp, 23 predicted proteins | sample ThiBiot_300_biof_FD_183944 | JGI IMG/M metagenome (GOLD analysis project Ga0209933, IMG submission 183944) | Wastewater bioreactor microbial communities from Cape Town, South Africa - Thiocy_cont_300_biof (SPAdes) | ecosystem: Engineered > Bioremediation > Thiocyanate > Unclassified | place...
CCGGAACAGCACCCCCTGCTCGTACTGCTTGATGATCCGCACCGCCAGCCCCAGAACCACCAGAACGACGACGACGACGATGACGACCGTGGTGAGCGCGGTGCTCATGATGCTGCTCCCCGGATGGTGACGTGCGGTGCTGAGCGGCCGACGACCAGCTCGTCGTGCAGGGTCCGCACGGCCGGCAAGGTCCAGCAGGTCAGCTCGACCTCCCTGCGCAGCGCCTGGGTGGCGACCGCACCGGTGAGGGTCAGCAGGCCCTCGGGGCCTGCCGTGGCGGTGATGGAGTGGCCATGCAGGCGGTGGTTGCGGGCGAGTGCCGCACCGACCGCCGTCTCGGTGTCCAGCGCCTCGCGGCGCGGATCACGCCCCGCGTTGGGGTCGTAGCGTTCGCTCATGATCCGACAGTGCGCGTCGGGAGCCCGGCAGTGGGAGGGCACAACGACCCGCACCATGGCGCCGGAGTGCTCCGGTCAGCCCGTGATCCGCAACTTGTTCTCGACCACGGCCACACCGGGCCCCGACCAGCACGCGTCCTCCACCGCGCGGCGCTCGGCCCACGTCAGCACCGTGCCGGTGAGGGTCACGACCCCGCCCTCGACATCCACGTCCACGTGCGCGGCCTCGACCTCCGCGCGCCGGACGAGCGCCGCCCGGATGGCGGGCCCGATCCCGGCGGGCTCGATCTCCGGGCGCACCTCGATCAGGTTGCTGACCGACGCGACACCGGGCAGGTACTGGACGGCGTATGTCGCGGCCTGACGCTGGTACTGCCACGCAACGGCGCCCGACAGGGTGACGACGCGGTCGTGGACCGCGACCTTCACCGCGTCGGGGACGTCGACGGACCGCCGCAGGGCCAGGCCGGACTCGCGGGCGATCTCGGTGTCGGTCACGGCGTCCCAGCTTCCCCGCACGGTGATCTCCTGGGCGACGCCGAGGACCCCGCGGACCCGTTGCGCGGCCGAGCCTGCGCGCAGCCGCTCGGGATAGGAGTCGACCTGCCCCGACAGCGTCACGGCGCCGCTGGAGACGGCCACGTCGATCGGGCCGCTGCCCGTGCCCGGCGACCAGGCCAGTTCCTGGATCACGGCGGTCCGGATCTCGTCGTCGGTGCGGGGAGGGAGCGTGGATGCGGTCATGCCCGCACTCTGAACCGGGCCGGTGGCCGGCGCACAGGGCCCAACGGCACGGCTCGGCGGGCCGGGCGCACTACGTCGCGTCGGGGGCGATCCGCACCAGCGCGGCGCGGTGCCCGTCGGTCTCGAGCACCGTGAACCGGCGCGGCGCCCGAGCGCGACGACGCTGTCCCCGATCCGCGGCGTGTGGCCCATCCTGGTCACGACGAATCCGGCCAGGGTGTCGTAGTGGCCTGCGGGCAGCGTGATCCCGGTCCGAGCCCGGACGTCCTCGCGGTGCAGCAACCCGTCGAGCTCCACGGCGCCGTCCACGTCTGGAAGGGTCGTATCCCCGTCCGTCCCGATCTCGCCGATCATCTCCTCGACGAGGTCCTTGAGGGTCGACCACCACCGCGAGGCGCCCGTGGCGGCGCATCCGGGACAAGGCCTCGATCAGCGGCAGCGTGTCCGGGATCGCGAGCGCCGTGCCGGCCAGCGCCGCGACCGTCACCGGCGCGGTGTCACCGAGCCGGCGACGGCAGGCGGCACCGAGCACGTCCCGGGCGGGCACGACACCCACGACGTCGTCGGGTGATCGACCCGCGACCGGGTAGCGGGAGTGCGGGTGGCCGACGAACGCGGCAGCCTCCTCGGTCGTCATCGCCCCGTTCAGGAAGTCGATCTCCGTGCGCGGGACCATCACCTCGGCGACCAGCCGGTCGGTGGCCGTGAACACGTCCGCCAGCACCCTGCGCTCCTCCGCGGTCAGGTCGGGCTGGGATCCGACGAGCTGGCCCACTCGAAGCCGGCGAGTGAAGGGATCCGGCCGGCCGCGGCGAGGACCTCGGTGTCCACGCCCAGATCGAGCTCGCCCTGCCCACCAGCGAGCCGCGGCCGAGCGAGGGCCTTGAGCGCCTCCACCGCCTGGGCATCCTGGGCATCCTGGGCCGAGCCCAGGTGCTCGATATCGTGCGCTCCGCGCCGCGAACCGTGCACGATCTGCACCGCAGTCGCCCCGGAACCGGTCCGCACCGTGCGCACGTACGCCACACCGGGAGCCTACGAGCACGGCTTAGTGCGCAGATTCAGCCGAACCCGCACACGATCCCGCAGGTCAGCGATCCGCGACAGGCTTCAAGATCCACTCATGAGCCGCGTCAGGTCCAGGATCATCAGCGCGAGCGCAAGCCCGATCCACGACTCGTTGCCGGCGCCCTGTCCCGACGCCGGGTCACGCCCGTTCGCCGCCCGCATGTCGCGGACCGCGAGGAAGCGGGACCGGTACACGCTGGTGGTGTCGAGCGGGCACTCGATCATGCGCACGCCGATGCCGCCGTGATCGCGCTCAGTTGTCACGGGCCGATCATGACGCTCGAGGACGCCGCGGGTGCGCTCGGAGGTCCGGGCGCGTGTTCGAACTCGGCGATGGCGCCAAGGATCTGGGAGACCATGCGCCCGACCGCGGAGCGAGACGACGGCGACACCACCACCGAGGACCCGTCCCGTAGGCGGATCCCCAACCGGACACTTCTCTGGACCTCGCCTCCACCGAGGCCTAGGCCACCATGGTGTCGAGATGGCTAGACCCGCCGCGAACCCGCCCGAGGCCGAGCCGAGGCCGGCCCTGCTGTCGGCGCACACCCCCCGCGCGATCCGCGACGCCCTGGTCGGATCCGAACGCGCCGAGTTCGAGCACGACTACCAGCAGGCGATGACCGAGTCCGCCAGAACGCTGGATCTAACCGAGGTCCTGAAGGTGCTCGACGTCTACCGCGAGCTCGCCGAGATCGCCCAGCGGCGGGGCCCCGAGGCGCACCTGCGGATGCTGGAAGCGGTCGACCGCCTCCAGCGCGGGCAGGACGTGTCCATGGTCGCCGGCCACCTGCACAAGGCCGAGATCAGCGCGAGGCTGAGCCGCTGATCGGGTGTACTCCTACGACATCCGCCCCGAGGCACGGGAGTACGCGGACAGCATGCCCATCGCCGCGCTGGCTTCCTACGCCGAGCTGATCGGGTTCATGGAGCTGACCCCCTGGGGCCGCACCCGCCTACCGACAGGACAAACCCAACGCCAACATGCGCAAGATGCTCTTCGGACCTGGCTCCGAGGGCATCGCCGTCTACCTCATCCTCGAGGAGCAACACCGCGTGATCATCCTCAGCGTGACATGGGTCGGCTGAACACACTCCGGCCTTCGCTGCGGATCGGGCGCCTACGCCGACGATCGTCCTACGGACACCGTGGTGCGCACCCCGGCCACATAACGGGTGCGGTCAACACTCGCGAACAACAGCGGTGCAGGACGTCGTAGCGGAACCGGTCAGTCAAGGTCGATTCGAGTTCCCCCGCGGGCCCGGTTTGCGGCCGATGATGCCGAACAACGAGATCTCGCCCCGGATCGGCAGACCATCGAGCAGGAACGGCTGGACCGCCGCCAGGCAGGCCGCGTGGAAGGCGTCCTCACCGGCGGTCTGGATGGCCTCGTAGGCCGGCCCGGTCGCGGCCAGCCCCCGCGCGTAGTGCTCGGCGTCGGCGAACTCGAGCACGAATGGGACCCCGAACAGCTCGCCCGGCTCCAGCCCCGCGTCACTGAGGAACTTCGACGCCGCGCCCTCCCGCTTCAGCCCGACCATGTCGGACTGGTGCGCGACCTGCGCCTCGGTGGCCAGCCTGAACGGCGCGAGCAGCCGCCCGCCGGGACTCGCCGCCATGTCGCCCCAGAACGTCAACGCGACCTGGCCTCCCGGGCGCAGCACCCGGTGCACCTCCCCGATCGCCTCGGGAGTGGTGCCCCAGATGCCTCGAAAGCTCGTCACGGCGTCGAACGAGTCAGCGGAGAACCCGGACTCGGCCATATCACCGACCCGAATATCGGTGTCGGGGTTACGCAGCCGGGCCACCTCGACCAGCCGCGCTGACGCGTCGATCCCGGCGCAGTCGGCGCCCGCCACCCTGGCCAGCTCGATGGCCAGGCCGGCACCGCAGGCCATGTCGAGCAGCCGGGTTCCGGCCGAGACACCCAGACGCTGGTGCACGCTGACGTACTCGCGGACGGCGGAGGGTTCCATCAGCGCGGCGAAATCCGCCGCCCGGCGTCCCCAGCCTTCATCGACCATGCGCCAGCTCATCGTCGTTCCTCCCGTCTCGGGTGACACCAGACATTTAGGCCCGGCCCACGCTAACGCTGTCAGTCGTCGCGGTGCGCAGCCGTCGGCGTGTCGCAGGATGACTATCCACCCGTCGTTCTCGCAGCTCTAGGCGGCCTGCAGCGCAGCGCAGCGCAACGCAACGTCCTCGGCCTGGACCGCCCACCGACGTCGCGGGTCATATGTCCCGGTCCTCGTCCACGCCGGCTGTCAACTCCGGTTGAACCCTGACCCGGCTGGTCCGCGTGGGTTCGAGGGCTTGTCGCAGCACTCCTGATCATGAGGGGTGTGCAGATGGTTCGACGTGGACGCAAGCGGTAGCTGGACGTGGAAGCCCGGTACTGGGCCCTGTTGGCGAACGGGATCGGCACCGTCGAGGCGTGCCGCACTCTCGGGATCGGACGCAAGACCGGCTACCGGTCGCCGACCCTCGCCAACAGAACAGGGAACGGGCGACCACAAGTCGGACCACTGCCGGCCACTCTGTCGACCACACCTCGACACCGACGATTGGTTCCGGACGCCGCCCGAAGGCCGGCGCCACGGACGGAAGGTGATCACCAATGACTGACCGGACCGATCTGTGCCGCCGGGCCCATCAGGACGTCGCCGACTACATCGGCATCCCACGCACGACGCACGGCCAACGGCAGCGCCGCACCATCAGTCTTTGGGCCTGCCGGGCCGGCCGGTATCTGCTCTACGCGGACGACAGGCTCCGCGCCTGGTCCAGCGCGCTCCTCTACGGCTCGGCGGCAGCGGTGTCGCGCGCCAGTCTCGGCTGTCAACCGAGCGGCCGATCCGCATGAAGCTGGTGGCCTCGGCAGACGTGCCCGACCGACTCCTGAGCATCGACGACGTCGCCCAGATGCTCCAGATCCCCGTCCAGAGCATCTACAAGCAGCGGTCGGTGGGCACGTTCTGCCCGGCCTACAGGATCGGACGACACCTTCGCTGGCGGCGCGGGGAGCTGCTGAGCTGGCTCGAGTCGAGGAAGGACCCGGTCTGATGCCGAGGCTTGAACAGCGACGACCGTCGGTGCGGCGGACCTGAACTTGATCACGCTGCGACCAGTGCTGAAGTGGATCACAGGAATAAAACCAGGAATCGATCACCTGGATCGAGATCATCAGCGGCATCACCGCTGGTAGAGCTCCTCCGACTGGATTCGAACCAGTAACCACTCGATTAACAGTCGAGTGCTCTGCCGTTGAGCTACGGAGGACCGTACGTGCTGCGGGCTGCCCCGCCGACGTGGAGAACTTTAGCGCACCGCCGCACCCCCGTTCGGGCGGGGGCCGCCTGCCCGTGGCGCGGGCGGGCGGCGGCTCGGGCAGGATGGCCCGACGGGCACGAGGGGCTGGGAGGCCACGATGTTGAAGTTCCTGGTGGGAGCAGCCGTCGGCTACGTGCTGGGGGCGAAGGCCGGGCACGAGCGCTACGAGCAGCTCAAGCGCACCTACCAGCGCGTCTCCGACCACCCCGCGGTGCAGGGGGCCGCCGGGGTCGTGCGGGCACGCGTCGAGGAGAAGGTGACGGGCGGCAGCAACGGCCACGCGCGCTGAGCGCGACCGGCCGTTTCCTGCGCGACGTCGCGCCCGACGAGAAGGCCGCGGGCACCGGCTACCCCTTCGACCTGCCGGCCGTCGACGGGCTGCGGCAAGTGGCTGACGCTCGGGCCGGGGGTCACGCGGGTCGAGGTCGTTCGGCTTCTCCACCCGATCGACGGAATCCGCGCTCGGGTCGGCTCTGACGCTCGGCCGGGCGCCGGGCCGGGAACGCAGTTCGTTCTTCCTGCGGGCCGAGTCGTACTACAACGTGGCCACGGAGATCGAGCGCCTCGACAAGGCCGGCGGCCCGCCGCTGCTGCCCGCGTACGGAGGCATGTCCCGCACGAGCGCTCCCACGGCGAGTCGTTCCTCGACCTGCTCACCCACCGCTTCCGGCCGCACGGCCTCTACCTGCTCGACGAGCCGGAGGCCGCGCTCTCGACCCGCGGTGGCACGGCCGCGATCGTGCGCATCCAGGACCTCGTGGACCGGGGTGCGCAGTTCCTGATCGCCACCCGCTCCCCCGTCCCGCTGGCCGTCCCGAACGCCCGGATCATGGCGATCGCGGCCGACGGCACGCTCGACCCGGTGCCCTACGACGACGCCCTCCCGTACGCGCCACCCGCCGCTTCCTCGCCGACCCGGCCGCCGCCGTCCGCGCACTGCTGTCGTAGGTCTGGGCCCGGCGACGCCCGGGCGCCTCGCGCAGCTCCGTGGGGTGCTCCACCGCCTTGCGCACCGTCGGCACGGCGCCGGCCAGCAGCAACGGCACCCTGGGCCCGCTACGCCGAGCTGTTCGACCCCGACCCGGATTCCGACCGGATGACCACCGCCGCCTGAGGTCAGCCTTACACATGCAGAAGTCTGCATGTATGGTGGCGGCGTGAGCGACGCACACGGGCACGGCCACGGGGGTCACGGCCACGGCCACGGCATGACGGCCGACACCGACCGGCGCTGGCTGGGCATCGCGCTGGCACTGATCCTCGGGTTCATGGCCGTCGAGGTGGTCGTCGGCATCGCCGCGCAGTCGCTGGCCCTGATCTCCGACGCCGCCCACATGCTCACCGACGCCGCCTCGATCGTGCTGGCCCTGATCGCGATGCGGCTGGCCGCGCGGCCCGCCCGGGGCTCCTACACGTTCGGGCTCAAGCGCACCGAGATCCTCTCGGCCCAGGCCAACGGCCTCACGCTGCTGCTGCTCGCGGCCTGGCTCACCTACGAGGCGGTCAGGCGGCTGATCGACCCGCCGGAGGTCGAGGGCGGGCTCGTGCTCGTCACGGCGCTGGTGGGGATCGTGGTCAACGTGGCCGCGGCCTGGGCCATCAGCCACGCCAACCGTTCCAGCCTCAACGTCGAGGGCGCGTTCCAGCACATCCTCAACGACCTCTACAGCTTCATCGCCACCGCCGTGGCCGGTGCCGTCGTGCTGCTCACCGGGTTCGCCCGCGCCGACGCCATCGCGTCGCTGATCGTGGTCGGGCTGATGGTCAAGGCGGGCGTGGGCCTCGTGCGCCAGTCGGGGCGGATCTTCCTGGAGGCCTCCCCCGCCGGCATCGACCCGGACGTCGTGGGTGACCGCCTGGTCTCGTTCGGGCAGGTGGACGAGGTGCACGACCTGCACGTCTGGGAGATCACCTCCGGCGAGGTGGCCCTCTCCGCCCACGTGCTCGTCGAGCGGGGCGCCGACTGCCACTCCCTGCGCCGCGACCTCGAGCTCGCGCTGGCCGGCGACTACGGCATCACCCACACCACGCTGCAGGTCGACCACGCGGCCACGCACGCCGCGCCCGTCCCGGTGGACGTCACGGTGCTACCGATGGCTCCCGGCCACTGCAGGCAGAGCCACGGCCCGGTGCACCGCGAGGAGCCGCACGCGCACTAGCGAGCCCCCGCCCGGGAGGGGAGGGGGCTCGCGGGGTGCGCAGGTCAGGCCGGCAGGTCGGCCATGGCGTGGTCCGGGACGGCGTGGTCCGGGACGTGGACCTCGACGTCGGGGTGGATGTCGGCGTCGGTGTGGACGTCGACGCCGTGGCCGAAGTCGTCGTGGTTGAACGAGTGGTCGATGCTGTGGTCGCTCGAGTCGTTGCCCGAGTTGTTCACGGAGTTGTCGGTGTTCGTGTTGCCGGAGTCGTGGACCGAGTTGTCGGAGTTGTCGACCGTCGTGTCGCCGCCCGAGCCGAACGCGCCGCCGGCACCGACGTGGACGTCGCCGCCGACCGTCGTGGTGGTGGCGTCGCCGGACCCGAACGCCGTGGTGTTGTGGTCGCCGGTCACGGCCTGGTTGTGGTCGCCGACCACGTTGCCGTCGCCCTTGACGTTGCCGTCGCCGACCTGGTTGTTGTCGCCCGTGGTGATCGGCGAGTTGCTGACGTCGCCGCTCACCGCGACGGCGCCGTCACCGGAGGCGGTCGCGGAGTGGTTGTCGATGTCCTGGTCGAAGTTGCCGCCGTGGGTGTCGATCTGCTGGTTCACCGAGTTGTCGACCGTGGTGTCGCGGTCGTCGATGTAGTTGTTGGTGACGTAGTTGTTCAGGTACTGCGCGGCGACCTCGTGGGACGCGGCGGGCGTCGCGTAGTCGTGGTGGACGGGCGGGGGCGGGGCCGAGTAGCCGATGCTGTTGTGGCCCGTGTCGTAGCTGCGGCTGAAGTCGGCGTGCTGGCTGTCGTCCTCCGCGAGGATCAGGGCGTCGTGGATGTCGGCGGGGCTGACCCCGTCGAGGCCGGCGTCGTGCAAGGTGCCCTGCGGGTCCTGGGCGAAGTCCTGACGCAGCTCGTCGTTGCCGAGCAGGTTCTTGATGAAGTCGAGAAGAGTCATGGTCATCAGCTCCGGGGTTCGGGGGCCGGCGTGTTCCGGCGATGGGGAAAATCTAGGGATCTCCCCAGGTCAGCGGACTCCCCGCGACGGCCTCCTCCCCCTGGTCGCTCCGGCAGGCTCTCCTTACCGGACGGCAACCGCGTGCAGCAGCACCGCGTGGTCGGGGTGCAGCAGCGGCGGCGCGAGCCCCACCCGGGTGAGCACACTGCCCGGGAGCTCGACGCCCTTCTCCAGCCACGGGGTCTGCGCCCGCGCCGACGACGGGACCTCGCCGCGGGCCTGCACGCGGTAGGTCCGGGCGGGGTCGAGGCCGGGCAGCAGCAGCCGTGGCGGGATCACGTCGACGGTGGACGCGAGCCGCACGTAGGCGTAGATCCCCTGGTCTGCACCCACGACGCCGTGCAGCAGTGCCCCCTCCCCGGGATCGTCGACGCGCACCGTCCGGCCGGAGTGCAGCACCCCGCGCAGCTCCTTGTAGAGCGCGGCCCACTCGCGCAGCCGGTCCAGCTCGTCGTCGGAGCAGGTGGTGATGTCCCACTCGATGCCCGCGTGTCCGAACAGCGAGCTGACCAGCCGGAACGACAGGGCGCTGGCGCGACCGGTGGTGTGGGAGACCGGCGCGCCGACGTGCCCGCCGACCAGCTCCGGCGGCAGGAGCAGGCCCGTCCAGCGCTGGATGGCCTGGCGTTCCACGGGATCCGTGCAGTCCGAGGCCCAGATCCGGTCGGTACGCGCGAGCGTCGCGAGGTCCGAGCGTCCGCCCCCGGACGCGCAGGACTCGATCTCCAGGTCGGGGTGGCGGGCCCGCAGCTCGTCCCACAGCCGGTGCAGCGCCTCGGTCTGCACGTGGGCGCCGGGACGGCCGTCGTGGACGGGTTCGGACAGGTCGCGGTTGTGGTCCCACTTGATCGCGTCCAGCGCGTACTCGGTGCACAGCGTGTCGATCTGCCCGAGGACGTGGGCGTAGGCGCCGGGGTTGGCCAGGTCGATGACGTACTGGTGGCGCGCCGTGCGCGGGAGCCGGCCGGGGGCGGCGAGCACCCAGTCCGGGTGGGCGCGGGCCACCTCGGAGTCCAGCGAGATCATCTCGGGCTCGAACCACAGCCCGAACTGCATGCCGAGGCCCCGCACGTGGTCCGCGAGGGGGTGCAGACCGTCCGGCCACACGTCCGGGTCGACGACCCAGTCCCCCAGTCCGCTGGTGTCGTCGCGGCGGCCGAGGAACCAGCCGTCGTCCAGCACGTAGCGCTCGACGCCCAGCGCGGCCGCGCGGTCGGCGAGCGCGGTGAGCCGGGCGAGGTCGTGGTCGAAGTAGACGGCCTCCCACACGTTGAGCGTCAGCGGCCGCGGCGACGACGGGTGGCCCGGCCGCGCACGGACGTGCTCGTGCAGCCGCGCCGAGAGCCCGTCGAGGCCCTCGTCGGACCAGGCCGCGAGCAGCGTCGGCGCGGTGTAGGCCTCGCCCGGGGCGAGCACGATCTCACCGGGCTCGACGAGCTCGCCGCCGCCCAGCACGGCGAAGCCCTCGGGCACCCGCTCGACGAGGTGCACGGAGTTGCCGCCGCACGCGACGTGCACGCCCCACACCTCGCCGTGGCCGAACCCGAACCCGGGGGTGCCCGCCACGAGCAGCGGTGTGGCGTCGTGTCCGGGTCGGCCCCGCCAGGACTCCCGCGCACGGATTCCGACATGCACCTGTGACCTCTGCGGTGAGTGCTCCCGGCACCACCGGCCGGTGAGGTCCAGCAGCTCCCCCGCGCGGGAGGGAACGGGCAGCACCGGGGTGAGGCCCGCGAGTACATATTCCTCCCTTCCCCGGTTACTCAACGTGACATCGATCGTCAGGACCCCGGACGGTTCGAGCACCAGCGCCAGGTCCAGCCCCAGGCCCGCCTCGGCGTCGCGGGCCGCGACCCGGACCGTTGTCGGCGTGACGTCGTGGGAGGCGATCGACCAGCGCGGATAGGGCACGCGCCCCTGTCCACGGACCGCGGCGCGGCCGGGCCAGCCGTCGGCGGCACCCGGGAGCACCGTCAGGGGCCAGGGAGCGTCGACGGTGCCGGGCGGGACGCCGGGCTCCAGGGCCGCGACGACTGCGGGGAGTGACGTGTCCGGAAGATCCACATCGGCCCCCCAGTGCAGGATCCGGGGCAGTCCCGGGCCGCTCAGATCGAGCAGGACGGCGGTGCCGCCAGCCCGCAGGACGGCCGTCTCGATGTTGGAACTTGTTGGCATGTGCTCGGCTCCCCTGTTGGACGTTGTTGGAAAGTATTGACTCTTTCGGGGTCGTGCGCCATCGTTCCTTCACCTCGCGGTCACACCCGCACAGCACATCCTGACTTGATCTCCAATGGAGGCGACATGTCCCGACCCTCGACCGAGGCCCAGTACCTGGCCGGGCTCACCCCCGCGTCGGTGGCGGCTACCCGCCTGGGGCGCCGTTCGCTGCTCAAGAGCGCCGTCGCGGGCGCCGGGCTCCTCGGGGCCACCGGCCTCCTGGCGGCCTGCGGGTCGGGCGGGGGCAGCGCCGGCGCCGCCGATGTGGCCAACGCGAGCGGCGCGCTGTCGTTCGGGTCCAACCAGTCCGACGCCACGCCGAAGGCGGCGTACGAGGCGCTGGTGAAGGGCTTCAACGACCCGGCCATCCAGATCACCACGAACACGGTCGACCACAACACGTTCCAGGAGAACATCAACAACTACCTGCAGGGTCAGCCCGACGACGTGTTCACGTGGTTCGCCGGCTACCGCATGCAGTTCTTCGCCCAGCAGGGCCTCGCCGGCGACATCTCCGACGTCTGGTCGGGCATCCAGGGCGACTCCGACGCCCTGAAGAAGGCCTCCACCGCCGCCGACGGCAAGCAGTACTTCGTGCCGTTCGACTACTACCCCTGGGCGGTCTACTACCGGCCCAGCGTCTTCGCGGCCAAGGGCTACCAGGTGCCCAAGACCCTCGACGAGTACGTCGCGCTCGGCGCCCAGATGCAGAAGGACGGCCTCACCCCGATCGCCTTCGGCGACAAGGACGGCTGGCCCGCGATGGGCACGTTCGACCAGCTCAACCTGCGGATCAACGGCTACCAGTTCCACGTCGACCTGATGGCCGGCAAGGAGGCGTGGGACTCGGCGAAGGTCAAGACCGTGTTCGACACCTGGAAGCGCATCCTGCCGCTGCACCAGGCCGACTCGCTGGGTCGCACCTGGCAGGAGGCCGCGCAGAGCCTGCAGCAGAAGAAGTCGGGCACCTACGTGCTGGGCATGTTCCTCGGCCAGCAGTTCACGAAGGGCGCCGACCAGGACGACCTGGACTTCTTCACCTTCCCCGAGATCGACTCGAACATCGGCACCACCGCCGTCGAGGCTCCCATCGACGGCTTCATGATGGCGGCGCGGCCGAAGAACGAGGCCGCGGCCAAGAAGTTCCTGTCCTACCTGGCCACGCCGCAGGCCCAGGGCATCTACGTCAAGTCCGACCCCACCGTCGTCGCCGCGAACTCGGGCGCCGACACCTCGGGCTACACGAAGCTGCAGAAGAAGGCCGTGGAGTTCGTGGCGGGCGCCAAGGAGATCTCGCAGTTCATGGACCGCGACACGCGCCCCGACTTCGCCTCCACCGTCATGATCCCGGCGATCCAGTCGTTCATCAAGAACCCCAACGACATCGACGGCCTGACGAAGAGCATCGAGAGCCAGAAGAAGACCATCTTCACCAGCTGACGGGGCCGGGACAATGACCGCACAATCCGAGATCGCGCCTGCCCGCGCCGCCGATCCCCCACCTGACAAGCCCCGGCGCGCCCGCAACCAGAAGGTGCGCAAGCTGACCCGCACGGACCTCATCGTCGTGTCGGTGATGGTGGCGGTGCCGACGCTGCTCGTGCTCGTGCTCGTCTGGTTCCCGGCCGTCGCCACCGTCGCGCTGTCGTTCACGAACTGGAACGGCATCGGTGCGCTGAGCAGCATCAAGGCCATCGGCGCCGACAACTACACCAACGTGGCCACGAACTACCCGCCGTTCTGGCCGGCGCTGCAGCACAACCTGCTGTGGCTCGCCGTGCTGTTCGTCGTGGCCACGCCGTTCGGGATGTTCCTGGCCGTGCTGCTGGACAAGGAGATCAAGGGCAGCCGCGTCTACCAGACGGCGTTCTACCTGCCGGTGATCATGAGCCTCGCCCTCGTCGGCTTCGTCTGGCAGCTGATCTACTCCCGCGACCAGGGCATCCTGAACGCGGTGCTCGGCACGCAGATCGACTGGTACGGCGACTCCAGCATCAACCTGTGGGCAGCTCTGGTGGCCGCCAGCTGGAAGCACGTCGGCTACATCATGCTTCTGTACCTGGCGGGTCTGAAGGCGGTGGACCCGTCGCTGCGCGAGGCCGCCATGATCGACGGCGCGAACGAGCGGCAGGCGTTCTTCCGGGTGATCTTCCCGGTGATGCGGCCGATCAACATCATCGTCCTGGTGATCACGGTGATCGAGGCGCTGCGCGCGTTCGACCTGGTCTACGTCATCAACAAGGGCCGCAACGGCCTGGAGACGATCGCCACGCTCGTCACCCAGAACGTGGTGGGTGAAGCGAGCCGCGTCGGCTTCGGCTCCGCCATGGCGACGATCATGCTGGTCATCAGCTCGATCTTCGTGGCGATCTACCTGACCATCGTGATGCGAGAGGAGAGGCAGAAGTGACGGATCTGGCTGTCAGACCGGCCCGGGTGTGGCCGAAACCGCCCCGCATCGTCCTGCACGCCTTCCTCGTGATCGTGTCACTCGGGTGGATCTTCCCCATCGCGTGGGCCATCTACAACTCGTTCCGCGACTACTCCTACACCGCCCAGAACGGCTACGTGTCGTTCGGCGGGTTCACCATCAAGAACTACCTGAACGCCTGGACGCAGGGCGACTTCGGGATCCACTTCTGGAACTCGCTCGTCATCACCGCCCCGGCCGTGATCGTCACGCTGTTCCTGGCCTGCTGCGTGGGGTTCGTGCTCTCGCGCTTCTCGTTCAGGTTCAACCTCTCGTTGCTGGCGATCTTCCTGGCCGCGAACCTGCTGCCGCCGCAGTCGCTGCTCATCCCGGTCTACCGGATGTTCCGGTCGACCGAGCTGCCGTTCTGGCTCAGCGACTCGGGCTCGCTGCTGAACTCGCCCATCGGCGTCATCCTGATGAACATCGCCTTCCAGCTCGGCTTCTGCACGTTCGTGCTGAGCAACTACATGAAGACGATCCCGAACGAGATCTACGAGTCGGCGCGGGTCGACGGCGCGAGCGTCACGCGCCAGTTCTTCCAGCTCACGCTGCCGCTGTGCCGGCCGCCGCTGGCCGCGCTGGCGACGCTGCAGGTCACGTGGGTCTACAACGAGTTCTTCTGGGCCGTCGTGCTGATCCAGCGCGGTGACAAGCTCCCGATCACGAGCTCGCTGGGCAACCTGCAGGGTCAGTTCTTCACCGACTACAACCTGCTCTCGGCCGGGTCGGTGCTGGTCATGCTGCCCGTTCTGATCATCTTCTTCGCGCTGCAGAAGCAGTTCGTCTCCGGTCTGACGTTGGGAGCGACCAAGGGATGAGCCATCGCCCTTCCATGACACTGCCGTTCGATGGCATCGCCCTCGGCTGCGACTACAACCCCGAGCAGTGGCCGCGCTCGGTGTGGCCCGAGGACATCGCACTCATGCAGGAGGCCGGCGTCGGCTTCGTGACGCTCGGCGTCTTCTCCTGGGCGAAGCTGGCGCCGACCCCCGACACCTGGGACTTCGGCTGGTTCGACGAGATCGTCGGTCTGCTCCACGAGGGCGGCATCGCGATCGACATGGCGACGGCCACGGCGGCACCCCCGCCGTGGCTGACCGCCGCCCACCCCGAGATCCTCACCGTCGACGCGGCCGGGCACACGCTCTGGCCGGGCAGCCGCCAGTCGTGGTGCCCGAGCTCGCCGGTCTTCCGGACCTACGCGCTCGAGCTCGTCCGGACGATGGCGCAGCGCTACGGCGACCACCCGGCCGTGCGGCTCTGGCACGTGTCCAACGAGCTGGGCTGCCACAACGGCCGGTGCTGGTGCGACGTCAGCGCGGCGGCGTTCCGGGTGTGGCTCTCCGACCGGTACGGCGACATCGAGAAGCTCAACGACGCCTGGGGCACCGCCTTCTGGAGCCAGCACTACACGTCGTTCGAGGAGGTGCTGCCGCCGCGGATCACGCCGGCGGTGCCCAACCCGACGCACGAGCTGGACTTCGCCCGCTTCTCCTCCGACGAGCTGCTCGACTACCACCGCGCCGAGCGCGACGTGCTGCGCGACGTCTCACCCGACGTGCCCATCACCACGAACTTCATGGTCAGCTCCCACCAGTCCGAACAGGACTACTTCGCGTGGGCGCCGGACATGGACGTCGTCAGCCAGGACCACTACCTCGACCACCGGCTCCCGCACATCCACGCGGAGCAGGCGTTCACCGACGACCTCACCCGGGGCGTCGCGGGAGGGGAGCCGTGGCTGCTGATGGAGTCGGCCACCTCGGCGGTGAACTGGCAGCCCGTCAACGTGGCGAAGCGGCCCGGTGAGCTGCTGCTCGACTCGCTGCAGCACGTCGCCCGCGGGGCCGACGGCGTCGCGTTCTTCCAGTGGCGCGCCTCGCGGGCCGGTGGGGAGAAGTTCCACTCCGCGCTCGTCCCCCACGCGGGCCGGGACTCGGTGAAGTTCCGCGAGGTCGTGGAGCTGGGCGCGGCGCTGAAGAAGATCGGTGACGTGGCCGGCAGCCGCGTGCGGGCCGACGTCGCGGTGCTGTGGGACTGGAACGCCTGGTGGGCCTGCGATCTGGGCAGCCACCCCAGCGGCGAGCTGCACTACGTCGACGCCGTGCACCGCTGGCACTCCGCGGTCACCGACCTGGGTGCGACGGCCGACGTCGTGCACCCGGAGTCGGACCTGTCCGGCTACAAGCTGGTGGTCGTCCCGACGCTGTACCTGGTCTCCGACGCCGTGGCCCCCGCGCTGCAGGCCGTCGCCGACCGCGGGGGGCACGTGCTCGTCACGTACTTCTCCGGGATCGTCGACGAGGCCGACCACATCCGCCTCGGCGGCTACCCGGGAGCGTTCCGGGAGCTGCTGGGCGTGCGGTCGGAGGAGTTCGCGCCGCTGGCCCCGGGCGCGGGTGTGACGCTCGACGACGGGTCGCACGCCGATCTGTGGACGGAGCTGCTCACCACCACCGACGCGTCCGTCGTCGCCTCCTACGCCGACGGCCCGCTGCCCGGCACGCCGGCGATCACCCGCAACGGGACGGCCTGGTACGTGGCCACCCGGCTCGACGAGCAGGCCACCGCGGCACTCGCCGAGCGGATCGCGACCGAGGCGGGCGTGACGCGCGCGGGCTCTCCCGGCGTCGAGGTCGTACGCCGCGGGGAGTACCTGTTCGTGCTCAACCGGACGAACGCCGACGTGGCGGTGCCCGCCACCGGTACCGAGCTGCTGTCCGGGACCAGCTGTAACGGTACGGTCACGGTAGTCGCAGGTGCCGCGGCTGTGGTGCAGGAAGGGACCTGATGCTCGCCCGCCAACGCCAGGAGCTGATCCTCGACGAGGTGCGCACCACCGGCGGTGCGCGGGTCTCCGAGCTCGTCGAGCGCCTCGGCGTGTCCGACATGACCGTGCGCCGCGACATCGAGGTGCTCGCCGCCCGCGGCCTCGTCACACGCGTGCACGGCGGGGCCACGGCCGCGGGCAGCAGCGTCGACGAGCCGGGGTTCGTGGCGAAGTCGGGTCTGCACACGGCGGCCAAGCAGTCCATCGCCGCGGCGGCGGCCAGGCTGATCGAGCCCGGGGCGTCGGTGGCGCTGTCGGCGGGCACCACCACGCACGCCGTGGCGACCGCCCTGCTCGGGGTGCCGCGGCTGACCGTCGTCACCAACTCGCTGCGGGTGGCCGAGGTGCTGCACGAGTCGGGCCGCGACGACCTCTCGGTGATCCTCACCGGCGGTGAGCGCACGCCGTCGGACGCGCTGGTGGGGCCGATCGCGGTGGCTGCGCTGCGCCGGCTGCACGTGGACTGGCTGCTCATGGGGGTGCACGGGATGGACGCCGAGGCCGGCTTCACCACCCCGAACCTCGTGGAGGCCGAGACGAACAGGGCCCTCGTGGCCAGTGCCCGGCGGGTCGCCGTCGTGGCCGACAACTCGAAGTGGGGGGTGGTGGGGTTGAGCACGATCGCGACCCTGGGCGAGGTGGACGTCGTCGTCAGCGACGACCAGCTGGAGCCCGATGCGCGCAAGGTCCTGGAGAGCAGCTGCGGACGGGTGGTGCTGGCGGCGTGACCACGATGCGCGGCTCCGCCGCCCGTGCGCGGATAACAGTGTTCCCACCCGGATTTACGCGCACGACCGAAGGGACCGGCACGTGAACGTCCGGCGCACACAGGCCCGCATGGCCGACGGCCGCGAGCTCTTCTACTTCGACGACGTCACCACCGACCGCGAGGTGCTGCACGACACCCGCGACCTGCCCGTCGTCGAGCACGCGTCCACCATGCGCTTCGACGTGCTCACCGGCGAGTGGGTCACCATCGCCGCGCACCGGCAGAACCGCACCTACCTCCCGCCCGCCGACCACTGCCCGCTCGACCCCACCCGCCCCGGCCACGAGCCCACGGAGATCCCGGCCGCCGACTACGACGTGGTGGTGTTCGAGAACCGCTTCCCCTCGTTCGCGCGGACCACCGCCGACGTCGAGCCGAACGTCGACGGCAACCCGCTGTGGCCGCAGCGCCCGGCCAACGGGCGCTGCGAGGTCGTCTGCTTCACCAGCGACCACAACGCGTCGTTCGGCTCGCTGCCCGTGTCGCGGGTGCGCACCGTCATCGAGGCGTGGGCCGACCGCACCGCCGAGCTCTCGGCCATGCCCGGCATCGAGCAGGTGTTCCCGTTCGAGAACCGCGGCCAGGAGATCGGGGTGACGCTGCAGCACCCGCACGGCCAGATCTACGGCTACCCCTTCGTCACCCCGCGCACGGCGTCGTTGATCACCCGGGCGGGCGCACACCGCCAGCGCACCGGCCGCGACCTCATGGGCGACGTGCTCGACGCCGAGCGCAAGGCCGGCACCCGCGTCGTCATCGACGGGGAGCACTGGACCGCGTTCGTGCCGGCCGCGGCCCGCTGGCCGGTCGAGGCCCACCTCGTGCCGCACCGGGCGGTACCCGACATGACCGCCCTGGACGACGCCGAGCGCGACGAGCTGGCCGTGGTCTACCGCGAGCTGCTGCAGCGCCTCGAGCACTACTTCGGCGAGCCGTCGGAGCTGCCCTACATCGCCGGCTGGCACCAGGCACCCGTCCACACCGGACGCGACCTCACCCGCCTGCACCTGCAGCTGTTCTCCCTGCGCCGGGCGCCCGGGAAGCTCAAGTACCTGGCGGGGTCGGAGTCGGGCATGGCGGCGTGGGTCAACGACGCGGCGCCGGAGCAGATCGCGGAGAGGCTGCGAGGCGCTGTATGACCCGGCGGACCACCGCCCCACCGGTCGAGGAGCACGGGGCATGACAGGTTTCCGGAACCTGTTCGACCGCGAACCGGACGGCCGCTGGGCCGCTCCGGGGCGCGTCAACCTGATCGGCGAGCACGTCGACTACGCCGAGGGCCTCTGCCTCCCGTTCGCGATCGCGGAGCGCACGGTGGTGGAGGTGGGCGCCCGCACGGACGGCCGCGTCCGGCTGCAGAGCGCGGCCGAGGGCGAGGGCTGGGAGGGTGCGCTCGACGCGATCGGCCCGGGCTCGCCCGCGGGCTGGGCCGGCTACGCCGCCGGGGTGCTGTGGGCGCTGCGCGAGGCCGGGCACTCGGTCGGCGGGATCGACCTGCTGGTCAGCGAGACCGTGCCGCTGGGGGCGGGCCTGTCGTCCTCGGCGGCGCTGGAGTGCGCGACGGCGCTGGCCGTCAACGACCTGTTCGGCCTGGCGCTCGACCGCCGCGAGCTGGCGGCCGCCTGCATCCGCGCCGAGAACGACGTGGTGGGCGCGTCGACGGGCGGGATGGACCAGGCCGCGTCGCTGCTGTCCACCGCCGGGCACGCGCTGCTGCTCGACACCCGCGACGGCTCCACGCGCCAGGTCCCCTTCGCCCCCGCCGACGACGGCCTGCGCGTGCTGGTGATCGACACCCGCGTCCGGCACCACCTGGCCGACGGGCAGTACGGCGAGCGCCGGGCCGCGGTGGAGAAGGCGGCGGCGACGCTCGGGCTGCACAGCCTGCGCGACGCCACGCTGCGCGACCTGGACGCCCTCGACGGCGAGCCGCTGCGCCGGGCGCGGCACGTCGTCACGGAGATCGCGCGGGTCCGCGAGGCGGTCGCACTGCTCGACGACGGCCGCCTGCAGGACATCGGCCCGCTGCTCGACGCGTCGCACACGTCGCTGGCGAAGGACTTCGAGGTCTCCTGCCGCGAGCTGGACCTGGCCTGTGAGACCGCCCGCGCCTCGGGCGCGTTCGGGGCGCGGATGGTCGGGGGTGGCTTCGGCGGCTCGGCGATAGCGCTGGTCCCGGTGAGCCGGGTGGACGACGTGGCGACGAGCGTCCGCGACGCCTTCACGGCGGAGGGCCTGAGGCAGCCCGAGATCCGGAGAGCGGACCCGTCAGAGGGCGCCCACCGCCTCTGACCACCCCGCGAGTCGGCGGTTCCAAGCCCGCGAGTCGGCCGTTTTCGGTGCGCGAGTCGGCAGTTTCAGCGCGCGCTCGACGACGCGCGGACGCCGCTCGTCCGCGAGCAGGTGCCCCCACGGGCGGGTCGGGTCGCCGTCGGGCGTGATCAGGGAGGCGGGGACGATGTGCGGCGGCGCGGGCTGGGCGCGGCGCCGGGCTCCGATCTCGATCACCCGGCCATGATGGGCAACTCACGCGCGACCCGGCCACCCGGTTGTCTAGGGTCGCCCGGTGCCCGTCACCGCCGATGATGTCCTCGCCGCCGTCGCCTCCGCCGTCACCGCCCTGCGCGCCGGCGCCGACCGCGACTGGTGGGCCCTCGCGGGTGACCTCGAGTGGAGCTGCTGGGAGACAGTCGAGCACATCGCCGACGACCTGGTCTTCTACGGCGCCCAGCTCGGCGCGCCCGGCTACCGGACCTATCTGCCCCTGGAGGCTGCGGCGCGCACTCCCGGCGGTGAGGAGAACGCCATCCGCTCGGATCCCGCCGCCGGGCCGGAGGGTCTGTTCGCGGTGCTGACGGCGTCGGGAGCCCTGCTGGCCGCGATCGTGCAGGTGACCCCGCCCGGCGTCACCGGCCACCACGCCTTCGGACGCGCCGACGCGGAGGCCTCCGCCGCGATGGGCGTGCTCGAGACGCTGGTGCACACCCACGACGTGGCGCAGGGCCTGCGCGTGCCGTTCGACCCGGACCCCGGCCTCTGTGCGCGGGTGCTGGCGCGGTTGTTCCGTGACGTCGGGCCGGCCGCCGACCCGTGGACGACGCTGCTCTGGGCGTGCGGGCGGATCGCGCTGCCCGACCGGCCGCGCCGGGCCGACGGCTGGCGCTGGGACAACGCCCCTCGCGACCCGCGCCCGGCCCAGCGGATCGGGCTCGTCACGCTCGTCGTCCCCGACTACGACGCGGCGATCGCCTTCTACGTCGACGCGCTGGGGTTCGCGCTCGTCGACGACACGGCGCTGGGCGACGGGAAGCGGTGGGTGGTGGTCGCACCGCCGGGTGGCACCGGGGCGTCGTTGCTCCTCGCGCAGGCCGCCGGACCCGAGCAGGAGGCCCGCATCGGCGACCAGACCGGCGGTCGCGTGGCCCTGTTCCTGTCCACGTCGGACTTCGCGGCCGACCACGCCCGCATGCTCGCCGCGGACGTCACGTTCCTGGAGGAGCCGCGCCACGAGCCCTACGGATCGGTGGCGGTGTTCGCCGATCCCTTCGGCAACCGGTGGGACCTCGTCGAGCACCGGATCGCCTGATGTACGTGCCCGCGCACTTCGCCGCCGACGACATCAGCGAGTTGCTCGCCCGACCGCAGGCCGCCGACCTGGTGACGATGACCGAGGACGGCCTGGTCGCGACGTTCCTGCCGTTCCTCCACGACGGCGGTTCCCTGCTCGGGCACGTCGCCCGCAACAACGACCACTGGTCGCGGCCCGTCATCGGGGAGGCGATGGTGATCGTCCACGGCCCCGACGCGTACGTCTCGCCCGGCTTCTACCCGTCGAAGGCCGAGCACGGCCGCGTGGTGCCGACGTGGAACTACCTGACCGCCCACGTCTACGGGGAGTTGCGCATCCACGACGACGTCGAGTGGCTGGACGCGTTGGTGCGACGGTTGACCGACCTGCACGAGGCGGCCGAGCCGACGCCGTGGTCGGTGGACGACGCCCCGCCCGCGTTCGTGGCCGGACAGCTGCGCGCGATCGTCGGGGTGGAGCTCGTGATCTCCCGCATCGAGGCGAAGCTCAAGATGAGCCAGAACCGGCCGGCCGCGGACGTGGACGGGGTGGTCGCGGGCCTGGAGGCGCGGGGGGACCACGTCGCCGCCGCTGCGGTGCGGGCTGCGAACTAACGTGGGCCCGCGTGAGCGATCTCGACTCCCCCGTCCCGCGGTTCCACCTGGCCGTACCGGTCGACGACCTCGACGCGGCCCGCCGCTTCTACGGTGACGTGCTCGGCCTGGAGCAGGGCCGCAGCAGCGACATCTGGGTGGACTGGAACCTGCACGGCCACCAACTGGTCACGCACCTGGCGCCCGGCCGGCCCGAGCAGGTCCACAACCCGGTCGACGGCCACGACGTGCCGGTGCCGCACTTCGGCCTGATCCTGACCGTCCCCCGGTTCCAGGAGCTGGCCGGGCGGCTGCGCGCGGCGGGTACCGCGTTCGTCATCGAGCCCTACGTGCGGTTCGAGGGGCAGCCCGGGGAGCAGTGGACGATGTTCCTGCTCGACCCGGCGGGGCAACGCCCTGGAGTTCAAGGCCTTCGCCGACGACGCGCAGGTCTTCGCGGTCCAGGCAGAGCCCTCCCCGTCGTGATCGGCTCGAACCGCACGTCAGAGCCGCAACAAGGGCCGTACTGCGCGACCGACAGTGATCATCAGCAACAGTGATCCCGGCGAGCCCACCTCGACGCCGCGCCAGGGGCACTTCGGTGCGGGCCGCGACGATCACGACCGTGGACCGGGGCCCGGCACCGCATCGAGGCCTGGTGCGCGGGGCTCGGTCAGCGGCGGGAGGGGACCGACTTGCCGGATCGGCAAGATGATTCGTCAATCTCGCACGCGGAGGTGCACACTCCCGCCATGACACACGGACACGGACACCAGACCGGGACGGCCGAGGCGGTACCGGGCAGCCCGCAGTTCTGGGAGGAGTTCTACCGCGCCAGGCCCCAGGTGTTCAGCGGGCGCGTCAACCCGATCCTCGCGCAGACCGCGGAGCACCTGCGTCCCGGCACCGCCCTCGACCTCGGCGCCGGCGAAGGCGCCGACACCGCGTGGCTCGCCGAACACGGATGGGCCGTCACCGCCGTCGACGTCTCCACCACCGCCCTGGACCGCGTCCTGGAACGCAACTCCGACGTCACCGTGGAGCGCCACGACCTCACGGCCACCTTCCCCGCGGGCACGTTCGACCTGGTCAACGCGCAGTACCTGCAGTCGCCCGACGAGGCCTTCCCCCGCGAGGCGATCCTGCGCCGCGCCACCGCCGCGGTCGCCCCGGGTGGGACGTTGTTGATCGTCGGGCACGGCGGGCACGCGACGAGTCATGCGCCTCA
>Ga0209933_1001447_pt1 | contig 21914 bp, 22 predicted proteins | sample ThiBiot_300_biof_FD_183944 | JGI IMG/M metagenome (GOLD analysis project Ga0209933, IMG submission 183944) | Wastewater bioreactor microbial communities from Cape Town, South Africa - Thiocy_cont_300_biof (SPAdes) | ecosystem: Engineered > Bioremediation > Thiocyanate > Unclassified | place...
GTTTAATGCCAAGATCAAAGCCTTTCGGGCTCAATTCAGAGGGGTTCGAAATGTGGAATTCTTCTTATATCGGCTCACTCAGTTATATGCTTAATCCAAGTTGCTCCACAAGTATTGTCCTTGATCCGGTTTCGTATAGCCATAACTAATTATCTCACTTATAGACTATTTGAAACCTAATCAAAATTCTGATTACCAGGAGGCTTATTAATAATTGAATTGGTAGGAATGGGCTTTATTATGAATCAGTCTTTGAACTTGCAAACCCAACAGTAAGGATAGACCAAGACACATACTGTAGTATGCCCCCCTTCGCATGAAGGATAATGTTCCTGAAGCTACATAATAAGTGCTTAGTTACTAAAGGCTAATTGCTCATTTTCTACGTATATCTTTATCTCAGATTGGATACGGATCATTTCCCCACTTTCAATTCCTTTTAACCAGGATACTATTCTGTCTTTATCGGCTTTTAACTCCGTCAATCGTTTTAAGGAATCGATATGCTCTTTTCCTTTCCTTTCCATGTGTGAAAAGTTTTTCAAATCATGGAAGTTAATCTTATAGGTAAGTAATCCACATAGGACTTCTCGGGCATCCTCATGAGTAAATACCCCCTCAATTAGTTTTAGATCAATTTGGTGTTCCATAAGTATAATTAAGATCATGTATGACACAAAAGTGACGACTTTAAAATATAAATGAAAATTTATATTTTTGATATTATCCATAAATAATTTTTATGAATTACACGTTGCATCAACTTCAGGTATTTTTGAAAATCGCGCAAACGCAGAGCATTACAAAAGCGGCCGACGAGTTATATCTAACCCAACCTGCCGTTTCGATTCAACTCAAAAACTTTCAGGATCAGTTTGATATTCCCCTGACGGAGATCATTGGCCGCAAATTATACCTGACCGACTTTGGTCGGGAGATTGCTCTGGCCGCCGAAAAAATCGTGAACGAAGTCTATGCTATTAATTATAAAACCTTGTCCTACAAAGGGTTGCTGTTTGGCAGACTCCGCATCTCGGTGGTGTCGACGGGTAAGTATGTGATGCCTTATTTCTTAGCTGGCTTTCTACAGGCGCACGAAGGGATTGATCTGAAAATGGACGTAACCAACAAGCAGATGGTGTTAGAAAGTCTGGCCAATAATGAAGTGGACTTTGCGCTTGTTTCGATAGTGCCCCAGCAATTGACTGTAGAACGAATCGAATTAATGCCCAATAAGTTGTATTTCGTGGGTGGCGCCAATGGCATTCCGCAACCACAGGTGCTGGATCCCCAGGCATTGAAAAACCTGCCTTTAATTTACCGGGAGGCTGGTTCAGGAACACGCTACATGATGGAAAAATTTATCGCCGACAACCAGATTCAGGTTCGTAAAAAGCTGGAATTGACATCAAACGAAGCAGTGAAACAGGCAATCATGGCTGGACTGGGCTATTCAATCATGCCCTTAATTGGTATTCGGAGTGAAATTCAACGCGGTGATATGACAATTATACCAGTCAGCGGGCTACCACTGCAAACCTCATGGAACCTAATCTGGCTGAAAGCTAAACCGTTTTCACCCATTTCACAGGCGTTCATGAACTATCTGGAATTGAATAAAGAACTAATCATATCCGAACGGTTTGCTGGTTACGATCGGCAATAACGGTAGCAATTAATAAAAAGGAACCCTATGCTCACCCAGTAGAGTATTATCTAACTACCTCCCTTATTGAATTGGGTATGTATAGTTTCTACTTCCTACGTGATGATTGCTGAACGCTCGGGCTGCTTTCAGCTTTAGGCCTTACCTTGATACCGGCATTGGCAATGATAGCAGCCTTTTGTGGTATGTCGGGGCCATTAGTAGTAAATTCATTATTTTGGGCATGGTTGTACTGTCCGCCCACCTCAGCATTGTAAACGACGTTATTGGCTACCCGTATGAACTGAGAGTAGTTATCCAGGTAAATCGCTTCCACATACCACTCACCTGCCCACTGGCTGCGCTTGATGTCGTGCAGGTAATTTTCTTCGATGCGGGTTCCACGCTGATTGCCGCCTAAGGTGTAAATGCCTCCGCCATCATCGTGTAACTGAAGACAGTGATGGATGTGGTTGAATCGGATCAGGTTCGCATAACATCCGACATCCGCATACCCTGCTGGCTGATCTCCCACTTGAATACCACTATAGGGCATATCAAAAATATTGTTGTGTTCAATGGTCATCCCATGAACATTATAAGCCAGCACACCACCACCGTTGGTATACACCTGCCCGCATTTTGAAATGGAATTATTGACAATAACGACACTATCCGAATGCTCTTCCGGTCTGGCGTTCTTTTTACCCTGTGCATCAATCACAATACCATTGGCGGCTATATTCGTTATCGTATTCCCGTCTATCGGCGAGTCATCCACATTAGCAAAAAATACGATGGCATTTGCGCCTGCATTACGAATAACGTTGTTGCGAATGGTCACATATTTGGCATTCATCAGTTTAAAGGCAGCCTGCGGATAGGCGCGGTTGGCAAACGCCCGGTTAGCAAGTTGGCCATAAGGCAGTACGAATTGCGTAGCCGATAACCCAACTTCTGAGGGGCTAGTCCAGTTTGTACACTCTAACGTAAGCCCCCTGAACTCCAGATTTTGAACGGGCTTTTCCTGACTGCCAGTCACCTCAATCAGTACGTCCAGCACCGGGATTTCGACATCCAACTGCCTTATATCAATGTCCTTTTCAGCTTTATAGTACAGCACTCCCTCCTCTTTATTCAAATACCATTCTCCTGGCTCATCAATAAACTCATAGGCATTTTCATAATAGAAAGGTGCATTCCGGTAGTAGTTGTCGTACTTATTAAAAACGGCCATTCGTTCCGCATCTTCCGGGACAAACCGAACAGAATCTCCTTCAATCCTGTCTTTTTTGTAGCGTACATTCTGGTGAAGCCAGTGTGGAAGCACGACCAGTTCCATGGCCTCTTTTTGGGCAACCGGCTTTGCAGCATCCCAGTCTTTTAGTGCAATCGTAAACTCCTGCTTTTGCACATTCGCCCGCAGCAGTCGAAAGTAAGGACCGAAATCGGTTTCATTTTCTCTATTTGGCTGCCTCGCCCGTACTGCTTCTTTACCATTGACATAAATCTGCCTGAAATTTCTATTTCCCACAGAGGCCTTATATATGTTTTGCCCGACATTATGGAGCGTCCAACCAAAGACTTTCTGCCCACCAGATAGTACAGGTTTTTCGCCCGGATAAGCCTGATAAACTACCCGACAATTCTCCCCGGCGTCCTGCTGATTGAACGTTAAGGTTTGTCCCAACGCATACCGACCGCCCCGTAACGTGACCGTGATTTGTTCCGCTTTCGTTTTCAGAAGGTCGCCTACCATCTGCTTTGCTTTTTCGATGGTTTTAAACGGACGTTTCAACGAACCCGGATTCCTGTCATCTCCTTTTGGCGATACGTACAAATTTACTGTTGGGTAAGGTGACAGGCTCTGCGCTACCAAATCGTTACAGATCAGGAAAAGTGAGATGAGAACAGATACCCCGAAAAACGTTAACTTAACAGACTTCATACTTCTCTCCCTAAGATTTGATTTCACAACCATTCCTGTTATGTGTATGTTGCAAAATTCACTACTCGTACAGATGAGTGATGACTCCATTTCCAAAGCAGATTTTACAAGACACGACTTGTATCCTTCAAGCATAGAGAAAACAAAGCGTTTGGATCAGGTGTTGCGAAAAGTAGCCGGGCACTCTTTGTGAACTACCTCGTTAGTTGCTGGCCACACTCCTTGTACACCAAACCTAAACAGGTTTAGGACTATTTTTCATAGCCCATTCAGCGGTAATTTCGACGGTCTTCAAGCAATTCCCGAAGAAACGAGAGAGCTTTCTTTTTCAATTTTTGTCAGCCACCACATTGGTGTACAATCGGTAAAGGGGCTACCAGAAAACTAACTGGCTATCGAGGAGACAATTCAGACAAGCCTCATACATGTGTTGAGCCGATACGACTGGCCCCATCTAATATAACCGGGAGATGATAGACTTTCAGATGAGTAGGCAGGGTACTCAAGCCGCTTAAATCACGAACCTTCGTGTTAAAAAGATGCTGTCAGAGGGAACGCAAAATCAGGCTTTCTTCGCCTTGAGCTGTTTCCATATCTGCCAGGACTCTGACAATGTCATATACCTTACACCCCGACGATTATTCTCCCGGCTGATCCGATATAACAGGTTCCAATGATGGAATAATACCCGATAAGCTTCCAGAATCGGAAAACCAGGCTGATAAATGTGGGCGGGTTCGGCCCCTGCCCCGTTCAGTTCCATAATTTTCAGGTGCTGACCTGTTGTCAGGTCGGCAATGGTTCGGCACCGCAAATCATAACGTCCATAATAGAATCCGTCAATAGATCCGCTGATTTCATCAAAGCGGGCAGTGAGTTCAGGCGTAATCAGGTGGTTCGCATTCATGAATTTAGTACCCCGGCTGTGGTTGCCGATCGGAACGAGCAGGACTTCTACCCCCGAGGCAGGAATTTCATGCAATCGTTTTCCCCACTGTTGACGCAGGGCGGGCAGTTGCAAAATGGCTCGCTCGTTTTGGGCGATCAGTTCTTCAATGCAGTTATAACCATTACCCCGTACACCCAAAAATTCTTTCCGGACAATAGAAGTCACTACGCCCCTGACCTGGCCTGGCAACCGGTAATAAAACACGCCGAACTCCAGCGGTTCATCCACATATTCCTGAATCAGGAAATCATTTTTCTGTTGCCGTAAATAGTCAACAAGCCCTTCGTATCTCTCGATTTTTTCAACCTGCCAGCCCCGTTCACCCACGTCCGGCTTGGCAATAACCGGTAGCCGTATTCCCTTCTGCGATAGGAGTTGACATACTGTTTTAATGGGCGTCCCGGCTTTGATAAGCAAGGTTTCGGGCTTGTATCGGGTATCGATTTTATCCAGAATACTCTTTTTCGATTCGCCCAGCAAGCCACCCGTCAGGATAGAAGGGTTAGCCGCCGAGAAAAAGAAAAACGAGCGGGCTTTAACCGACAACCACAGCCAGTATACCCCGATCGGTGCATAAACGACCCAAAACGGCCAGTATTCCCAGGAACGTAACCGGATAAAAAACGGGTAAGTCAGCCTCAGTTGAGTTAGCCGGTTGCGGCATAACCGGATCAGTGATAAGCGGATAGTTTGGTTCGGAAGGCTAAGCGGTTGCATGTTCACAGGAATGGAGAAGGTGAAAACTGGATTGCTGACGGATCAGGTCGTCGTATTGCATGGCCACCTGCCCGTTTGTATGCGCTACTGTGGTCAGACTGAGGGTCATTAGTTTATTGTTTCGGTTCATACGCAGGGCATTGGCTTCATCGGATTCGCCAGCATGTAAATGAAAAAAACGAATGGCCTCAGTGGTGGCAGACGGGTTATGAGACAGCCAGTCACGAAACCAGTGGTCGCGGGTCTCAATCACATCAGGGGTGTACAGCGTTACCGACGACCAGATATGAGCACGGTTGGGATCTTTTTCATGGATAAACAAGCGGTTGCCGGTCCAGCGCACCTCAACCAGCCGGTCGGGCCGGGCCAGCAGCAGCGTGAATGGTTCCAGGCCAGACGGGTTATAGTACTCCAGAAAATCATCGATCGTCTCATAATCGAAGACTTGCAACGGCACCAGCCCCCGGCTGTGGCGGTATGGGGGCTGTGGATTGTGGGCTTTGTAGCCGCCGTTGAGCAGACAAACCGTTGTATTGACTGAACTAACTATCCAGGTGCCCCCTCCGAGCGGATCTTCGGGGTAAACCAGTTCCTGTCCGTTACGGTCATGTGGCAGGGCGGGTTCAGCAGCAGGACGAGCCGTTTTCTCATCACGACTGTGAGTGAGTATAAATCCTTCGGCAGGGTGAGGTAAAAAAGTGGCTGTACACATAGTACGTATTCGTTATAGCAACCATAATGCAAGACAGATACCATAAGAAAAGAAAACACAGCACACTGAAAATCAATTAATTATTCAAAAAAAACTCACTTTTTTAGCCTCCCCTCTGTCACGATATTTCGTAAGTATCCTGAATAGTCCGAAAAGCACAGGTATAAAACGATACAATTGCTGTAACCTGAGTTATCCGGTAGTGTGGCATATCAAGCTCTTTTACGATATTGGCCTTGCGAAAGGGGCTACAGCTTTCGTTTCGTACAAAGACCTTAATTCGTAACTAAAAAGTGATCTCAGCAGGATACCAGAAATTGGCTGAATTTGCCCGTCGGTTAGGTGGATTGACAACTGGCGATGCGGCCACGTTTGCCGGTGCCTTTCGGGAAATGAAAGTCAAAAAGCGGCAATTCATTATACAGCCTACTTTTCCGGCCAACCACCGGAATTATGTGGTATCCGGTGCCTTACGGGCGTATGTTGTTGGGGAAGAAGGTTCGGAGCACACCATTTCGTTTGCCGTAGAGGATTGGTGGATCACCGATTACAATAGCTATATCTACCAACAACCGGCCACAATGTTTGTGGTTGCTCTCGAAGACAGTGTAGTACTTCAGATCGACTACGAGCATGAACAGATCCTTAAGCAGACGAATCACCGTTTTGAATCCCTGTTCAGACAAATGGCCGAACGGGGTCTCGCTTTTCAGCAACGGCGGCTGATTGCCAACCTTACATTATCTGCCGAGGAACGGTATGACCACTTTCTTCAGCATTACCCGCAGATAGCCCGTCGGGTCCCGCAATACGCCCTTGCCTCCTACCTCGGTATGACCACCGAGTTTTTGTCCAAAATCCGTAATAACAAGGTGCGGAAAAAAAGTTGAACTGCTTCAAGCGTTTTTCTTAATCTGGTTCATCGGAACAAGGCTGTTTGGCGTACGACCTTTGCAGGGTCAGAATTAAACAAAAACACGCTAAACAAGCAATACCATGACAACTGTAGAGACAAGAACGTTTTCCGTTCCTACCCGCGATGAAGTTTCAACAACCAACCAATCTATTTTTGACTCTCTGCAAAAGGGTCTGGGTTTTGTACCTAACCTGTACGCTTATTTTGGCAAAAACGAAACGGCACTGAGCGACTACCTGACCCTGCAAAACCGGAAAAGTACATTACGCCCTAAAGAGCGGGAGGTCATTAACCTCGTGACGAGCCAGATCAACGGCTGCCGCTACTGTCAGTCAGCACACACAGTTCTGGGTAAAATGCACGGTTTTACAGAAGAGCAGATTCTGGAAATACGGGGTGGCAAGGCGTCTTTCAACGAAAAGCTAAACGCCCTCACCAAACTGACGGCATCAATTGTCGGGAATCGGGGACAGGCCAGCCAGAACACCGTAGAAGCTTTTTTTGACGCCGGTTATTCGGAAGCTAACCTTATCGATGTCATAATGGTGATTGGCGACAAAATCATCAGCAATTACCTGCATGCGATCACGCAACTGCCTATTGATTTTCCATTGGCCAAAGAATTGTAAGCCACCTGATCATACAAAAGCCAGTCACACTACAGACGTAGGGGTGACTGGTGTTTGTTATTGGAGCTGGAGTACGCGTGTTTCCGTTGAAGGAATGCGGCAACGTTCGTTAAGCGTCTAACTTCTTCCGGAATACAACCTTATCCTCTCCCTGCTGATAGAACTCCCGGATGGTAGCTTCCCGATGGTAGCATAGCACCGGTAAACCAGGGAGTTTTCATTCCGGCCGCCGGATACCCAGCTTTTTCATTCGGGAGTCCAGCGTAGTGGGAATCATATCCAGCATTTGGGCGGCACCGTTTTTTCCGCTCACCTTCCAGCGCGTGTGTTCCAGCACGGCCAGAATATGCTGCCGTTCGCATTCCTCCATCGTCAGCAATACCGGTTTTGATGGGCCTGTACTACTCGCGCGGAGGCTTAACAGGCTTTGTCCGGGCCAGTTACCCAATTCCAGTTTTTTACCGGTAGAAATGATCAACGAACGTTCGATGATGTTTTCCAGCTCGCGGATATTGCCCGGCCAGTTATAGTCGGTTAGGATGTCAATGACCGATTGCGGAATCTGCTCAATACGTTTACCCATTCCTGCCCCGTGTTTATCGCAGAAATGCCGGACCAGCAGCGGAATATCGTCTTTTCGTTCGCGCAGGGGAATGCTTTGAATCGGGAATACATGCAGCCGGTAATAAAGGTCTTCGCGGAAACGACCATCGATCACTTCCTTTTCCAGGTTGCGGTTGGTCGCGGCAATAACCCGCACATTGACCCGTAACGTTTTGCTCCCTCCTACCCGCTCAAACTCACCTTCCTGCAATACCCGCAGGAGTTTTGGTTGCAGATCAACCGGCAGCTCACCGATTTCGTCGAGGAAAATACTGCCGCCATCGGCCAGTTCAAACCGCCCTGTTTTCTGCCCCGTAGCACCGGTAAAAGCGCCTTTCTCGTGACCAAACAGCTCGCTTTCAATCAGGGTGGCTGGTAAGGCTGCGCAGTTAACTTTAATAAGGGGTTTGTTCTTACGGGGACTGTGTTTGTGAACCGCCCGGGCCAGTAGTTCCTTACCCGTGCCAGACTCCCCCAGAATAAGAACTGTAATGGGTGTCGGGGCCACCTGCTCAACCTGTCGGAGCACACCCGCGAATGCCTTACTGTGGCTGACGATCTCCTCAAATGTTCCGGCCTGACGGATTTCCTCACGAAGGTAGGTATTCTCGGCCTGTAGCTGATTTTTTAACCGCTCGACTTCGGCCAGGGCCTTACTGAGGGATTCTGTCCGCTCGGCAACACGCTGTTCGAGGTGGGTATTGGCTTCTTCCAGTTCCTGTTGCAGTCGGCGCAGCATCAGGTGGGTATTGATACGGGCCAGTACTTCGGGTAGCTGAAATGGTTTGGTGATGTAATCGACTGCCCCCATATTGAAGCCGTTTACCTTGTCGATGGTCTCGGCTAAAGCGGTCATAAACAGTACCGGAATGACCTCGGTTGCCGGATTTTGTTTCAGCCGGCGGCATGTTTCAAAACCGTCCATGCCGGGCATCATTACATCCAGCAAAATCAGATCAGGTTGGGCAAGCCCCGCCTGTTCGATGGCATTCTTGCCGTCGCGTGCCACCAGTACTTTGTAGTTAAATCGCGTCAGCGTCTCAAACAATACACTGATGTTATTGGGCATGTCGTCCACAATCAGGATGGTGGCGGGACTTCCGCTGACTGCTTCGGGATCATCATGGTCGCGTAAAAATGGGTTCATAGTTCGGCTAAATAATCCCTCAGGAAAGTTTTCATTTTTTCGGTATCGAACGAATTGGCTGCCCGGCGCAATTCAACGGTAAAAGCATAATACTGCTGATCCTTCTGTTCCAGGTTATCGAGCAGCCTGACCACCTCCTGAACGTCGCCCATCAGTGCGGCATTGTACAGTACCTTAAGGATGTCTGTGTGCGGAATGGCAGCCGGAGCTGATGTGGGTTCGAACCGGCTGCTTTTCGCTTCCGGCTCGTCGGTAATCCAACGAATCGGCAAATGATGACCGATTTTCGTTAGTAGCTCGTCCAGGTCAACCGGTTTGGTGATGAAGCCATCGAAACCAGCCTGCAATGCCCGCTGCCGGTCCTGCTCGAACACCCGGGCCGAACAGGCAAACACCGGGATCGTCCGTGTTTGCGGATGAGCACGTAGCCGCTGCAAGGCACCCGGTCCGTCGAGTTGGGGCATAACTATGTCCAGCAGAATCAGGTCGGGAAGTTCTTGCCGGGCTAAAGCAACGGCTTCTGCACCATGCCGGGCAGTCAAAACGGTGAATCCCAGCGGACGAAGTAAGTCAGCCAGAATGGTACTGTTTTCCCAGCCATCATCGGCAATCAGGATGGTTTGCCGCACTCCTTCATACCCTCTGATCAAGCCCGATGGAGAAGGCTCAGGATCAGACAGGCCTGCTTCCGTCAGCACCGTTACGGGTATCGACAGGCAAAACCGGGTGCCTTTACCTGACTGACTCGATACCTCCAGATTGCCCTGCATAAGCCGCACTAACTGATCAGTGATAGCCAGGCCAAGGCCGGTACCTTCGACAAAATCGCGGGATTCCCGAATCTGCTGAAAAGGCCTGAAGATGCTTGTCAACTGATCGCCGGCAATTCCTACGCCGGTATCTTCAACAATAAACCGGAGAATGGTATTATCATCCTGCGTCTGCCCGTCAACCCGGAACGTGATAGACCCTGCTGACGTAAACTTGACGGCGTTTCCCAAAATGTTCAGCAGAATCTGCCGGATTTTGCGTTCATCACCCTGTATCCACGCAGGGAGCAGTTCTGACCACTCCGTTTCAAAGGCAAGTCCCTTCTGTTCGGCCCGTAGCTGAATAGATTGTGTTATGGCCTGAAGCAGCTCGGGAAGGTGAATGGTATCCTGCTCGACTTCCATTTTCCGGGCCTCAATTTTCGACAAGTCCAGCACATCGTTAATGAGCGAAAGCAGGGTTTCGGCACAATCGTGTATGACCCGTACCCCTTTCTGGTGGCTTGCCGACAGGGCAGCATCACGCCGGAACAACTGGGTATAGCCCAGAATGCCGTTCAGCGGAGTTCGTAGCTCATGACTCATCGTGGCCAGAAACTCGCTTTTGGCGCGATTAGCGGCTTCGGCTTCCTCCTTGGCTTCAGCCAGTTGGCGGGTCCGTTCCAGAACGGTCACCTCCAGTTGTTCCTGAATGCGCCGGAGCCGTTCTTCAGCCACTTTCCGCGCAATCTCGGCCCCCGAACGGGCAGCCAGAATACGCAGGATGCCAATGTACCGATGATGATTGGTCATCGGACGGGAATCACTCACCGACAGATGACCAACTACTTCCCCGGCTTTGTCATAGATCGGTACGCCGAGGTAAGAAGCCAGTCCAACCGACTGACTGAAGTTTTCGGCAAGGTCGGTGGGCGAATAAAAGTCGCGGCCTTTCATGACAATGTCGCAGGGTGTACCTGCCAAATCGTATTCGATATTTTCGTGCAGACGGCTATTGACGCTGAAGGCCAGCGTGCGGACGCGGGTTTTACCGACATTAGCGCATTCGGTAACCATCGCAAACTGCACACCCAGTGTTCCGGTGAGTTGCCTGACGAGCGATTCAAAAAAATCGATACCAATATCAGTGGCGGTATTTTCGGAAATCTGCCGCAGGGCATCGTCCAGCTGGGAACGCCCGGTAATGTCGCGCAGAAAACAGCAGAGATAATACTGACCGTCATAGGCCACAAAATTCATCCCGACCTCTACCTGCCGGACCTCCGTCTGTCCGCGTAGCTGGTTGAGCGTAATGGTCAGTGTATGCTGCTGGCGAACTGTTTGCCAGAACCGCGCATAATCATCAGGAACTGTTTCATGAAAAACGTCCCAGAACAGAAGCTCCTCCACTTGTTGCGTGGATTGGCCCAATTGTGGCAAGGCCGCCTGATTAGCCCGGCTAACCCGCCCTCTGGCATCGAACAGTAAAATTGGTTCCAGGGCATTCTCGACCGTAAAGTGAGAAAGCCGGAGTACGTGTTCAGGGATGGGGTCTGCGGTTGTCATGATTGAGTTTGACCTGTTCCGTTTTTACAAGGGCAATTTCGACGCCAACCAATTAAACGCCCATTCAGCGGTAGGTGAAGGTTTTAAGGCAGATGTCCGGCAGTGTCGTTTTTAACCAGCTACGTCATTTCGGAACGATTACGAAATATCGGGATTTTTTTGGGTTGGCATCGTCTGTTGATGAGGGAAAGAATTACAAAAATCGCGGTTTAGACCCGGAAGAAGGCATTTTGCGGTTCCTGAATCCGGTTGGAACAGAATTTGGCAATTGATGATGAACAAGGCGGTTGAGAACCGCCGGTTAAATCCATCAAATCAGAATCGACTAACTGGCATGAAAACACTGTTGTTTTTCGCACTAACTCTGGGACTAACCCATCTGGCTTTCGCTCAATCGAATCCGGCTACGCGTAAAAAAGAATTTAATCTTGAAAATGGTCTGGCTATTCAGGGATATGATCCGGTTGCCTATTTCACACAGAATAAAGCCGTCAAAGGCACAGCCGCTAATTTGTTTACATACAAAAATGTAACCTATCGCTTTGCCTCCGCAGCCAACTTAAAAACATTTCAGTCCAACCCCGACAAATATGAACCACAGTACGGCGGCTGGTGTGCGTATGCAATGGGCGCCACCGGCGAGAAAGTCGAAATAGACCCCGAGACGTATAAAATTCTGGATGGCAAGCTGTATTTGTTTTACCACAGCTTCATCAACAATACCCTGCCCAAGTGGAACAAGGACGAAGCTAATCTGCACCGGAAAGCCGATGCCAACTGGGGAAAGCTGGTTCCTGCAACATTATAAGCCACCTCTAACCACCTGCACTCATGCAAAAGTTACCTCTCTATCTGCTTTGGGCTGCCCGCTTAGGCGCAGCGACCATTCTCCTCCAGACGCTGTATTTCAAATTTGGGGCAGAGGCCGAATCGGTTTACATTTTTTCCCGGCTAGGCGTTGAGCCCTGGGGGCGTATAGGATCGGGCGTTATCGAGCTGATTGCCTCCATCCTCATTCTCATCCCGCGAACGAGCTGGATTGGCGCGGGCATCGGATTGGGTGTGATGGCAGGGGCCATTTTAGCTCACCTGACTGTTCTGGGTATCGACATACTGGGCGATGGCGGCTATCTGTTCTTCCTCGGCGTTGTGGTTGCCATCAGTTGTATCGTCATCCTTGCTCTCACCCGTCAACAGTGGTTGCCAATTGTTCAGGGGTTAACCGGTCGTTCCCGCGTGGCGTAGATGCTTTCGCCCAATCACTCATTCGCTCAATAAAATTATGTCGCTCAAATCCGCCAGTACCGATATTTTGATGCAGCTCGCCGACGTGGTGGGCCAATTGCCGGTTCATCAATATACCCGGCCACTCGATGTGTTATCGGGTAACACCATTGGTAAACACGTCCGGCACATTCTGGAGTTTTATGAACTGCTGGTGGCCAGTGTTTCAACAAGCCTGTTGAATTACGACCGCCGGCAGCGGGACCTGCGGCTTGAAGTCGATACGGAGGAAGCTTTCCGGCGTATTGACGCCATTGACCGGGCTGTTCAACGACTGGATCTGAATCAAACGCTATGGCTGGAAGCCGATCTGTCCGAATCGGCAAGTTGTCCGGTACTGATTCCCTCATCATTTGCCCGTGAGCTGCTTTACAACATTGAGCACGCCATTCACCACATGGCCCTGATTCAGGTAGCGGTTCGGGCCTCATTTCCAATGGTGTATCTGCCAGCCCATTTTGGGGTAGCCTATTCAACTATTCAGTATAACAATCAACATTAAACCGTTAAATCACGCATGTTCACCTTATTTCTGTTGGTTGCCGTCATCAGTTTCGTGGGTTCGCTGCATCCGGGTACGGTGAATCTTGCCGTGATTGAGACAACGCTTGGCCAAAGCCGTCGGGCGGGATTATGGCTTGCTCTGGGGGGGAGTCTGCCCGAAATGGCCTACAGTATCCTGGCCGCCGGTGGACTCATGTTATTGCCGATGTCACCGCAACTGGGTCAGGCGATTGAACTGACTTCCATTCCGGTGCTGCTGTTGGCAGGCATAGCCACGTTTCGCCAAAAGGCAGTACCGGTAAGGCTGAAAACAGAAGTGGGTCACGCTACGGTGAGCCGGTTTGTCCCTTTCTGGAAAGGCATGGCGTTAGCGGGGACAAACCCGCAGTTACTACCCTTCTGGTCGGCAGTATGGTTGTATCTGAACCAAAGTATGGTTGTTCCGGCAGACCGCTCAGGCGCTGAATGGGTGTTTGCCGCAGGCACTTCGGCAGGAGCCTTTGTGCTGCTGCTCAGCCTGGTTTGGCTGGCCGACCGGCAGCGGCAGCGTGTAGCCCGCTACCTTAATGGCCGCTGGTACAATGGTGTTACCGGCGGGTTGTTTATCGGGATGGCGGCTTTGCAGATCATATACCAGTTTTTACAGTAAACACAATCCCAAAAACACATGAAACAACAATCAATCAGCAACACGATTAGCCGGCTCCTGATGGGAAGCCTGGTTCTAATCCCCTTGTTTTCGTTTCACCTCCGGCCCGAACGACTTACCTTGCCTGACACGGCACCCCGCCGGGTTGAGAAAACGGAAGCGGAATGGAAAAAACTCCTGACCCCGCAGCAGTTTTATGTGACTCGTCAGCATGGTACCGAACGCGCGTTTACCAGCCCCCTGGCTGATAACCACGAAGCAGGCACCTTTCATTGCGTCTGTTGCCACGAACCTTTATTCCGGTCAACCACTAAGTTTGAGTCCGGTACGGGCTGGCCCAGTTTTTACGCGCCCATCAGCAGGCAAATTGTGAAGGAGTTGAAAGATACCACCTACGGCATGGTACGCACAGAGGTGCAGTGTGCGGTGTGTGATGCCCATCTTGGCCATGTTTTTGAGGACGGCCCGGCACCAACGGGCCTACGGTACTGCATAAACGGTGTAGCGTTAGAGTTTATCAAAAAATAGCACGGCCATGAGATTTCCTTCATTTTTAGCCCTGCTGCTGATCAGTTTGACCAGTCAGGCGCAACCCTTGGACACGGCCCCTGTCCAACTTCCCAAACTCAAAGACGGAGAGGCCGTTGCTACCTTTGCAGGTGGCTGCTTCTGGGCACAGGAAGAAGGCTTCGACCAACTGAAAGGTGTCCGTGAAGTTATTTCCGGGTATTCGGGCGGGTTTGTGAAAAATCCAACCTATCGTGAGGTCGGTACTGACGAAACCGGTCATGCCGAATCTGTCCAGGTGTATTACGATCCGAAGGTGATTAGCTACCGCGATTTGCTCGACGCGTTTTTTGCCGGTCACGACCCTACTACGCTCAACCGGCAAGGTCCCGATGTAGGCCGCGACTACCGGTCGGTTGCATTTTACCGGAATGCCGCCGAAAAAGCGGAGATCGAAGCAGCCATTAAACGGGTGAATGCATCAGGGCATTACGCCGGAAAAGTAGTCACTGAAGTGGTACCGTATGAGGTGTTTTACCCCGCCGAAAAGTACCACCAGAACTACTGTAAGCTACATCCTGATCAACCTTATATCCGGCAGTTGTCTATCCCCAAAGTGGAAAAGTTACGACACGCCATGCAGGGCAAACTCAAATCAGACAACTATCCTTTTTAAACAAACAATATCATGAAAATCAATTTTTTGATCCTATTGCTACTGACTCTGTTCAGCGTAAATATGGCTTTTGCGCAGAAACCTGTAGTATTTTCAACCAACGGGAAAGCCATTCACGGGTACGATCCTGTAGCTTATTTTACGGAGGGTAAGCCCGTCAAAGGTGATTCGCTGCTGACCTACACGTATGATGGCGCCAACTGGCAGTTTGCCAGTCAGGCTAACCTGAATTTGTTCAGGGCTGATCCGGCCAAATATGCTCCACAGTACGGTGGATATTGCGCTTTTGGCACCTCACGCGGTTACAAAGCCCCCACCGAACCCAATGCCTGGACCATCGAAGCTGGCAAACTATACCTGAACTACAATACCAAAGTACGGGAGACATGGGACAAAGACCGGGCTGGCTACATCGAAAAGGCCGATAAACAGTGGAACGAAATCAAAACCACCAAATGAAGCGGGGTTTTCTGCTGTTACTCATCGTGGTCCTTGCCGCTTGTGTGAAGGATCAGGAATTGATCCCGCTAGGAAGTAACGGAACGCCCGTAAGCGTCGGTATGTCCATGCAGCCGTTTGACAATGGGGGTCAAAAACTTCTGGCTAAGGGGCAGTTTATAAACGGAGTTCACGCGGTGAGTGGTACCGTTCAGTTGTATGAAAAAGATGGTCAGCAAACGCTGGTATTTACCGATTTCAACAGTGATACCGGCCCCGACCTCCGGATTTATCTCGCAGCCGATACCGAGGCAAAGTCGTTTACGGAAGTTACGATGCTCTCAGCAACGGGGAATTTTTATGTGCCTGTCCCAACAGGTATATCCATGAACCACCAGCGCTATGTGCTGATCTGGTGCAAGCGGTTTTCGGTTCATTTCGGCAATGCTGAACTCAACTAGACGATTTACTTTTCCATGATCAACCAGATGATAAATAAGTCATTTCTCCGGGGCAGTATGCTGGCAGTTTTTGGTCTCCTTACCCAGTCAGCAGTACAGGCGCAGGGATGCAGCGATGCGGGTTTCTGTACCATCGGAGCCCTTAAACAGCATGCTCAGGCCGATTCAGCGAAACAGCGGGTAACGCTCCTGTTACCACTGGGACTAGGTGACCAATCGGTACTCGTTTTTACGCCGGGACTTCAGTATGACCGCATTTTTTCGGCCAGGTGGGCCATTCAGGCAAAGCTGACGGCCAACTACGCGAGTGGCGATTTGGGCAGCGTTACAGGTCTCGGTGATGTATTTTTGTCGGGCACATACAGCTTTCCCGCAAAGGCCCGTTGGCGAACGGGCCTTACCCTCGGGGCCAAACTCCCCCTGAGTAATGCCAACTTGAAGGTCAATGGCAATCCGTTGCCCATGCAGTACCAGAGCAGCCTCGGAACGGTCGACCTGATAATGGGGCTATCGGTGAACAGTTCCCGCTGGCAGTTATCGGCAGGCTGGCAGCAGCCATTGACAGGGTCTAATGCCAACATGTTTTTACCAGGGTCGGATACCCGGCCCGAAGCACGAGCCTATCCACCCTCGAACCAGTTCAACCGCAAAGCTGACGTACTGGGCCGGGCGGCATACACCCTACTAAACCAGTCTCGGCTAAACCTGAATATCGGCTTATTAGGTATCTATCACCTGGGACAGGATACTTATAATGACCAAAACAGTCGGTCACTGGCTATTACAGGTTCGGAAGGGCTGACACTCAACGCAACAGTGGCGGGCTGGTACAACCTGAGTACAAAAATACGGTTGGGATTTACAGTGGGCATGCCGCTGATAGTTCGCGAAGTTCGTCCCGACGGCCTCACCCGAAGTTTTGTATTTGCCCCGGAAGTGAGCTGGAGTTTTTAGAATTAGGAGACGATTTAACAACCGTTATAGAACAGCCTCACTATTATTTAGCTGCTTTACAGCCACTGACTGATCGGTATAGGAGCAGTAGTAGGTATTTTGACGATAACATAATGTCGGAACAGGTATTTCGCTACATTTGACAAGTAGCCATATCCTCTATTAGAGGCATCCAATCTTATGTATAATCCAAGTTACTTTTTTCTCTAATTCAAAAAAATGCGTAAAACGTGGACGTCATTGTAGAAAAAAATCCTCAGTCTCCCGAAATCTAAGTTAGCTTAATCAATTAACTTACAGCATATTACCTATCTATATCATTTTGTGGTACAGTATTTTCTACTACTTTAGCATCATTGGAACCATAAGTCATTCACAAAAGTTAGAAACCATGAAATCATTACCAGGAGTTTTAGTAGGATTAGCGGTTGGTGCAGTCATAGGTGTTCTGCTGGCTCCCGAGAGCGGCAAAAAAACCCGTAAGCGCATTTCGTCGGAAACAGATACGTTTTTCAAAGATCTGCAGGATCAGCTCCAGACGGGTCTGGATAGCATTAAAAAGCAATATGATGACTATGTTGATTCGGCAGCTGAGAAAACACATGAGTTAACCACTCAGGTTAAGCGGAAGGCTAAACACTAGACAACGCTTATTAACTAAAACGAAACTCACCTAAAACACACAATATAATTATGAGAAGCTCAAGAGATTTTCTGGCCGGTATTATCACAGGTGTCGTTATCGGAATCCTGACTGCTCCGCGCAGTGGCAAAGAAACGCGTGACAAGCTAACGGAAGAAGCGAGCAAACGCACAGACGATCTGAAAGACCAATGGGAAAAAGGCGTTTCGCAGGTCAAGGAAGGCTTAGAACAGGCCAAAAGTCAGGTGAATCAATACGCAGATAAAGCAAAAGATCAGTACAACCAGTATAAAGATCAGGCTCAGGCTGCATTAAACAAGAATAAAGAGAACGTTAAGGAAGAGTATAATGACAAAGTCGACCAGTTAGCCGATAATGCTAAACTGAACTAGTCGATCTCCGAATCTACTCAACGTCTTTGAAAGATGAAGAAGCCCCATCTGTATGCCAGATGGGGCTTCTTCATTTAAGGTGTTTAATGACCTTTTAATGCGGCCTTAAGAGCTCTTTAATTAACAAAGAAGACTTTTGTTTCATCATTTTAGCCGATCAGTCAGGTAAACAGATTGGCTAAACGTGAAACACTCTTATGAAAAAGTACCTGCTTGCTCTAGTTCGATCCTGGTTTGGGCCTAAGCCTGCCCCTATACTGATATCAATCATACCTGTCGAGGAGCATCCATTTGAAAAATCGGGCCGATTACCCTTGCCTGGTTATCCTGATCAATTAATGCCTCATCAGAATTGGTCACTCGTTGTAAGTGCCAGTTTACTTATGTTCGTAGGGCTTAGTAGTTGCAACAGTTCAACGACATCGTCGACAGCTGTTGAAGAGTCTAAAGTTCATCAGGAAAAAAATCTGCTGGCGACTGCTACTCTTGATACTGCTAAACTAGAAAATGCTCGTAATGAATTGAATTTGACGGGCAAAATCACATTTAACCAAGATCAGGTCGTTAAAGTATTTCCGCTGGTTGGCGGCCATATTGAAACACTGAAAGCCGATCTTGGCGATTATGTAAAGAAAGGACAAACGCTGGCCGTTATTCGTTCGGGTGACCTTGCCGATTTAGAACAGCAGGCTGTATCCGCTCGCAGTCAGCTTTCGCTGGCCCAGAAAAATATGCAGGTTACGGAAGATATGACCAAAGCCGGACTAAGTTCCCAGAAAGATCTGGTAGCCAGCAAAGAGCAACTGGAAGCGGCCAAGGGCGAAGTCAATCGTGTTAACGAGCGCCGTCGAATTGTAGGTGGTAACGGCTCGGTCTACATTGTTAAAGCGCCGGTTAGTGGGTTTATCGTTGAAAAAACAGCAGCTCAGGGAATGGAGCTCCGCTCCGATGACCCTGAGAATTTATTTACCATCTCCAACCTGGATCACGTATGGGTCTTAGCCAACGTGTATGAGTCAGACCTCGCCAATGTGAAAGAGGGCGATCAGGCAACCATTACAACGCTCTCCTATCCTGACAAAATCTTCCGTGGGCGCATTGACAAAATCTTCAACGTACTCGACCCTGAAAGTAAAACGCTGAAGGTTCGGGTTACACTGGACAATGCTGACTATCGGCTTAAACCCGAAATGTTTGCTAATGTGAGTGTAACCTATGCCGGTCACGATCAGCGGATAGCCATACCAGCCAAAGCAGTTGTATTCGACAAAAACCGCAATTTTGTGGTGATGGTTAATAAAAAGAACCAGCCAATGGTACGTGAGGTAGACATTTATAAGTCAATTGGTCCGAAAACGTATCTGGCAGGTGGCCTGGCTCCCGGAGACCGGGTTGTCACAGCGAACAACTTATTGATTTACAACGCGCTGGGGAATTAGTTCTTACATAAATCATAAACACAAAGCAGAAGGTACAATGAATGGCCTTCCGCTTTGTGTTTATGATTTACACAGAAACTGTTTAAACTTTTACGAATGGAGCCACAATAGGAGTGTTCTGTCCTGTTGACGAAGGAATCGGCCCATCGAAGCGGCATTTTCGTAAGCAGGAAAGTTTAAACAGCTTTATAATATGGACTCTAGTTATCCAACCTTATCAAAGCGTTCCAGATTGTATTCACCGTCATTTGAAGAGAATCTTCCGATAGATAAGTACTTAAATCGGTCGACTTATGATAATGCTGAAAGAGAGGAGCTTGCTGTATAATTTCCTGTAACACGCTTTTATCGACGTCAAACTCAAGTGCTCTATAATAGTGATAGGCAACGTGTAAATCACTTTCGGAAACACAGGTTATAGTAAAGGCATCTACTAAACCCGCTTTCTGGAAACTAATATGATCAGCCGAATTGGTCACTATTTGATCAAATCTATGCGAAGTAACAGCCAACTCATGAGCAGCCTCTTCAAATGCGCCTAGCACTTGTCCGGCAGATAAATCATTCACAGGCCAAAGCGCAAATCTATCCCCCTGACCCACCAATTCAAGATTGATCAACGCTTTAATTCGATCAATACCAAAATCTCTAACATACGCCTTCGATCCTCTCAATCCATGCTCTTCCTCGTCGAAGAAGTAAACAGCTACATCAAAGTTTACAAAGGTATATGATTCCAGTTTATTTAAGATTGCCAAACAGACAGCTATCGCAGAAGCGTTGTCGTTAGCTCCAGGCGAAAGAGGTACTACATCAAAGTGCGAACTAATAACAATTAGTGGTTTAGTAGATTTATGATTAACCAAAATATTTCTGCCCGATTCATATCGATGAAACGTATAACCAATTTGCTGCTGCTCAAGAAAGGCGCAAATATATTGGCTCCTACCCTCGATTGAGCGTGTTTCTAAATCTTGAACAATTGTCAGCAAGTCCATTACAATCCGACAATAAAGAAAATGGTCGACCTGTAGCAGTCGACCATTTTCTGTGTATCATAAGTTGCTTATTTCTTCGTCACCCGAATAGAAATCCGGCGGTTTTGCGCACGGCCCTCTTCCGTTTCATTGGAGGCAACAGGATGTTCCTGGCCGTAGCCTTCTGCCTCTAGCCGATCTTTCGAAATATCCATTTTTTCCAGCTCCCCCCGAACCGAGTTGGCCCGATCCTGCGAAAGTTTCAGGTTAGCAGCTGCATTCCCCGTATTATCGGTATAACCACCTAGTTTGATAGTCACATTTGGATAGGCTTTCAGGATTTCAGCAATGTTCTTCAACTGCTCCTGCGATTGTGGCTCAAGGGTAGCACTCCCCGTCTGAAACAACAGCCGGTCAAAATCGAACCAGGTGGTCTTGTCTACAGGTTTATCACTTTTGATGAACGCCAGCAGCTTATTTTCAACACCAAACTCCGGGATGTTTAACTCAACACCACTGGTCAGTTTTTGAACGCTGAACTCACCCAGTTTTGCATTGGGTGTACTCACTTTATCATTGTCGGCGGCTGTCGATTCTTCGAGGGGAAGTTCTGTACCAGCTGCTTCTTTACCTTCCTTATTATAACCCGGTGTTTCAGACGACTGAACCGCGATGTAAGGCGCAATCACCAACGACACAATCGACATCAGTTTAATAAGAATGTTCATTGATGGCCCCGATGTATCCTTGAAGGGGTCACCTACTGTATCGCCCGTTACCGACGCTTTGTGTGGCTCCGATTTTTTATAGTAGGTCTGTCCATTGATATCGACGCCTTTTTCGAACGACTTCTTGGCGTTGTCCCAGGCACCACCGGCATTGTTCTGGAAAATCCCCATCAATACCCCCGAAACCGTTACCCCAGCCAGCAGACCGCCCAGTACTTCAGGCCCGAAAATAAAGCCAACAATCACAGGAACAGTCAGGGCTATAGCCCCAGGTAATACCATCTCCCGAATCGACGCCTGTGTTGATATAGCTACACATTTTTCGTATTCAGGCTTACCCGTCCCTTCCAGAATACCCGGAATTTCGCGGAACTGACGACGAACCTCTTCCACCATTTTCATGGCAGCACGACCCACAGCCGCAATCGCCAGCGACGAAAAAATAAACGGAATCATGGCTCCAACAAATAAGCCAGCCAATACGTCAGCTTTGTAAATATCGATAGCCGAAATACCCGAAATCCCTACAAAGGCCGCAAACAAAGCCAGAGCTGTCAACGCAGCCGACGCAATTGCGAAGCCCTTTCCGGTAGCGGCCGTTGTATTACCCACGGCATCCAGAATATCAGTACGCCCCCGAACCTCTTCGGGCAAGTAGCTCATTTCGGCAATACCACCCGC
>Ga0209933_1001450_pt1 | contig 21893 bp, 21 predicted proteins | sample ThiBiot_300_biof_FD_183944 | JGI IMG/M metagenome (GOLD analysis project Ga0209933, IMG submission 183944) | Wastewater bioreactor microbial communities from Cape Town, South Africa - Thiocy_cont_300_biof (SPAdes) | ecosystem: Engineered > Bioremediation > Thiocyanate > Unclassified | place...
TTGATAATCAATGTTGTTTTTGTGCGCAGCGCGCCCCGGGCTGAACGGAGCTCTTTTTCTTTTTTGTAAAAAAAGAAAAAAGCGGGAGTGGAGCACGGATAAAGGCGCCCTTATAATTTTACCCTAATTTCTTAGAATCCGCTACGAATTGGGCTAGTCCAGAATCTGTTAAAGGATGTTTTAATAGATTAAGAATAGATGCCAGAGGAGAAGTAATAACATCTGCCCCGATTTTTGCACAATTGATGATATGCATTGGACTTCTAATAGATGCTGCAAGGATTTCTGTATCGAAAGCGTAGTTGTCAAAAATAACTCTGATCTCTTCGATCAAATTAAGACCGTCTACAGAAATGTCATCTAATCTGCCTAAAAACGGAGAAACATAAGTTGCTCCTGCTTTTGCTGCCAAAAGAGCTTGTCCGGCTGAGAAAATCAATGTACAGTTGGTCTTGATGCCTTTGTCAGAAAAATATTTAAGAGCTTTCACACCGTCTTTGATCATTGGGATTTTTACAACAATTCTCTCATGAAGTGCTGCTAATTCTTCTCCTTCTTTGATCATTTCCTCATAAGTGGTTGAAAGAACTTCTGCGGAAACATCACCGTCCGAGATATTGCAGATATCGATATAATGTTGGTTGATTGCTTCTTTGCCCGAGATTCCTTCTTTTGCCATTAAGGAAGGGTTAGTTGTTACACCGTCTAAAATTCCTAGATCCTGTGCTTCTTTGATCTGATCCAGATTAGCTGTATCAATGAAAAATTTCATATATAGATTTTTTATTTGTTTTTAAATGTTTGTTCGCAAATATACATTTTTAGTTGGCACTGGAAAAATCAAAAAAGAAGTCCGGAGACTTCTTTTTTGATTTATTTCATTCCAGCTTCTTTTGCTTTAAACTCATTATACTTTGCTGTATTCTGAGTAGTCATGTACATGCCTTTTAGAAGTGTTACGACTTCTTTATTATTAGGATCGTTTGCATAAAGTTTTTCTGCATAAGGTAAAGCTTTTTGGAATCTTGCTCTTCTTTGCTCCAGAACTTTGTTGGCTTCATCAATTTTGCCTGCTTTTTTAAGCTCTCTGTATTGATTGATAGCTGCTTCATCTTCTCCTAAAATTGCAAAAACTAAATTGTTAAGTGCATTTGGAAATTTGGGATCAAGATCAACTAATTTTTTGAAAGTGGCCTCTGCTTCAGCTTGTTTTGAAGGATCTTTACTCTGCATCACCCCAAGATTGTACAAACTTTCTTTATCGTTTGGATTAGCAGCTATTTTTGCCTTCAGGTTATTTACAAACTCATCGGTTTTACCAGATTTGAAATAAGAATTACTTTGAACTTGTCCTAAAGATTGATTTTTAGGGAATTTTTTTAATCCTTCTTCTGCAACTTTACCAGCTTCGTCATATTTTCCTTGTTCGAATAACAGAGATGCTGTTACCTCATAAAGTTCTTCCTGTTTGCTCGGTGTTTTCTCAATTTTGAAATCTGAGTAACCGGCGTTTGCTTTTTTGTAAAGATCAAATGCCGCTTTATCCAAAGTTTCTACTTGTCCGGTCTTTGTATTTTTTGCAGTGTAAACAGTTTCTTCGCCTGTATAATTTGATTTGATCAATGACTGGAGAATATCAGTCGACTGAGCTTTTTTATCAGGAGTCTGAGCATAGGCTACACCTGCGTAATAAAGTAAATTTTTGTTGTCCTGACCTGCAGCTTTGAAAAGATAATATGTTTCTGCAAATTTTTCACCGGCAACATCAAATTTTTTGTTGTTATAGCTAGTAGTTGCAGCCTCATTTGCTTTGCGTAAAAGGGGATCGATGACCTCTCTTAATTTTTCCGTCAATGCAGGTGAATATTTTTCTTGTTTAAGAGAAAGTCCGCTTCCTGACTTATCTGCTGCTGCTTTCCCGACAAAATATACCTTATTCTTTTCAGCATCCTTACCGGTGTAGATTTCTTCGGTTCCAAGCGTTGAAATTTTAGCAAGATATTCTGCACCTTCAATATTTTTTCCGGCTTTTAAAAGAGATAAGCCTTTTGCATAATAATATTGTTCAAGAACAGAAGGTTCCAGCAGATAAGTTTTATCGCCAAAGATACCTTCAGCTTTTGATATTTCTGAGTTTGCAGTTGCCAAGTCGCCTGAATCAACTGCTTTTACAGCATTAGCGATCTCTTTTTTCTGTGCCCAAACTAATGATGCAGACAAAATAGCTAAACTTAAAATTAATTTTTTCATTTATTTACTTTTATAATTTAATCGTTATTTTCAGATTCATCAGCATTATCATTGGCTTCTTCATCTTCAATTTTTCTCAATTCCTCTTTATCTCCAAGATTGATTTGATTGTCACCGGTCTGGGGTTGGTCCTTGAATTCTGGGTTGTTGCTGTCATTTTCAAGTCCTTCTTCATTTTCTTCTTCCACATCCTTATCCATTTCAACTTTGGCAATCGCTGCAATCTCATCATTTCCTTTCAGATTAATGACTTTTACACCTTGGGTATTTCTTCCCATTACTCTTAGGTCGGCAGTATTCATACGGATTGCAACACCGGATTTGTTGATGATCATCAGTCCGTCTTCATCTGTTACACTTTGAATGGCAATCAGATTACCGGTTTTCTCCGTAATGTTAAGTGTAATTACACCTTTACCGCCTCTGTTGGTAACCCTGTAATCTTCAACAGCTGTACGTTTTCCATAACCTTTTTCTGATACCACCAAAACAGTATCGTTCTCCAGATCATTAACAACAATCATTCCGATTACTTCATCATTATCTTCAAGGGAAATCCCTCTCACACCTATTGAACTTCTGCCGACTGCTCTTGCTTTTTCCTCAGGGAAACGGATACATTTACCATTCTTGGTAGCAATCATAATTTCAGAATTGCCGTCCGTTAATTTTGCACCTAACAATTGGTCATTATCACGGATTTCAATCGCATTCACACCATTTGTTCTCGGTCTGGAATAAGCTTCCAAAGATGTCTTCTTGATCGTACCGTTTTTGGTAATCATTACCACATTCATTTGGTTGATGTATTCCTGATTCTTCAAGTCTTTTGTTCTGATGTAAGCTTTAATTTTATCATCAGGTTCGATGTTGATCAAATTCTGAACAGCTCTGCCTTTTGCAGTTTTTGAACCTTCCGGAACTTCGAAAACTCTTAGCCAGAAACATTTTCCTTTTTCTGTGAAGAACAGGAGATACTCATGGTTGGTTGCAGTTACAATATATTCAAGGAAGTCCTCGTCTCTTGTAGTAGCACCTCTGTTTCCAACACCACCTCTTGACTGGACTTTATACTCGGAAAGAAGCGTTCTCTTGATATAACCAGCGTGAGAAATCGTCAGAACCACTTTTTCGTCAGGAATAATATCTTCGATAGACATTTCTCCACCAGAATAATCGATCTCTGAACGTCTTTCATCACCATATTTTTCTTTGATTTCAATCAATTCATCTTTGATAATTTGATAACGTCTTGGCTCATTGGAAAGAATATCTTCCAGATCTTTGATCAAAGCCATTATCTCTTCATACTCAGCACGGATTTTGTCCAACTCCATTCCGGTAAGACGAGCCAAACGAAGATCCAGAATAGCCTGAGCCTGAATTTCTGATAATTCGAATTCACTAATCAAACCTTCTTTTGCAGCTTGTGGATTTGCGCTGTGACGGATAATCGCAATAGCTCTGTCAAGAGAATCCTGAGTTCCGATTACCTTCATAAAGCCTTCAAGAATATGTGCTCTTTCTTTGGCTTTTCTCAATTCATATTCGGTTCTTCTTACAATCACTTCGTGGCGGTGTTCTACGAAATGGTGAATGAGGTTTTTCAAGTTCAGTTGTTCAGGTCTTCCTTTAACTAAGGCGATGTTATTAACTGAAAATGAAGTTTGTAGAGAAGTGTATTTATATAAAAGGTTTAATACGACATTTGGAATTGCATCGTTCTTTAATTCATAAACTATACGAAGTCCTTTTCTGTCAGACTCATCACGGATTTCGTAGATTCCGGTGATTTTTTCATCCTTAACCAACTCAGCTGTTCTGGCAATCATTTCTGCTTTATTAACCTGGTAAGGAACTTCTGTTACTATAATAGCGTTTCTGTTTCCAATCTCCTCGAAGTTAACTTTTGCTCTCAGAACAATACGTCCTCTTCCTGTGTGGAAAGCGTCACGAACTCCATCATAACCGTAGATGATACCACCTGTTGGGAAATCCGGGGCAATGATGTGCTTCATCAGGTCATCAATCGTGATTTCTCTGTCGTCTATGTAGGCGCAGATGGCATCAATACTTTCCGATAAGTTATGCGGCGCCATATTGGTTGCCATACCAACCGCAATACCGGAAGTTCCGTTAACTAAAAGATTTGGGATTTTTGTAGGGAGGACAGTAGGTTCCTGTAAAGAGTCGTCGAAGTTATTTTGAAAATCAACGGTTTCCTTATCAAGATCGGCAAGAATCTCATCAGAGATTTTCTTAAGTCTTGCTTCCGTATAACGCATTGCTGCAGGTGGGTCACCATCCATGGAACCGAAGTTACCCTGACCGTCTACCTGCTCATAACGCAAGCTCCAAGGTTGTGCCATTCTTACCATTGCATCGTAAACCGAGCTGTCACCATGTGGGTGATATTTACCTAAAACGTCTCCAACGATTCTGGCAGATTTCAAATGTTTTCTGTTTGAAAATACATTAAGCCCATACATACCGTAAAGAACACGTCTGTGTACGGGTTTTAATCCGTCTCTTACATCCGGTAACGCTCTTGATACAATTACCGACATCGAATAATCGATGTAAGAGGTTTTCATTTCGTCAACAATGTTGATCGGTATTAACCTTTCTCCTTCCTTATGCATAAATATTTTTAATTTATTGTAAATCAGAATGCTGTATTAGTTTCTGACCTGTTGAGTTTTTCTGTTTTTTATAACGGGCTAATTTACAAAAAAAATACGATTTTTGCATTCTGAATTTATCAACATTAATCATAAAAAATAAAAAAATGAGCATCCTTAGTATTACTTTTCATACAACAGAAAATAAAATCCAGGAATGGGATCTTTATCTTGAAAATGAGCTACATCAAATGGTTGAAAATCTAATGGATGTCGACAGGTACATCTTGTCAGAAGTATATTCTGAAATGCTGAATGAAGGTAAAAATACCAATCTTTTTCTTTGGTTTGATAATGATGAACTTCGCAACCAATTCATGGAAAGCGAACTGGTCAATATCGAAGAGCGAATTGCTCAGGAATTCGGGGAAGAAGTAATGGTTTTTCCGACATTCCTTAATCCAAAAAAGAAAAGGTTTTAATAATTATTTTCATACTTATATTAAAGTATGATTTTTATACTTTAAAAAGCTTAAATTTGCACACGAATTTTAGACGAATTTATATCAATCACACTCAATACGGAGTGTCTAAACAAAATTAATTTATGAGTATACCTCAAGCGTTTACAGAAACGATCACTCTTGCAGACGGCAGAGAAATCACACTAGAAACAGGGAAGCTGGCAAAACAGGCTGACGGATCTGTTGTCGTAAAAATGGGCGGAACAATGCTTTTAGCAACTGTTGTAGCCAACAAAGAAGCCAACCCGGGTGTTGACTTTTTACCTTTAACAGTAGATTACAGAGAAAAATTCTATGCGGGTGGAAAAATCCCAGGTAACTTTTTCAGAAGAGAAGCTAGACCTTCGGATCAGGAGATCTTGACAATGCGTCTTGTAGATAGAGTTCTGAGACCATTGTTTCCGGAAGATTTCCATGCGGAAGTTCAGGTGATGATCTCTTTGATCTCTTATGACGGAACTTCTATCCCTGATGATTTGGCAGGATTAGCAGCATCAGCCGCTATCGCTATTACAGATATCCCTTTTGACGGGCCAATGTCAGAAGTAAGAGTCGTAAGATTTGATGGGAAGTTGGCGGTTAACCCAACTTATGAATCTTTGAAAGATTCTGAACTGGACATTATGGTAGGTGCTACCAAAGATTCTATCGTAATGGTAGAAGGAGAAATGAAAGAAATCTCTGAACAAGAAATGCTTGAAGCCATCCAGTTTGCGCATGCAGAAATCAAGAAACAAATCGAAGCTCAGGAAAGATTAGCTCAAAAAGTAGGAAAAGCTTTCCCTAAGAGAGAGTACTCTCATGAAGTTCATGATGAGGACATCCGTGAAAAAGTATGGAAAGAAACTTATGATAAAGTATATGAAGTTGCAAGAACACCTTCCGGAAAAGAGGAAAGAGGTGAGAAGTTCAAAGCTGTTCTTGACGAATTCTTATCTCAATACGTTGATAATGTTGAAGAGTTGGAAAGAGTAACGCCTTTCGCAAAAGTATATTATCATGATGTGGAGAAAGAAGCGATGCGCCAGATGATTTTGAATGATAAAATCCGTCTTGATGGCCGTGATCCACAAACCATTCGTCCAATCTGGAGCGAAATTGATTATCTGCCGGGCGCACACGGTTCTGCCATCTTTACAAGAGGAGAGACTCAGTCATTAACAGCAGTAACACTTGGATCCGTAAAGGATGCCAATATGGTGGACAGCGTAATGGCACAATATGATGAGAAATTCTTCCTTCATTATAATTTCCCTCCTTTCTCAACAGGTGAAGCAAGACCTCTAAGAGGAACATCCAGAAGAGAAGTCGGCCACGGAAATCTTGCCCAAAGGGCTTTACAAGCAGTAATCCCTGAAGAGAATCCTTACACAATCCGTATCGTTTCCGATATTCTTGAATCTAACGGTTCTTCTTCTATGGCAACTGTATGTGCCGGAACTTTGGCGCTAATGGATGCAGGGGTTCAAATTACGAAGCCTGTTTCAGGAATTGCAATGGGATTAATTACGGATAAAAAGTCGGGTAAATGGACAGTTCTTTCCGACATTTTAGGAGATGAAGATCACCTTGGTGATATGGACTTCAAAGTGACTGGAACTGAAGACGGAATCACAGCCTGCCAGATGGATATCAAGATCCAGGGCCTTTCTATGGATATTATGGAGAAAGCTCTGTTACAAGCTAAAGAAGGGAGGTTACATATCCTTAATAAAATTACTGAAACCATTGCATCACCAAGAGCAGATGTGAAGCCACACGCTCCGAAAATGGTTGTAATGGAGATTCCGAAAGACTTTATTGGTGCGGTAATTGGACCTGGAGGTAAAATTATCCAACAGATGCAGAAAGATACCGATACGGTTATCGCGATTGAAGAAATCGGGGAGATCGGACGTATCGAGATTGCAGGTACAGACAGAGAGAAAATCAATGCTGCTGTTGCCAAGATCAATGAAATCACCTTCGTACCGGTTGTAGGTGAAGTGTACAAAGGCAAAGTGGTAAAAGTAATGGATTTCGGTGCTTTTGTAGCAATTGCTAAAGGAACTGAAGGATTGCTTCACATCTCTGAAATCGAATGGGCGAGACTAGATAAAGTTCCTTACAAAGAAGGTGATGAAGTGGAGGTGAAATTTATGGGTTATGATGACCGTAAGAAAATGAAACTTTCCAGAAAAGTTTTGTTGCCAAGACCGCCAAGACCGGAGAAAAAAGAAGGTGAGCAAAGAGGTCCGAGACCGGAAGGACAAAACAGACCTGACAGACCGGCGAGACCAGAAGGCAACAGAAGACCAGAGGGCGAAGGCGAGAAATCTGCCGGAGATCAGAATCCTTCTAACGAAGCTTAAGATTATCATCGATTATATTAAAACCACCGAAATTCGGTGGTTTTTTTGTGGAGGTTGGTAGTGTTTTGTTGGAGATCCTCGAGAGTCTTAGGATGACATCGCAAATTTGTCTAATTTGGAGATATTGGTTTGAAATATAAGACTTGTGTATTAAGGGATTTAATCGCAAGGTAAGACAAAGAATATTAGTATTTGCTTTCAGGATAAGATAAACAAAGGCGTAAACTTATTTTCGAAATACAAAGAATTGAATGTTTATTGTTTATTTGGTTTTGGTTAGCAATCCTTCGAGAGTCTTAGGATGACATCGCAAATTTGTCTAATTTGGAGATATTGGTTTGAAATATAAGACTTGTGTATTAAGGGATTTAATCGCAAGGTAAGACAAAGAATATTAGTATTTGCTTTCGTGATAAGATAAACAAAGGCGTAAACTTATTTTCGAAATACAAAGGATTGAATGCTTATTGTTTATTTGGTTTTGGTTAGCAATCCTTCGAGAGTCTTGGGAGGACATTGTTACTATTAGATTTATATTGTTTACAACGCAAGAATATTCTTTTGCAACGTAAGAATATTCGTTTACAATGCGAAAATATTCAATCACATTGCAAGAATATAACTTGACATCGTTAAAATATGCGTTTGCATAGTGGCAATATAGAATTACATTGCAAAAAAATAAAGTTACATCGCAAGAATGTAACTTTACATTGAAGGAATATTGGTTTACCTTGGTCCAATATTCTTTTACTTATTGAGAATGTTATTTTCGGTTAGTGAATTTTATGTCTACGACATTGAGATATTCCGGGGAGGTTGCTCCGTAAATCGTCTTGACGTATTTTTTGACGTTTTGTGCGATGGTATAGAGTCCTGTTTCTTCTGCGTATAAAACCTGATCTCTTTCTGTGAGTTTGATATTCAGTTCTGCTTCGGTCCGGTTTACTGGTTGGGTGGCGCTTACCAGTGATGCGTGGTAAGAATTGAGATTGTTTAATTTTAAATCGTCCTCATTAGGCGTGTAAGCGGAGATCGTTGCCAGCAACTGTAACAGAATCCCGAAATTCTCGGCCTGCTGGGTGTAGGATTGGCGGGAAGTGGAAATTGAGTTGTTGGGTGATGGTTGTCCGTTGTCGGGATTTTCTGATGGTTTTGGTTTTTTACTGGTTCCCTGGATGGTGCGGTTGAGGGTTTTTGCCTGATTGATGGTGCCTTCCGGCAGACCGAGAATGTCTAACAGATTTATGATTCTGGTGGCGATGGGTTTGAGGTTTTCGAATGTGATCTGACGCTGTTCTATGGCATTTTTGTTAGCTGTTCTTTTTTCTTCTAATTCTGCAAGTTTTGTTATTGCAGATGTGTAGAGGGCTTGGAGATTTGGAATCCTGATGCTGTCTACTGGTGGGTTGTAAAGTGTGTAAAGGCTAACTTGTTCGATAAGTTTTTGCAGGTTTGCCACATTTTTGGCGTGTCCTACTTCTGATGTTGAAGACATAGTATTGTGTTTTTGTTTAGTTTTTCAAATATAGAATTTATTTTGAATTGAAATGATTTTTAGGTTAAATATTTTGTTGTCAGGATATTATGTTAAATTTGGGAATGGGAACCCCTAGTGGGAGGCTAGGGGGTTTGGGTTGTGAGCACGAGCGGGACGCTCGCGCTAGCTGGGTTCAAAGTCGGGAGACTTTGCGCAGCGGAGGTCTTTGATGGTCATTTTATCCGTCCGTTTATTTCTGCTAGTTTATTTTGATTTAATTCAAAAAGTCTATTCGTTTCACTTTCGTAATAAATATCCTGAATTTTCACCCTGTCGCCACCGTAAGTAAAAATGCCGATGTTAAGCAGGATGAGTTTTTTGCCGTCAACAGTGGTTTCTTTCTCAATGATATAATCAATGACTTTGTTGCCTATTTTTACTTCCTTTTCTTTATCGTTTTTGGATAAATCTGCCAAAGCCTGTTTCGCTTTTTCATTTTGCGTTACCGAAAAGTAATATTGTACTATGGAGTAAGATTTGGAAATAAACCTCCCGTCACACTCATAGTTCCAGGTGTATTGCAGTTTCAGCGGATGTTCTTTGAGAAAGGCTGTAAGCTTTCCTTCTTTTGTTCTTTTTACCGAAACCAGAAGCGGTAAATCGTACTTTGGATTGTTGGTCCATTTAATTTCCAGCTCATCGCCACGGTTATAATTACCACGAATATCATCCGGGAATTCTAATGAAAATTCTTTGCCTTCTTTTAGTGTTACAAAATTTGAGTTGTTGTTTTTGTCCCAATAACCAATAAATTCTACCGTTGCAGAGTTTTGTTTTTCGGTTTTGGTTGTTGTATTTTCATTAGCATTTTTTTCCTGTCCGTTGCAGGAAAGCATTAATGGTAATATTGCGAGTAAGAGTAGTTTTTTCATAAGATTGTATTTTTATAATTAAGTTTCAGCAATTCCACCAACTTCGGTTATCATCCCATTTGTAAATCTAAATTCCAAGCCGTGTTCTGTATCCAGTCTGTAACGGATGCTTATTTTTATGGTTTTATCTTCCAAAACACGCAGGTACATCAGATCCTTAATGTAAATATTGTGTTTTTCTACGGTATCAATTTTCAAAGGCTGTTCTCCGGATTTTTCAAGATTTTCGTAGTATCGGGCATATAGCTTTTGGTATCGTTCAAAAGATTTTTGCTGTATATCAGCCAAATGTTTTTCAATATTTTGAATGAAATTTTGATAAGTTTTGGCAAATTCTGTCAGCTGGTTTTCGGTTGGGAGTTCTTCGATTTCCTCACCGTCATCATCGTATTCTTCGCCTAAAAATATTTCTGTTTCCTGATATTCAAAAAAAGGGTGGGAAAACATTGTTTCAGACGAAAAGCCTTTCCAGTTTTCCTGTACTTTGCCCCAAAATTTGTGTGTAGTCATTGCCTTGTTTTTATAGTTTCTTCTTTTCCTTTTTCATTAATCAATATACACAAAATCATTAGTTTTTAATTTCTCAATGGCTTTAATGTAATCGCTTTTAATGATATAGAAATAGCCTTCTGTGTGCAGGTTTTCTTCGCCTTTTGGAAAGCTTATCGTTCCCTTGTCTTTTTCAATTTTAATGGAGTTTTTGTCATCATTAAAAACAGTTGCAAAACGGTACACCAAATCTTTGCTTCGCCATTCGTAAATGAAAAATGTTCCGGCAAAATCGCTTTCCACTTTTTTGTACTCACCAAATTTTTTGGTCAGATTTTTTATAAAGGCTTCATTGTCTTTTTCCGTGGTTTCGTCTGCAACGGCGCCGATAACTTTTATCTCGTTATTCATATCGGTAACGAAACTTAGCTTATTGAAAAACTGTTTGCCAAACTTCGCCAGCTCATTACCGGTTGACCAGTTTTTCTGTCCGTAAACCTGCATCAGCGGTTTGGAATTCGGGTCGTATGGCTTTTCGTAAATAATCGATTTTTCAATTAAAACCGAACCGTTTTCGCAGGGAATGCGATAATGATCTTTGTAGCTGGGATGCTTGTATTTTTCGGGATACAAATCGGCTATTTTGGTAGCGAAGTCGAAATTTTCCAGATTGATGGCAGTTTCGCCAAATGGTTTGGTTTGCCCGTTGCAGCTTGTCAGAAAAATGAAGCTGAACAAGAGTAATAATTTTGTTTTCATTTTTATATTTTAATTAAGAATTTATTGTTGTACGTTTTTCAAACAAAAGAAATTCACAATCGCCAACGGAACCCAAACCGGCGATGCCAAAACCAGTGCAAAAACAAAAGTTGGAAGGATACCTTTCAAACCTGCGGTAATTATATTATCTATCGGCAAACGATTGGCAACAGAAGTAAAAATGCAGGCAATCATCATTGCCAAAAGTGCCGTGATAATTGCAACAAAAGCAAGTTGTAATTTTGTGAGAATTTTGTTTTGGCTGGAAATTCTGGAGAACACAAAAATGTACATCAACGCTACAAGAGCTGAAATGATTAAATGATAGATTTTCGGTGCCTCCATCAATAGAAACAAAAGCACGATGTTGCCCACAAGCAAATTGATAATGATGCAGATTGATAAAGCGGGGTTTTTCATTTTCTTATTTTTTGAGGGAAAAGGTTGTTTTATTTCCACTGGTTTCAGGTAATTGTGGGTATTTATTCCGGTATTTTTCTCCATTCTTCCATTTTTAAATGAGTTATCATATTGCCTAAATTCATATTGTCCATTGCCGTTGTTGTTCCGTTGAATAAGTCTTCCAGCGTTATGTTTTCCTTTTTCAGTTGATTTATCATATCCCTGTTAAACATATAAATTTCGTAAACCGGAAACATCGTTGCTTTGTTGTTGTTAAAGTCTTCGTCTGTGAGAAAATCGCCTTCGTCGTGCTTGTAAGAAATCCCGATTAATTTTTCGCCGTTCTGCCAATAATATTGCAGATAGCCACTGCCAATTTTAGATTTTTTATAGAAGCCTTCCATTACATCTACCGGTTTTCCGTATTTTTTGGTCAGATAATCTATGGTATTTTTTATGTCCACGCTATCGCTGTACATAGATGAGCCTGTAATACCAACCAACTGGTTTTTATAGGTAATAAACTGCATAGCCCGTAATTTTATCTGGTGCAGATGTGCTACATTTTGCTCGCGGTAATTACTTGCAATATTGGTCTGTTCCCAGTAGAAAGTCTTGCCATCAGCTGTTTCCCTGTCATTTTTTACATATTCTGTAGCATTGTTTTCCTCTTCGGTCTGTAAGCTGATGCTATCATTTTCCAATTGCTTTTTGTATGCTTTTGCATTGGTGTTTTTGGTAAATTTTTCAATATCGGTGTAATTTACATTGTCTTTCTTAGCTTCTGTATTCTGACAGCTCGCTAAAAAAGGTAAACTGATTATCAGTAAAAATATATTTTTCATTATTTTAATTTTTCGAAGGTTGTTTTCATTTCGGCAGGTTTCAGATAGCTATCCGGTAACTTATCGGTATCAATGGCTACCATTTTATCGCTTATTTTTTTTAACCCGTATTTGTAGGGAACATATACTTCTATAGTGCGGTATGCCCCGATATAATCGTAGCTGTCGTTGGTTACGACCAATGTATTGTTTATTACTTTGTAAGCGCTTTCTCCCGTTATTTTCCCATTTTGGGTGTTTAGTTTTGGAAATTCCAAATCGGAGTATTTTCTCTTATCCGGTACTATTTTGTATAGCTGAATAACAATAGCATCATTTCCTTCCAATGGGTCAATCGTTGTTTCGCTGAGATATACGTTGTATTTCTTCTTGCCAAGCACAAAGCTTTCTACCAATTTATCTTTTTTGGTCACTTGGGATTGCCCTACAACAGCATCAGGTTTTTCCTGTGCTAATGTGGCTGTGCTGATGAATAAAGAGAGTAGGAGTGTGAATAGTGTTTTCATAGATATTGTATTTTGTTTTAATCTCCTTCAAACATTCCAATATATTTCAAACCGTTATATTCTTCTTTGTATGGTTTTGGAATTGTAAGCTCACCATCGGCATACCAGAAAATAGCATTGGCTTTTTCGATGCCATAATTTCTACAAATGGTTTTGATGCTCTCCCATTCGGCAGGGTCGGTTGAAGAATGTTCCAGAATTTCATCTAAAGTAATTTCTTTCTCAAACCTTGGAATGATGCCCATAAAATCCTCATCGTACCATCGTTTGCCGATGTCTTTGCAAAATTGACAAAGCTTATCAAAATCGCCCTCACTTGAATAATCTAATTCAAAGTATTGCTGATATTCTTCTTCGGTTTTGTTGGATGTTCCTATCCAAAGATGGATTTTGTTGTATCTGTCCATTTCTATATTGTTGTTAGTTTTTCAATTTTTTAAAAACGGTTTGCATAAAGTTTTTGCTCGGGGGCTGTGCGGTTCCGTTTTCGTTCCAGATGGTGGGCTGTGTGCGGAAGATTAATTTTTTATCTTTTACTTCTTAGAGGTTAACTGCCCGTAGCATTTTGTTTGTGCATTTTGTGGAGCTCCGTAGGAGCGGTCTGTTAATTCTAGATTATGTTTTTCTTTTTTACAGTTCGCTAATTCGTTTTCTATTAACGGTACGCTTCTACGAGGCTTGCTTTTCCATTTATTTCTCTCCTACAAATACTGTATTCCGAAATAGCCCGCGTCCTTTACAGGCATATATTTTCTGTAATTCTGGTCTATCCAGAAATAGGCTAACCCGTTCAGAAAAACACCTTCATATTCTTTGTGAAGCTTTGTCAAATCATATTCATTAAGTTGAAGAATAGGTTGATATTTCATTGCAGGTTGAGGATGCACGTCATCCTGCAAAAAATGAGGTAAGGAAAAAAGTTTGCTTTTATCTGTACCTTCCTCGTTGCTTTCCTGCATTACTTCTTCATCAGTAAAATGGCGTTTGCTCATTGTAATTACAGGTAAAACTCCGCTTTCGCTAATTTCTGCAACAGGTTTTTTCGATTTTTCGAGCAACAGTGCTTTGGCATATTGTTTTGAAGTTGCAAAGCCGTCGTTATCTTGAATGGCGTATCTCCTGCTGAAACCCCGTTTTAGCTGTCCTCTTTCATTGGTTTCGTTGTCGAGGTAAATGCTGATGCAATATCTCTCATCAAATTGACCACCTGCATAAATGATGCTGAACAAAGTAAAGAAATGTATCATTCTTTGGCCCTTTTCGTTTAACGGCCAATCGCTAAGGTTTTTCAGGTAAGGGTTTCCGCCCATTACTCCGAAAATATTTGCTGTTTTATTAAATTCTATTATCATTGGTTGATTATGCTATTTTATCATCTGTGTGGATTTATTTTTCATTTAATTAAAAACAAACTTGAGTTGCCGTCATAAGGCGCTTTATAAAAAAGATACCTTTTCCCGATAGCTGGGATGATTCTAAATCTGTTGCCGGCTTCTCTTTCCTTAAACATAATTGTGTTTTTTGTTGAACCGATTTTAAAATAAGACAGGTAAACAGGGCAGACAAGGGGACCTAATTTTCCACCTCCGCAATGCGCGGAGTTTGCAATCACGATTTCCTCAAACGGCTTGAGTACGTTTTTATGATTATGTTCATCGGCAAAATCGGTCTCGAATTTCATTTTTTCCTTTTTTTTCAGGAAAATAGAATCCAAAACAACGGGCTCGTAATCAGGCGCGGAAAAACGATAAATGCCGCTGTAGATATTTCCATCCAGATAATAGACCTGATACGGATTGAGATTGGGTTTTGACGAATCCTGTCCGGTTTTGTAATAAATCTTTTTTACTTCCGAGAGTTTTTTGTATTCCGATATTACCAATGAATCTGTTGAAATGCCTGCTTCCCCAACTTCGCTTATAAGTATCAACCGATCATTATCTATAAAAAGATTTTGTATGTCTTCATTCTTTTCATTGATTTGTACTAAACCGTATTTTTCAGGATTTTGCAAAACCTGCCCGGAAAAAAGGGGGATTTCAGGGTGCCGGTCCCTTTCCGGACTTTTATAGTCGCAGGAAATTACCAATATAAGAAACGTTAATAGCGTGAGTGTTTTTTTCATATGTAATTTTCACACGGCATCATATCTTTCATATAATTCGTCTTGCAAGTCATACAATTCCGGTGGCATTCCTTCTATAAAATTTTCGGGTTCTTTTACCTGTTCTCCAATTAATTGCTCAAACATCATTTCGGGAATTTCCCTCACTTTCGGTTTGTCCTGGTATTCACTTGTCCAATCGTAACCTTGCTCATCATTTTTAGGATTAAATTCAAAATTTTGTGTTTCATAAAATCCGTTCAGATAATTTTTTTCGATTTTTTCAACAAAATCAAAACCAGCAACTGCCCGGGATTGTTTTTTCAAAACATCTTCCCTGTCATTGAACTGCTTGTGGTATCGCGGAGCAGATTTCCAATACATCATTAAAGCAGTTGCTTTATCCGTTTTGGGATTATCGGCAAGCCAGTTCAAAAACACGGATGTTTCGTTCCATTCCATAGCCATTTGATGCCAGATTTTTGTCGTTTGCTTTTCTGCAAACCGAATAACAATTTCATCAAAAAGCTGTTGGAATTTTTCATGTGTTATTTTTTCTTTCATAATTTTGTTGATTATTTTTCGATACTATGAAGTAGGATTGCAAATCTGCGCTTTCAAGGTTAGACTATAGTTTTGGTAACGAAAGAATATTACTTTGCAATAACAGAATTTTACAAAGGAAAAGATATAAATCTACAACAGTACAGTGCAAGTTTATTTGTTGGATTCGCTTTTCTTATAATTCGCCGAGTTTGATAACAGCATTGGTATAAAGGCTTTTAAAAACTTACTATAATGTTTTTTTGCCCGTGGTTGTAAAGTGTGTAAACGCTAACTTGTTCGATTAGTTTTTGCAGGTTGGCTACGTTTTTAGCGTGTCCTACTTCGGATGTACTAGACATAATATTTGTGTTTTAAATTGTTTTTTCAAATATAGAATTTATTTTGAATTGAAATGGTTTTTGGGTTAAATATTTTGTTGTCAGGATATTATGTTAAATTGGGAAATGGGAAACCCTAGCGGGAGGCTAGGGTTTTTGGGTTTTGTTTGGGAAGCACGGATTGCAAATCCGAGCTATCGGGGTTGAAGCTTTAATCATCATATTGTCCATTTGCTAGCAGAATGTAATAATCACCTGCTTGAAATGTTCTTGACCCAAGTGGACATATACCGTAGGTTCCTCCATCGCTCCTGTGGCAAAGTATCGCCGTATCTTCACCACATTCTATTTCTACTTCTTCATCGGGTTTAAGCACATCATTTTTTAAACCACCGTTACTCCAATTTAAGGAAATGTTGATGTCAACATTTGAATTATTTTTTAATGTTCCTGTTGCCATAATTTTTGCTTTTTTATTGTGCTCTAATTATAAAGTTAATATAACTGTTTTTTGGGCGGGTTTCTTTTCCTCCCGTAAATGAGGTTTCTTTTGAATAGAAATTTTTCTTTGCAGTATCATTACCTGTTCCATCATTTGAATGGACTCCAATTGTATTTTCATTTGTTTGATAATTATGTGAATGCGATTTTAATTCGTCATTTTGTAAGCTCCCAACTTCACGGCTTATACCTTCTCCATTTACAATTCGATTGTCGGCATCAGGGTCTGTTACATTTTCAGTATCATAATCTACACCTCTTAAAAATTGTCCTTGAAAGTTTGGAAGTTTGAATTTAGTCTCAGATGTTGGTACTCCCCAAATGTCTTTTAATATTTCATATAAGAAAGGATATTTATCTCTTTCAACTTCCGAACCGTCACAAAGCAACCAACCAAATGGTTTGTCTTGTTTTTTTCCTGCAAAAGCCAGAACAGAGCCAATAGGATTATCCTTATCAATATTTGAGTTGCTATTATAGTTTGGATTTTTAGATAACCATACAGCTGGGTATAAAAATGGAGTTATTGAATTCCTTTTCGCTTCCCGATTAACAAAAATAGCCAAGTTGGAAAATTCATCTTTTAACTGCGATTCAGAAAATAGATACAAATCTACTTTTGTTGGTATAAATTCTTCTCCTTTTTTTTGCCACTCGATATCATCTGAAGTTTTAATACTATTGTCAGTTTTTTCACCTACTACTACACCATTATACGTTACGTTCTTTTCATTCTTATCATTTTTATCAATACTTGGTTTGGCTTTAAGAATATCTTCAGAGTGTTGTAGAGAAAGTGTAGCATAATTAATTTGGTCTGTATAAACTTTTATTATATTGTTTTCAACAACTTCAATATGTGCTTCTATTTTTTGTTTATTCTCAAAAAGTTTATCAACAAACACTTTTACTAAGTCTGAATACTTTGAAATATCTCCATCTGCAGACAAACTAATTTCTGATTTGTTTTCGTAAATGACATTGGAAACGAAAGTCCTGTTCAAAAATCTTTTCTTTTTTTGCTCATTAGAAACTACTGAACTGGAACTACCGCCACCAATACTTAAAGGACCTAATGAAAGACCAAATCCTCCTCCTGACGAAGATGACTTGACTTTATTTTCTATTACCAAATCTTCATCTCCAATTATTTTTCTTACGTTCTGCGAGTTATTGAAAAATGTTGCTATTGCACTAATTGTTGTTGTAGAATAGGGTGAACCATCACCATATAAATTTGCCCAAATTAAGTTTGCTCGTCTGTTTTCAAAAAAGTTTATTAGTTGAGAATAAGTGCCTTTAATAATATAAGCTCGTTCACTAATCATTGAAAGTTGAGTTGTGAAATTATCGTCCGGGGTAATTCCAATAAAATCATCTTCATTTAGCCATTGTTTTGTATCATCAACTTTTGCATAAATCTTAAAAAATTTAAACGGTAAAAGGTTTAATGAAATATCTGTTGAACTGATTTTATCTTTTTTATCCTTATCTCTTTTTGCATTTTCAATTGCAATAATTTTTGCTTTAATTTCTGTCTCAATTTTTTCGTCAGAATGATTAATCAGTAAGGTTAGTTCAAATATTTCGTTTTTATTCTCAAATTCTTCTTTCTTATCATTTAGTTGTATTTCAAAATCTTTCCAGTCCACAATAATTAATGGAGTATAGAAATAATTACGTTCATCTTTACTTCGATATAGTCCTATTTTAATTCCACCGAAAGAATTGATTAAACTGAATGTGTTATAAAATGCTGGAATTTCAAAATCTAATGTTGTGCCTTGATTAATTTCATTTGTTGCCATAATTATAGTTTTTTTTGGTTAAAATTAGAATCGTGAAGTGGAATTGTCAATTACCATTTTGGGTAATAATTTACTCAAGCCAAATAACAGAACCTCTTTGCACAATTCCGTTATCTCTATAAATATTGTTTATTAGGATATCTGCTGATACCCAACCATCATTATTTAATTTTTGCCATTCGATACCCCAAGAATTGTGAATTTTAAAAGCATCGATATATTTTGAATCACAGTAAATCTTTTTATAACCCGAAATTACAATAGAATGTATTTCATCATATTTTTTCATATGTAAATTGGGAAATAGAACAGGGTTTCCCTTTTTTAGCCCCTCAATGATTTTAGCTTTTAAATCATTATTTGACACATTTTCATAAGATTGGGGATATCTGATTTGTTGAAAACCTCTGCTTACATCTCTAAATTTACAATCATCAAAAAGTAATGTAAATAAAAATTCATCGTGAGTTTTTTTAGAAAGTGCTTTTTGCAGATTGATTTGATTTTTCTCAAATCCCGTCATTTTAGAAAGTTTTTCTAAACAAACATCACAATTCTCTACCTGTTTAATATTAGGCTTAGATCTTTGCTGATATAATTCTTTGGTATAATTTAAAAAGTCCTCAGCCTTTTTATCACCATTATCATTATACATAGAAAATTTGGCTGCCATTTCGTCGAAAGGTTTACAGTTCTCAAAAATAAAACCATCACCTGCATCTTCTATCCTATAAATTACACTGTCAGTAGTAGAACCATACTCTACATTAGTTATCAGAGTCTTCAAATTGGAATTAACAGAATTAGTATAGGCCATCATCCCAAAATAAGAAATTGCCTTATCTGGCGGAGGATTGCTGCAATCTATGTATCTTTTGCTTCCGTCTGCATTTTTAGAGTTTTCGCAGATAAATTTCTGTATCAATACCGCCAAACTAAATGCCCTACATTCTCCCATAGTATTCTGTGTTTTGACGGGTGGCATATTTTGTATTTCTATGACATCTGATTCCGTTGTTTTTTGTGTTTTCCAGCATTCAGGAATATAAAATGGACCATCTTCACCATTTTTAGGGTAATGGATTGCTCCTTGTTTATAATATTTAGGATTTCCTTCTAATTCTGCTTTCCATTCCAAAAACTTAAAATAAGAATCTTTAATGTTCATATCTATATCAAAAACATTCGGGTTTTCGGAGCTGCTTCTTATAGATTGTTCGGAAAACAATGAGTCCAGTTGACTATCTGTTAGTGGAAATGTTCTATGAAGCTTCCATTTTCCATCCTTTTTATAACTCTGATAGATAAAATTGGTTTCGTTATCTATATGATACAAAACAGGATTTCCATTCTGTGTTTTACCAAAGAACGTTCTTGTCCAAGTTGGTTCATTTTGATACAAGATTTCTTTTTCAAGTGTCTTTGTGGTAATGTTGTACTCGTATAGGTATCCTGTATAGTTTGCATCGGTAATGGCTAAGCAGTAATTAGATTTGTCCTTTGCAAAAACTGGAAGCTTTTGGATATTTATATTTGGAGAGAGTTCAAAATCTGTAATAATCTTGTGTTCTTTTCCGTCAAAATCTTCAAAAAGAATTGCACCGGATTTATCTTTACTTCCCAAATTTTCGTAATCTGTAAAATCATTATCAAAATTGGAAAAGTTAGAAAAATTCGCTTGTGCAGAAAAGTTAGTGATTGAGATAAAAAGTAGTAATTGAATAATCTTGATTTTCATTTTTCATAGTGTTTTTGGTTTGTACTAATTTATGAAAAATATTACAACATAAATTAAATATTATCAATTATTTAGATTGACTTCGTGTGATGACGCTGTTTAGATTTCCTCCTGAATGACAAAGAGGATGTTTGCAAAATTGAGATTGCTTCGTCACTTCGTTCCTCGCAATGACAGTGATGAATTCCCCGCAATGACAATAGTTTTAGCCATTCCCAGCCCTCTGCTTCAAATCATCCGCCCCACCTGTTTTTCTAGCCTGCCCGGATTTTCCTGAACCAAAGTTATAAGTGTAGGAAAGCGTCGCCACTCTGGTGTCTCTTCTCACAATGAAGTTTTCTACATAGCCGGAATAGATGTTTCGGGCTTCCGGATTACTCTTGAAGAAGATGTCATTGAAAGAAAACTTGAGCGTACTGTTGTTCTTAAATTTCTTCTGAGCACCGATGTTTACAGACCACATTGGTTTCAAGTGCATATAGGCATAGATTTGCTTTGCCTGGTAGTTGCCTGATAACTCTGCCGAATAACCATTCCCAATCTTGAAAGAGTTGATGCTGTTGATGTTGAATGTGAAGTTTCCTTCGTTTTTTATGTAAGTATTGGAGATGTTCCCTGTGTAAGTTCCATAATAGAAATTGGCATTGTTATTCATATCCCACCATTGGGTCACTTTTACAGGTGCAATCAGGTTGAGTCCGTAATAAGATGCGGAACTCAGATTCTCGTTGGTCTGTACCACCACTGTTTTGTCGTCCTCGATAATCGGCATCAGAACATCGGTGATGTTTTTGTTGGTTTTGCTGTAGCTCAAGGTTGCAAAATATTTGTTGCTCAAACTGTACGTGAACTCATAATTCATCATAGTTTGCGGATCGAGATTGGGGTTTCCTGCCTGGTAGGTTGTCGGGTCCAGATAGAATTTGAAAGGGTTGAGCTGACGGTAATTCGGTCTTGTGATTCTTCGGCTGAAATTGAGCTCTAACGTGCTTTTTTCATCCACATCATAAGAAAAAACGGCACTTGGAAATAACTGTGTGTAATTCTTTTTGTTGATTTGGTTCGTTGTGACCTGATTTCCTGTAACGTTGGTGTTTTCTACCCTCAGACCAAAATTAGCTTTGAACTTATCCCAGTTTTTGATTACGTTTCCATAAACTGCATTGATGTTTTCCTCGTATGAAATGGTTGGTTTTTGATCTGTCGATCACAGAATTGCCCGAGCTTGCATTGAAAAACTGAAGGTCGTTATCCGCTTTCACGAAGCTTGTTTTGACTCCTGTTTCCAATTTCCAGTCGTTTCTGAATACTTTGGTAAGGTCAGATTTTAAGGAATAGATATTGAGATTGCCGTCCAGATCGCCTTTTAAAATATATGGATTCGGACTGTCGTCGGTAGATGGCGAAAGATTGCCGGCAACATCGAAATTCCTTGTGTTGAAGTTCTGAAACGATGTGTTGGAATAGTTGATGTAATCCAAATCCGTTGTGAGTTCCGAACCTAACGAGTCGATTTTATATTTGTGATTGAAGTTCAGAGATGCGTTTTTCCAATGGTCGCGGTTGTTGCTTTTGGTGTTGAACGTTCCGTCTGGCTGGTAGTTTTGATTCAGAATCTGGGTGTCGTTATTGCTTGTCGGGTCGAATCTATTGCTGACGAATCCTACTGAAAATCCTAAAACATTTTTATCATTGGCGT
>Ga0209933_1001457_pt1 | contig 21700 bp, 18 predicted proteins | sample ThiBiot_300_biof_FD_183944 | JGI IMG/M metagenome (GOLD analysis project Ga0209933, IMG submission 183944) | Wastewater bioreactor microbial communities from Cape Town, South Africa - Thiocy_cont_300_biof (SPAdes) | ecosystem: Engineered > Bioremediation > Thiocyanate > Unclassified | place...
TCAGGTCGGCTCGGACGGGTCGACCGGGACCTTGAAGCTGCCGTCCTTGATCGCCTTGCGCTTCGCTTCCATGGCCGGGATCGAATCCTTGATGACCATGCTCTCGCTGAAGACGATGTCGTTGCCGCCTTCCTTCATGAAGGAATAGGGGCTGTAGTCCTTGCCGGTCTTCTCCCCGGCCTGCACGTCCTTGACCGCGGCGTCGAGGATGGGGCGGAAATACCACATCGCATTGGCGAACACGGTCTCGGGATAGCGCGGCGTATAGTCGAGCAGCGAGCCGACCGACTTGATGCCCTTCTCCTTGGCCGCGTCGGCGGTGCCGATGCGCTCGCCGAACAGGATGTCCGCGCCGGCGTCGATCTGGGCGAGGCCGGATTCGCGCGCCTTGGGCGGATCGAAGAAGGTGCCGATGAAGCCGACCAGGAACTTGGCGTCGGGCCGTGCTTCGCTCACGCCGGCGCGGAAGGCGTTGATGAGGATGTTGACCTCGGGGATCGGGATCGCGCCGACCGCGCCGAAGGTGCCGGTCTTCGACATCGGTGCCGCGAGCATGCCGGCGAGATAGGCCGCCTCGTGGTTCCAGGTGCCGAAGGTGCCGAAATTGTCGCCGGCCGGGCCGCCGGACGAGCCCATAAGGAAGGCGGTGTCGGGATAATCGGCCGCGACCTGGCGCGCCTCGGTCTCGACCGCATAGGACTCGCCGACGATGAGCTTGTTGCCGGCCTCGGCATATTCGCGCATCGCGCGCGGATAGTCGGTGCCCGAAACGCCTTCGGAGAAGGTGTATTCGATGACCCCGTCCTTGGCGGCGGCGAGCAGCGCCTCGTGCAGGCGCGAGTTCCACGCATTCTCGACCGGCGAGGCGTGGATGCCGGCGACCTTCAGCTTCTCGGCGGCGGAAACGCGGGACGTGGCGAGAGCGAGCGTGCCGGCGGCCGTGCCGAGCAGGAAGGCGCGGCGGGAGACTGCGATGGACATAACTGTTCCCCTCTGGTGCGCGTCGGGCGCGCCGGCTGGCGGGATGATCCCGGGCCTGCCGACCCTTTTTCCAGGCGGTCAAAGTCCAGCGCCTGCCCATGAAATTGTCAAGCCCAGCGTCTGGGCATCCACGACTCTTCGTGCGCTGGCGGACCAGCGGGGAACCCATGCCGCAACGAAGGGTTGGGCAGCGGCAAGTGTGGTTGAATGAGGGTGAAATGACGGCAGAAGCACAGACCGCGGCGCGCGCAGGGCGCTTTCGCGCGACCTACAGGGTGCAGTTCAACGACGACTTCACCTTCGCGGACGCCGAGCGGCTGGTGCCCTATCTCGCGACCCTCGGCGTCAGCCATCTCTACGCCTCGCCGATCTTCGCGGCCCGCGCCGGCTCGGCGCATGGCTATGACATGGTCGACCCGACGCGCATCAGCGATGCGCTCGGCGGCGAAGAGGGCTTCCGCAGCCTCGCCGTCGCGCTCCGGGCGGAGGGGATCGGCATCATCCTCGACATCGTGCCGAACCACATGGCGGCCGACGGTGCCAATCCCTTCTGGATGGATGCGCTCGAATTCGGCGAGACGGCCCAAACCGCCGCTACCTTCGATATCGACTTCACGAAGCCGATCGCGCTGCCATGGCTCGGCGACGACGTGACGGAAGCGATCGAAGCCCTCCGCTTCGACGCGGCTGCCGGCCGCATCGAGGCCATCGTCGCCAGCAATGGCGTGCCGCTGCGCCCCTCCAGCGTCGCGATGCTTCTAGACCGGATCGGCGCGATCGAGGCCGCCGAGGCGTTCCGCGCTCTCGAAGGCGAGACGGACGCGGCCGCGATCGCCGCCGCGCGCACGGCGCTCAGGAGCGCCGCCGCCGCTGCGCCGGAGGCCTTCGCCCGCGCGCTCGAAAGCGCCGACCGGACCGCGCTTCACGCCACGCAGCATTGGCGCGCGCTTCCCTGGCGCCAGACCGAGTCGCTCAACTATCGCCGCTTCTTCGAGGTCTCGCATCTCGTCGGGGTCCGGATCGAGGATCCGGCGGTGTTCGAGATGGTGCACAGGCTGCCGCTCGCCCTCGTCCGCGAGGGCCTCGTCGAGGGTCTGCGGGTCGACCATATCGACGGGCTCTCGGATCCGGCCGGCTATGCCAGCGACCTCAGGGAGGCGGCCGGCGAGGACACGCTGATCCTCATCGAGAAGATCCTCGGCCGTGACGAGCCGCTGCGCGACTGGCCGATCGACGGCACGACGGGCTATGAGCGGCTCAACCTCATCAATGCCGCCTTCGTCTCCGCCAAGGGCGGCGAGCGTTTGCAGCGGGCGCTGGAGGAGGAAGGGCTCATCGAGGGCGATCCCGACCGGCGTCTCTTCGATGCCAAGCTCACCGTGATCGATCGCAGCTTCCGGCCCGAACTGTCGCGGCTCGCCGATCGCGCGGCGCGGCTCGCGGGCCTCGACACGCTGCCGCGCGGAACGCTGATGGCGGCCCTCGCGTCGCTGCTGGCCGCCTTCCCCGTCTACCGCTCCTATATCGATGCGCTGCCGGCCTCGCCGGAGGATGAAGCCCTGTGGCGCGAGGCGCTGCGGCGGCTGGAGCGGCTTGCGCCCGGCGATGCCGCCGCCGCCGGGACGATCGTCGAGGCCGCGCTCGGCGAAGCCGGCGAGGCGGGAAATCGCTTCCGCACCGCGTTCCAGCAGCAGTCCGGCCCGGCAATGGCCAAGGGCTACGAGGACACCGAGCTTTATCGCAGCGTCGCGCTGTCCTCGGTCAACGAGGTCGGTTCCGATCTCGGGGCCGAGACACCGGCCGGCGACGCCTTGCATGCGAGCTTTGCCGCCTTCTCGCTCGGCGGCCAGACGCCGCTCGCGACGCATGACACCAAGCGCGGCGCGGACACGCGGGCACGGCTCAACCTCCTGTCGCATGATCCCGAGGATTGGCTGGCGCATGTCGCGCGCTGGCGGCAGCGCCATGCCGCGCTCAAGCGGGACGGCGCGCCGGACGGGCTCGACGAATGGCTGATCTACCAGACGCTGTTCGCCGCCTGGCCGATCACGACCGAGCGGGCGCGCGGCTATTTCGAGAAGGCGCTGCGCGAGGCGAAGCGGTATGGCAGCTGGACCGATCCCGACACGGCGTATGAAGAGGCGCTGCACGGCTTCGTCGCCGAACTCATCGATGGCGAGGGCGGGGCGGATTTCCGCGCCGAGATCGAGGCGATGCATGAGCGGCTGGCGGCGGACGCGGCCCGGTTCGGCCTCGGCCAGACGGTGCTGCAGCTGACGCTGCCGGGGATTCCGGACATCTATCGTGGCACCGAACTCGTCGATCTCTCGCTGGTCGATCCCGACAATCGCCGTCCGGTCGACTGGGAGAAGCGGATCGCGCTGGCGGAAGCACCGCTCGAAGCGGCGCCGGCGGATGATCGCGAAGGCGTCGGCAAGCTTGCCGCCATCCGCGCTGTGCTGGCGCTGCGTGCCCGGCACCCCGCCTTGTTCGCTGCGCCCTATGAGGCGGTGCCGCTCGGCCAGGAAGGCTGGTTCGCCTTCAAGCGCGTCGCCGAGGACGGGACGCTGTTTGTCGCGATGCCGGTGACGCCGGAGGCCGCGACTGCGACGGCGCTCGATGCCGGCGCGGCGCTGCCCGACGGCGACTATGTCCGCGTGCTGCCGCCCGGCGGGACAGTCGTCGTCGCCGGCGGCCGCCTTTCGATCGATCCCGCTCATCCGGTGACGGTGCTGGCAGCCGGGGGGCACGAAGGAGGGGCGCATGGAATTTCGCGATGAGGAGATTGCCGCCGAGGCCTATCGCATCTGGGAGGCCGAGGGCCGCCCGATGTTCGCCAATGATCATGACCACTGGTTCCGGGCTGTCGAGAACCTGCGCAAGCAGCGCTCGGCGGAACGCGATTACGGCAGCAGCCTGCCGATCGCCGGAACCGATATCGCACGCTGACAAAAGGGAAGCGAAGCTATGACCAAGGGCTCCGAGACCCATCCCGAAGAAGGCCACGCCCTGATCGGCTCCCTCGTCGAGGGTGGTCCGCCCACCGGCGATCCCGATATCGTGCGCTCAGGCCTCGGCATAGCCGACGTCACCCGCGGCGACCGCGTTGGGCCGGGACCGGAGGATTACCTGACCGAGCCGGCGCCGGCGACGACCATGTCGCATTACCGTTTCGGGCCGCTGCTGACCGAGAACGGCGTCCTCTTCCGCCTGTACGCCCCCTCGGCGGATGGCGTCGAGCTGCTGATGCCCGACCGTGCGCCGGTGGCCATGCAGCGCGACCAAGAGGGATGGTTTGCCGTCGAAATACCCGAAGCCGGGCCGGGAACGCGCTATGCGTTCCGCACCGGCGGTCTCGACGTGCCGGACCCCGCCTCACGCGGACAGGAAGAGGATGCGCGCGGCTGGAGCGTCGTGCGCGGACCGATGCCACCGCCGGCGCCGCGGTCGGCACGCCCTTGGCACGAGGCGGTGATCGCCGAGCTGCATATCGGCACCGCCTCGCCGGAAGGGACCTTCGCGGGCCTCACCAAGCGCGTCGGCCATTTCGCGGAAGCGGGCTATACGGCCATCGAGCTGATGCCGATCGCCGATTTCCCGGGCTCGCACAACTGGGGCTATGACGGGGTGCTGCCCTTCTCGCCCGAGCGAAGCTACGGGACGCCGGAGGAACTGCGCGCGCTGGTCGATGCCGCGCATGAGGCCGGCCTCGCCGTGATCCTCGACGTCGTCTACAACCATTTCGGGCCGGTCGATAACTATCTGCCGCACTATGCCAAGACGTTCTTCGACGAGAGCGTGAAGACGCCCTGGGGCGCCGGGCTCAACTTCGCCGATCCGACGGTGCGGCTGTTCTTCCTCGAGAATGTCCGGATGTGGCTCGAGGATTACGACATGGACGGGCTCCGCTTCGATGCCGTGCATGAGTTCGGCACCGCGGGCGGCGACGAGATGAAGCGGTCGATGGCGGCCATGGCGCGCGCCATCAAGCCGGACGCGCTCCTTATCCTCGAAAACCTCGCCAACGAGGCGGCCTGGCTGGAGCGCGACGACAGCGGAAGGCCGCTCGCCTTCGATGCGCAGTGGAACGACGACATCCACCATGTGCTGCATGTGCTGACCACCGACCAGACGGCGGGCTATTACCAGGATTTCGCCGAGCATCCGGTCGGGCAGGTGGAGCGGGCGCTGTCGGAGGGCTTCGCCTTCCAGGGCGAGGTCGTCGAGCGGCTCGGCGACATGGTGCGCGGCGAACCCTCGGGCCATCTGCCGCCTTCGGCCTTCGTTTCGTTCATCCAGAACCACGACCAGATCGGCAATCAGCCAGACGGGCGCCGGCTCGCCGAGAGCCTCGATGCCGAGAGGCTCGATTTCCTGCATTTCGTGGTGATGCTGTCGCCGCAGATCCCGATGTTCTTCATGGGCGAGGAGGCGCATATCCGCGCGCCGTTCCCGTTCTTCGGCGATCTGCGCGGCGAGTTCCGCGACGAGGTTCGGGCCGGGCGCGAGCAGCAGGCGAAGGAGTTCTTCGGCTCGGAGGACGCCGCGGACCTCGTGCCCGACCCGGTCGATGCCGGCACCATGGACATGGCGAAGCTCGACTGGGACGAGTTCGGCGAGCCGGAGCGCCGCGCCGCGCTCGACCGCTTCCGCCATCTCGCGGCGCTGCGGCGTGAGCATCTGTGGCCGCTGACCTCGACGCGCTATCACGGCGCGGACGCGCGGACCGCGGGGCGGGCGGTGGCCGTCGAATGGCGCTACGAGGGCGGGACGCTCGCGCTCGTCATGAACGCCTCGCACGAGCCGGGCCGGATCGAGGCGCCGCAGATGGAGCCGATCGCGACGACCGGCGAGGTCACGCCGGAGAACGGGGGCGTGCGGCTCGGGCCCTGGTCGGCGGCGATCGCCATCCTGCCGGCCGAAGCGTGACGCCTCAGGCGTCGCTGACGGATGCGATGGCGGCGGCGAGCGCCGGCATCGTATAGGGCTTGTTGACCGAGACGATGCCGGCTTCGCCATCGAAGCCTTCGACCTCGCCGAGGCCGGAGGCGAAGATGACGGGAAGGCCCGGCCGCGTGGCGCGGGCCTCGCGGACGAGATCGATGCCGCTCATATCGGGAAGGCCGACATCGGTGAGCAGGATGTCGACACCGCCCCGGGCAAGCGCCTCCAGCGCGGAGCGGCCGTCGGCGGTCTCCTCGGCGTCGTGGCCGAGTTCGCGCAGCATCTCCGCCGTGTTCATCAGGATCAGGAAATCATCCTCGCAGACGACGATCTTCATTTCGGCGCTCCGCCTCGAGAGGAGGCGTTCCCGCCTGACGCGATCGCGCCGGCGGGATCGGCTCCGGCCGCTCCATCCCCGAACACCATCGTAAGGTGATCTGTCCACTAGGAACAGTCCCGCCTCAGGGGCGCTAGCCGACCGCGCGGAACGGGATCACGGAACGGGGCGCCGGCATCATGCCGAGCATGGTATCCTCCCCCTGCCGACCGAAGCGGACGGCGCTCACGGATGCGTAGGGGACGCGGACCCTGAACCCGGCATCGTCCTCGAACTCGACCGCTTCGGCCTGGCAGGTGACGCGGCCGCTTGCGAGCGTGGCGCCCTCATCGACATGTTCGATCTCGATCCAGCCGCAGACGGACGCCATCTCGGCATCGATGCGCGCGATCATTTCCCGGACGGTTTCCATGGCTGCGCCTTTCGCGGCGGATCATTCCCTTGCCGTTGTTCTTATTTTGTTCTCATTATCCCCGCTGTCAAGATATCCACAGCGGGAAGCGGCGAATTCAGCCGCCCCGGTCGACTGGGATGGCGTCGACGACGCTCACATGCGCTGCCACGACATGCCACCCTCCGTCGAGCCGGGCCCAGGTCTGCATCTGGCGGCCGATCTTGCCGGGCGGCACGTCGACATAGAGGGTCGAGACGGTCGCGAAGTCATGGCCGAAGGTGGTGACGACGGTCTCGGTCAGGGCGCGGTCGGGGCCGAGCTTGCGGCGGCGGGCGTTGAAGGCCTTGATCGGGGCGTGGCCATGCTGGATCTGGCCGTCGCCATAGCGGATCGTCAGCGGGCTGTTCCAGAAGAGTTCGTCGAGCGCCGCGGCATCGGCGTCGATCAGCCCCTGTTCGTAGCGCTGGAAGGCGGCCGTCACTTCGGCGACGGTGGCGGGGTCGTTGACGATCATTTGGGGCTCCTGGGGGTGGGGATCAGCGGTCGGCACCGATGATCGCGGCGATCTCGGCGCGGGTCGGGAAGGCGGCGCGGGTGCCGTGGCGCGTGACGGCGAGAGCGGCGGCGCGGCCGGCGGCGCGAAGGCTCGCCGCGAGCGGCATCGCCTCGCCGAAGCGGCAGGCGGCGAAGACGGCGGTGAAGACATCGCCGGCGCCGGTGGTATCGACGGGCGTGACCGGCTCGGCGAGGACGGTGACGGCGCCGTCGGCATCGAGGGCAAGCGCGCCGCGCGCGCCGAGCGTCACCACGACGAGGCCGGCGCCGGCGGTACGCAGAGCCTCCGCGGCCGCAAGCGCATCGTCGCCGCCACCGAGAAGTCGGGCCTCGCCCTCGTTGACGATGAGGCAATCGGCGAGTGGCACGAGGCTGGCGATGTCCGGCCGGGCCGGAGAGGGGTTGAGCAGTGTCGCAGCGCCGGCGGCCCGCGCCGCCTCGAGCGCCGCGCGAGTCGCGGCGAGGGTCAGATTGCCCTGCATGACGAGGAGATCGCCGGCGCCGAGCAGTTCCACGCTCTCGCGGGCGAGGCGCTCGTCGATGCACTCGGCGGCCGCGACGATAGAGGCGATGGCATTCTCGCCGCCCGGCCCGACAAAGATCAGCGATCGATCCGTCGGGACCTCGGCGGGGACGAGGTCGGCGGGATCGAGCCCCTCGCCGGCGAGTTCGCCTGCCACCCATTCGCCCGCGGCGTCGCCGCCGACCGGCGCGACGAGGCGGACATCGAGGCCGGCGCGGCGCATCACGAGCGCCTGGTTGGCCCCCTTGCCGCCGAGATCGCGCCCGGCTGGCCCGGCGATCACGGTGGCGCCGGCATGCGGGAAGACAGAGGTCGCCATGGTCTCGTCGACCATCGCCGTCCCGAGGACGAGAACCCGCATCGCCATTCCTCTCCGGCCCTGCTCTCGAGGCCTGCAACATCCGTCGCGATGATCGCAGCGATGGGTTGCCAACTGCTTGAGGCCGGGTTACAGATACGTATCACTAATACGTATCAGGAAACTTTGCCGTGGAAACGGGACGCCCTCGCCGAGTGACGCAGCGCGATGTCGCGCGCCTTGCCGGCGTGTCGCAGACGACCGTCTCCATGGTGCTCTCGGGCGCGTCGGCGCCTTCGCTGCCGTCCGAGACGCTGGAGCGGGTGCAGGCGGCTGTGCGCGAGCTCGGCTATGTGCCGAACCGCTTCGCGCAGGCGCTGAAGACCAACCGCACCATGACCATCGCCTGCGTGGTGCCGGACATCGCCAACCCGTTCTATCCCTCGCTGCTGCGCGGCGTTCAGTCTGTGGCCGACGATGCCGGCTACGACGTCATCACGGTCAACACCGACGGCACGGCGGAGCGCGAGCAGCGCTTCCTGTCCTGGTGCCTGGAGCGGCGGGTGGACGGTGTCGTCGGCGTGTTCTTCACGCTGCGCGCCTCTGATTTCCGGCCGCTCACCGATTCCGAGATCGGGGTCGTGCGCATCGAATCCTCGGCGAAGCGCGGCGGGCCGCTGCCGGTCGACAATCTCTATATCGACAACGAGGCCGCCGCCGGCGCCGTCACGCGCTACCTGATCGGCCGCGGCTATGAGCGCATCGCGATGATCGCCGGCATCGGCGGCCCGCAGGACGGCCGCATCCGCGGCTATCGGACGGCGCTCACCGAGGCGGGCCGCGAGCCCCTCATCGTCACCGACGAGGCCTTCACCGAAGAAGGCGGCCAGCGCGCCGCGGAGACGCTGTTCGCGCTCGCCGAGCGGCCCGACGCCGTCTTCGCCGCCAATGACCTGATGGCGATCGGCGCCATGGCGGCGGCGCGCGAGGCGGGATTCTCCATTCCCGGCGACATCGCCGTCGCCGGCTTCGACGACATCTTCGCGGCGCGTCTCGTAACGCCGCCGCTGACCACCGTCTCGCAGTTCCAATACGACCTCGGCACGACGGCTGCCGAGGTTCTTCTCGACCGGCTCCAGCGCGGCAATGCCGGCGCCGGCACGAGCCAGGCCATGCCGTTTCGCCTGATCGAGCGCAGTTCGACCTGAACGATGCGAGACAGGCTCGGAGGGAGGAGCATGAACATGGGTATCAAAGCGAAAATCACCTTGGCGGGGGCGGCCCTCGTCGCGCTCGGCGTCGCCGCGGCACATGCCGAGGACAAGAAGCCGATCAGCTGGTGGTACGAGACGGCGGCACCGGAAAACCAGGAGGCGCTGGAGAAGCTGCTGGTGCAGCCCTTCAACGCTGCGCATCCGAACGAGGAGCTTTCGATCGATTTCCGCGGCGCGGAGCTCGACAAGCAGCTGCGCATCGCGATGCTGTCGGGTTCGGGGCCGGACATCGTCTATACGGCCGGCCCCAGCTATGTCGCCGCGATGGCGCAGGCCGGGCAGCTGCTGCCGCTCGACGACTATGCCGCCAAGCTCGGCTGGAACGAGCGCATCCTGCCGGTCTTCATCGAGCTCGGGAAGTATAACGGCAAGCTCTATGCTCTGCCGAAGACCTACGAGACGCTCGGCCTTTTCTACAACAAGACGCTGTTCGACAAGAATGGCTGGAAGGCGCCGACCACCATCGCCGAGATGGAGACGCTCGCCGACGAGATGAAGGCGAAGGGCATGGTGCCGTTCGCGGCCGGCAATGCCGACTGGCGCCCGACCAACGAGCACTATGTCTCGATCGTGCTCAACTCGATCGCCGGCCCCGACAATGTCTACAAGGCGCTGAAGGGCGAGATCCCGTGGACCGCCGAGCCCTTCGTCAAGGCGATCGATAAGCTCAACGAGTGGTGGCAGAAGGGCTATTTCGGCCCCAACTACTTCTCGCTGACCGGCGAGCAGGCCTTCGCGCAGATCGCCACCGGCCAGGCCGGCATGGCGCCGACCGGCACCTGGAATTTCCAGAACGTGCCGCGCTACTTCCCGCAGAACAATGCCGAACCGGCCTTCATCGGCTTCCCGAGCGCCGAGGGCGTGCCCTCGCCGATCTATGCGCTCGGCATCGGCTCGACCTTCTCGATCGCCAATTCCTCGGAGAACCCGGACGGGGCGGCCGAGGTGATCGACTATGTGTTCAGCGACAAGTTCTACGGCGACATCAACACCGTCTGGCAGGGCGAGTGGAACACGCCGCTGAAGGACCTCTCCAAGGTCACGATCGGCGCCGAGGTGCTGCCGCTCTATGGCGAGACGATGAAGAACCTCGCCGACGCGGTCGGCAAGAACCAGTACGGCTACACGACCTGGACCTTCCTGCCGCCGGCGACCGACACCTATCTCGTCTCCGGCATGGAAGAGGTCTGGCTCGGCAAGATCACGACGGCCCAGTTCCTGGAGAAGCTCAACGCGGCCTTCCTCGAGGAAAAGGCCGCCGGCAAGGTGCCGGCGATCCCGGCCCGCTGATCGGATAGCCCTTCCGGCCGCTCTGTCACCTCTCCTATGGGGGAGGTGAGGGGAGGGCCGAGCAATCTGGCGATGGCGGGCTCCGTGATCCGCCATCGTCCCTGCGAAACCGAGGAACCCGCCCATGTGGCTCTATCTCGCGCCGACGCTCGTGATCAATGTCGTGATCATCCTGATCCCGGCGTTGCTCACGGTCGGCCTCGCCTTCTTCCAGTGGGACGGTCTCTCGGCGCCGGTCTTCGTCGGGCTCGGGAATTTCGTGTCGCTGTGGGACGACCGCGTGTTCTGGACGGCGCTCGAGAACAACCTGATCTGGACGGCGATCTTCCTGACGATCCCGATCGCCATGGGCCTGCTCGCCGCGAGCATGCTGCTCATCGTGCCGCGGCGCGGCTCGACCATCTTCCAGGTCGTCTATTTCCTCCCCGTCATCATCGCCACCGCCATCACCGCCCGCGTCTGGCAGGGCATGATCTACAGCCCCGTCACCGGCATCTTCGGCTGGCTCGGCAAGCTCGGCCTGCCGATCACCAATCCGCTGTCGCAGACCTCGACGGCGCTGTTCGGCATCGCAACGGTCGATCTCTGGCACTGGTGGGGCTTTCTCTGCGTGATCTTCTTCGCGGCGCTCCGCCAGGTGCCGCAGGAGCAGATCGAGGCGGCGCGCATCGAGGGCGCGAGCTTCTGGCAGATGATGCGCTACGTCCTGCTGCCCGGCATCCGCTCGACCATCGTCCTGATGATGGTGATGACGGTCATCTGGTCGTTCCTCGTCTTCGACTTCGTCTACATCCTGACGCAGGGCGGCCCGGCCTTCTCCAGCGAGGTTCTCTCGACGCTCGCCTATCGCAAGGCCTTCTATGACCTGAATGTCGGCCAGGCGGCGGCAACGGCGCTCGTCATCAGCCTGTTCGGCCTCGTCGCCACCTATTTCTACATCCGCATCCAGCAGAGGGAGGGCGTCTGATGAGGCTCGTCGAAAGCCGCGCCACCCTGACGCTGACTTATGTGGTGCTCGGGATCGGCCTCTTCACAGCGCTCTTCCCGATCGCGCTCCTGGTGCTCAACTCGCTGAAGAGCGCGCAGGAGATCGTCACCAACCCGCTGGCGTTGCCGCAGGCGATCCGCTTCGACAACTTCGCCCGCGCCTGGAAGGATGCGCGCTTCTCGACGAGCTTCGTCAATTCCGCGACGCTGACCGGGCTCACGATCCTCCTCGTCTGCACCACCGGCTCGGCCTCGGCCTATGTGCTGGCGCGCAAGAAGATCAAGGCGTGGAAGCTTGTCACCTTCTATCTCCTCGCCACCACGACGGCGCCGATCCAGCTCTTCCTGTTCCCGCTCTATTTCGGCTTCGCCAAGCTCGGGCTGATCAACAACGTCTTCGCCGTCGCGCTCGTCTATACGGCGATCTACAGCCCGTTCGCGATCATGCTGCTGCGCACCTATTTCCTCGCCGTGCCGCGCGAGATCGAGGAGGCGGCGCTGATCGACGGCGCCTCGTCCTGGCAGATCTTCACCCGCGTCATGCTGCCGATCGTCTCGCCCGGAATCGTCACCGTGGCGCTGATCATCGGGCTCTATTCCTGGAACGAATTCCTGATCGCCACGACCTTCCTGCAGAAGAAGGATTCGCTCACCGCCGTGGTCTCCTTCTTCCTGCTGTCGGGCCAGTACTCGTCAGACTGGGGTGAGATCATGGCCGCGGCGCTGATCATCGTGCTGCCGATCGTCATCCTCTTCGTCTTCCTGCAGCGCCGCTTCATCGAGGGCATGGCCGGCGGTTCGGTCAAGGGCTGAGCCGGCCGCGCGCCATCGACCAATCACAAGAACACCGAGGAACCCCCAGCATGACCACCGCACCGCTTCCCAACGATTATCTCGAGCGCGTCTATGCCGGCGTGCTCGGCAAGTTGATCGGCGTCTATGTCGGCCGGCCCTTCGAGGGCTGGACCTACCAGAAGATCATGAGCGAGCTCGGCGAGGTCGACTATTACGTGCATGACAAGCTCGGCGTGCCGCTCGTCGTCACCGATGACGATGTCGCCGGCACCTTCACCTTCGTGCGGGCGCTGGAGGACTACGGCATCTCGGCCGACCTCACCGCCGAGGACATCGGCAAGGCCTGGCTCAACTATCTCGTCGAGCAGCGCACGGTGCTCTGGTGGGGCGGCAACGGCAACTCGACCGAGCACACCGCCTGGCTCAACCTGAAGCGCGGCGTGCCGGCGCCGGCCTCGGGCTCGATCGCCACCAATGGCGCGACGGTGGCCGAGCAGATCGGCGCGCAGATCTTCATCGACGGCTGGGCGCTGGTGGCGCCGGGCCAGCCGAAGCTCGCGGCGAAGCTCGCCGAGCAGGCCGGCAAGGTCAGCCATGACGGCGAGAGCGTGCATGCGGCGGTGCTCTGGGCGGCGATGGAGGCGGAGGCCTTCGTCTCGGGCGATATCGACCATCTGATCGATACCGGTCTCGCGGCGATCCCCAAGGACAGCCTGATCGCCAAGCTGATCGCCGACATCCGCGCATGGCACAAGGAATTCCCCGACTGGCGCGACACGCGGCAGAAGATCGAGGACCACTATGGCTACGACAAATATCCCGGCAACTGCCATGTCGTGCCGAACCATGCGCTGATGATCATGGCGATCCTCTATGCGCCGGACGATTTCCAGCGCGCGCAGATGATCGTCAACACGTCGGGCTGGGACACTGACTGCAATGCCGGCAATGTCGGCTGCCTGCTCGGCATCAAGCTCGGCCTCGAAGGCATCGACGCCGGACCGGACTTCCGCGGCCCGGTGGCCGACCGGCTGCTGATCTCCTCGGCCGATGGCGGCAACGCCATCAACGATGCGGTGCGCACCGCCTATCGCCTCGCCGGGCTCGGCCACAGCCTCGCCGGCGCCGCGCCGATCGCGCCGCCGAAGAACGGCGCGCAGTTCCATTTCTCGCTGCCGGGAAGCGTTCAGGGCTTCCGCGCCGAGCGGGGCCACGGCCTTGCCGAGCGCTCGCATGTCGAGAATCGCGAGGTCCCCGGCGGCCGCGCGCTGGCGCTCGTCTATTCAGGCGTCGGCCCGGGGCAGAGCGCCGCGGCGCTGACGCCGACCTTCACGCCGCCCGAAGTCGTCGACATGCGCACCTATGAGCTGATGGCGACGCCGATCGTCTATCCCGGCCAGCGCCTCTCGGCGGCGCTCTCCGCCGAGCGCGGCAACCAGGGCGCGGTCGAGGTCGCCTATCGCCTCAAGGTCTATGGCGCCGAGGACAAGCTCCGCACGGTTGACGGGCCGTTGGTGGTGCTGGAGCCCGGAAAGGACGCGGTGCTCGAGTGGACGCTGCCGGATTTCGGCGGCCAGCCGATCGCCGAGATGGGCTTCGTTATCCGCGCGAAGGGCGTCCGCGCCGACGGCGCCGTGCTCGTCGATCACCTGCGCTATGAAGGGACGCCGGACCTGCATCTTCGCCGGCCCGCCGAGCCGAGCGACTTCTGGCGCATGGCCTGGGTCAATGGCGCGAGCTTCTTCTCCAAGCGCTTCCCGCAGTCCTTCCGCCTGTCGCAGGACCGCGGCGAGGGGATCATCATCCATGGCACGCGCGAGTGGCGCGACTACCGCGTCGCCGCCGACACCATGATCCATCTCGGCAACGAGGCCGGCGTCGCCGTCCGCGTGCAGGGGCTGCGCCGCTATTATGCGGCGCTGCTGTCGCGCGACGGCCGCCTCGCCATCGTGCGCCAGCGCGACGAGGAGCGGACGGTGCTGGCCGAGACGCGCTTCGACTGGCAGTTCGAGACGCCCTATGACGTCGCGGTCGAGGCCGACGGCCCCGTGATCCGGGCGCGGATCGGCGGCACGGTGCTCACGGCCGAGGATACCAGCGCCGAGGCCTTCCGCGATGGCGGCATCGGCCTTCTCGTGCATGAGGGCGCGCTCTCCAGCAACGCGGTCCGCGTGTCGCCGCTCGGCTGACACGACGAAGCGCGCCGGCGGCTGTTCCCTCCTCCCGGCCGCCGGCGCGGCTTGCCTGATCCGCACCGCGATCGGCGACGGTACCCCCCCTCTCCAGCTCTCCCCCACAAGGGGGGAGAGGGCGGCGGCGCGGCTGGCATTGGGGCTGTTGATCGCCGGACGTCGCGTCGAGGCGATGTGTCTCGCACGGCCTGTTCCCTCTCCCGCTTGCGGGGGAGGGTTAGGGAGGGGGCCCTTTGCGCCACGGTTGGCGGCGGCTCTTGCGGGCGGGGCGGCGGGGGGACATGGTGCGGGTTCCATTCGCGCCGGAGAGCCCATGCCGTTCCTCGACCCGCGCCTCGGCGATGTCGAGGACGACGCCTCCAGCACGAAGAGCCGGTCGCTGTCGGGGCTCGCCGGCAGCCTTCTCGCCGAGATCAGCCTGCCGAAGCTCTTCGCCGCCTGGCTGTCGCTGGTGGCGCTGCCGGTGCTGGTGCTCGGGCTCGGGCCGCTGCTCGCATCGATCTGGATCAGCGCCGCCTCGACCACGGTCGAGCGGCTCTTCTCCGGCCTCGTGCCGATCGCCATCGGCCTCATGCTTGGCGCCGCGGCCTATTTCGGCGGAAGGCCGCTCCTTCGGCTGGTCGAGACGAATTTCTGGTCGCTGAACGCGCTCGCCATCCAGCCGGGCTATGCGCTGGTGCGCGAATTGCTGCGCCATCTCGCGGAGGGGCGCGGCGGGCACTGGCGCGGGCGCGGCTGGACGGCGCTCCTCGCAGGGCTGATCGTCGCCGCGATCTCGGGTGCGATCCTGGCGCTGGTGTTCCCGGCAACGCGCTGGACGGGAACGCTGGCCGATCTCGCCGAGCCAGGCCGGCTCGCCATCGCCGCGCTTTATAACGCCATCGCCATCATCGCTGCCTATGTCGCGGTCGCGGCGCTGGTCTGGGGCGCCGCCGACGCCGGCATGGCGCAGCCGGAGGATCTCGCGGCCTTCGCCCCGCGCGAGCCGGGCGGCCGCGTCTTCCATGTCGCGCATCTTTCCGACATCCACATCGTCGGCGAGCGCTACGGCTTCCGCATCGAGAGCGGACGGGCCGGGCCGCGCGGCAATGAGCGGCTGGCGCGGCTGCTCGCTCGTCTGGCCGCGATCGAGGCGGCGGGCGAACTCGACCTCGTCCTCCTCAGCGGCGACATGACCGATGCCGGCCGCGCCGCCGAATGGGCGGTGTTCTTTGACGCCATCGCTGCCTATCCGGCGCTTGCCGCCAAGATGGTGGCGCTGCCGGGCAATCACGACCTCAATGTCGTCGACCGGGCCAATCCGGCGCGGCTCGACCTGCCGCTTTCACCCGGCAAGCGGCTGCGCCAGATGCGGCTCATCGCGGCGCTGGACCGGCTGCAGGGGAAGAGCGCCCGCGTCGTCGACCCCGAGACCGGCCGGCCGGGCGCGACGCTTTCCGAGGCGCTCGACCCGCAGCGCGCGGCGATCGCCGATTTCGCCGATGAGGGCGGCATGCGCCGCAGCCTGGCGCTCGCACCTCTCCTCGCCACGGTCTTCCCCATGGTGCTGCCGCCGGAGGCGACCGGCGGGCTCGGCGTCGTGCTGCTCAATTCGAATGCCGAGACGCATTTCTCCTTCACCAATGCGCTCGGCTTCATGCCGCGCGAGCAGGAGGCGGCGCTCGCGGCGCTGCTCGATGCCGATCCGGACGGAATCTATCTCGTCGCGCTGCATCATCACGTCGTCGAATATCCGAAGCCTGCCAAGGCGCTGTCGGAGCGGATCGGCACCGCGCTCGTCAACGGCTCGTGGTTCGTCCGCCGCCTGTCGCGCTTCGCCGACCGGGTCGTCGTCATGCATGGCCACCGGCATATCGACTGGATCGGCCGCTGCGGCCCGCTGGTCATCATCTCCGCGCCGTCGCCGGTGATGAATGCGAAAGATACCGGGACGACGGCGTTCTATGTGCACGTGATCGGGCGGACGGCGGCGGGCCGCATCGCGCTGCATGCGCCGCGGCGGATCGAGATCGAAGGCGACGCTCAGGCTGACGCTTGATGCGCATCAAGGTGGAACCCGAAGCGCGGGCGCATCGTTTCATACGATCGCAAGCGACGGAGGACCAAGGCGATGGCACTCGACCTGCACCAGTTCCGCGATCTTCCCAATCTCGGGCCGCGCGACATCGGCGTGTTGCCGCAGCATGTCGCCGCCAAGATGCGGCTCGGCGAGCCGGCGGTGAAGGTGGTGCGCGAATGGCGCGGCATCAGCCAGGAGGAACTGGCTGACCGCTCGGGCGTCGCGATCACGCAGATCGCCCGCGCCGAAAGGCAGATGGATACGTCGCCGGCGGTGCTGCGCTGCCTCGCCCGCGCGCTGCGCGTCCGCGACGAATTGCTGGTGAACTGACCTAGAAGGCGAGATCGATGGCGAGCGAACCGGCCTGGCTGACGAAGCCGGCCGGGCTGGCCTGCAGGTCGTAGTAAAGGCCGAGGCTGCGGCCCTTGCCGTCATTGCCGGAGAGGCCGAGACCGGCCGTCATGAGCCAGGGCGAAGCCTCCGCCGCCTCCGTCACGAAGGCATCGCCGCCGCCGGTAAAGCTGGCCGTGATCGGGCTCGAAGTGTCCATGACATTGTAGCTGACGCCGCCATGGGCGGAGAGGTCCACGCCGGGCGCGACGCGATAGGCGAGAGCGAGTTCGGCGCCGACGGGAAGCTCCTGATAAGCCTGATACGTCGTTGCGAGATCGAGCGGGCCGGCGCCGCTCTCCTGATAGGCATTCGCCGTCACCTGCAGGAAGGCGGCGGTCAGGGCCGGCGTCGCAACGAAGCCGGGCGCGAGGGTGAAGCTGTCATGCAGCTTCAGCGAGGCTCCGGCCGTCGTGCCGGAATAATCGGCCGAGGCGGTGGTGCCCATGAAGGCGATCGGCCGGGTCGCGGTGTTGTCATTGATGCCGAGCGCGAGACTGACATCCAGCCCGGCGGTCGCCGAAAGAGAAGTGCTGCCATAGAAGGCGAGCAGATAGCTGTCGACGGAGAGGCTGCCCGGCGCATCGGCGCGCTCGCCGGAGGCATTGACGCGGTTGTAGGCGAAGGCCGTTCCGAGCGTCAGCGACGGCGAGACCGCCTTGTCGAAGCCGAGCGCCACGCCGGCGGTGTCGGCGCTGTAGCCGGGGAGGGAATCGCGGGCTGATTGCGTCAGCGTGCCGCCGAGCGGGCGGAGCCAGGCGGTCCAGTCCTCGCCGGGAGCGTGGTCGCGCTTGAGCCGCTCGCCGACGACCTGGCCGAGCATGCGCTGGCTGTCCGCCGTCGCACGGACGCCGGCGCCGGCGAGGACCGGCAGCGTCGAGCCGACGGCGGACGCGAGCGCGTCGCCCGAGAGATCGTTGAGTGCCAGTGTCGCCGGGGCCATCGCGCCGGTGAGGCCGGTCACGGAGCCCGCGACATCGTAAAGCACGTTCGCGGCCGGCAGCGCCGCGCCGAGGCCGGCGGCTGCGACGGACTGCCCATAGGGGCGCACCAGTTCGAGCGCGGCGGAGGGATACGCGTCGACGCCGCTCGTGGAATAGCCCGACAGGATCATCGCCGCGGCGGAAGGATCGCCGCGCACGTCGCCATAGAGGCTGATGAGTTCGCCGTCCGAAATGGCGTTGTAGAGCACCTTGCCGTCCGGCGTGATCGAGCCGAGCAGCGTATAGGTGATGCCCGAGCCGTCGGGTCCGATGCCCTGGCCCCAGAAATAGCCGTTGACGTAGTTGGTGATCACGATGGTGCCGGGCGCCGTGCTGCCGAACAGCGACGGCTCGACGATCCGCCACGGCGTCCCCTCGGTCCACATCCACTGGCGCGAGGACAGCGTCACCGGGATCGCCTGCGGCGCCGGCGGCGTGAAGGTCGCCGGGTCATAGGTCAGCATATAGGCCCAATGCGTCAGCATGGTCGAGCCGGGCGTGATCATCTGCATCAGCATCGCCGGCTGCCCGTCGATGGTCTTCATCTGGCCAAGACCCACCACGGGCGCGTCGAGGTCCTCGCTGTTGAAGATCATCACGACCGAACCATCCGCAGCGACCTGGCCCGAGATCGTCATGTTGGACGGAAAATCGACATTGCCGAGCGAGAGTTCGGCCGACAGCAGGCCGTTGAAGGCGCCGTTCGTCGCCGGGCCGAAGGCCCAGAGCGTCTGGTCGCCGACAGGGATCGGATTGGCGAAGCTGGTCGAGGACGCGACATAGGCGAGAAGCTGCGGCACCGGCACATACCAGTGCGAATTGGAGAGCGTCTCGTCGAAGGTGGTCGTCTGCGCCGCGGCCGGCATGGAGAGCGCCGTCGCCAATCCGGCCGCGAGACCCGTGATGATCGCCCGTCTCATCGCACCCCCTTTTCTGCGGGCGCGATGAGACCATGATTCGTGCCCCTCCGGGAGACCGGTCCGTCCGATGCGGTCAGCCCTTGACAGCTCCGGCGGTGAGGCCGGCGACGATATGCTTCTGCGCGGCGAAGAAGACGATGATCGTCGGCAGGATGGTCAGCGTGATGAAGGCAAGGATGAGCTGCCAGTCTTTCGAATATTCGCCCTGATAGACCATGATGCCGAGCGGCCAGGGATATTTGCCCTCGGTGTTGAGCAGGATCAGCGGCAGCAAATAGCTGTTCCAACTCGCGACGAAGGCGATGATGCCGACCGTGGCGAGGATCGGCCGCGAGAGCGGCAGCGTGATGTGCCAGAAATAGCCGAGATAGCCGCAGCCATCGACGAAGGCGGCGTCGAACAGCTCCGCCGGCACATTCTGGAAGAAGCGGCGGAAGAGCAGGATGCTCATGCCGAGGCCGAAGGCGACCTGCGGAAGCACGACGCCCCAATAGGTGTCGAGCAGGCCGAGATCGCGGATGCGGATGAAGAGCGGCAGGATGGCGGTCGCCACCGGGAACATCAGGCCGATCAGGAAATAATTGAGCAGGAAACCCGACCCGAAGAACTTCACATGCGCGAAGGTGAAGGCGGCCATGGCGGCGACGACCAGCGTCAGCGCCACGGTCAGCGTCGCGATCAGGAACGAGTTGCCGAGCATCTGCCAGTAGCGGGTGCTGGTGAGGATGTCGGTGTAATTCGCCCATTGCCATTCGGTCGGCAGCCCGAACGGATGGACGCGGAGGTCGCCCAGCGTCTTGAAGCCGCCGAGCGCGGTGGTCAGGAGCGGCAGCAGGACCACCGCCGCGACGATGAACAGGCTCGCATAGAGATAGAGCCGCGTGACGAAGCCGATGCGGTTTTCCTCGAACACCGAGGCATGGTGCGGGCGCGGCGCCGGCACGGACGAGGCCAGCGAACGATCGGTCAGCGCTTCAGTCATGACGCATGAAGATCCTTCTGTAGCCGAAGGCGAGCGTGACGCAGATGACGAACAGCACGACGCCGATGGCGCTGCCGAAGCCGACCTTCATGCGCGTGATGCCGTAGGAATAGAGGAAGGTGACCATGGTCTGCGTGGAGTTCGATGGCCCGCCGCCGGTCAGCGGCATGATCATGTCGAAGAGCTGCAGCGAGCCGACGACCGAGAAGAACACGGAAAGACGGATGGTCGGCGCCAGCAGAGGCAGCGTCACATAACGGAAGCGCTGCCAGCGCGAGGCGCCGTCGATCTCCGCCGCCTCGATATAGCTCTTGTCGATATTCTGCAGCCCGGCGATGAACAGCATCATGTGGAAGCCGAAATACTTCCAGACGATCACCGCCAGCACGGCATAGATGGCGAGGCTGCGGTCGGCCAGCACATAGGGCGAGGCGACGTTGAAGAAGGAGGCGATCGCCGCGAACAGGCCGTAGTCGCCGTCATAGACGAAGCGCCAGATCAGGCCCGCCGCGACGTCGGCCAGCACATAGGGCATGAAGAAGATCAGGCGGAACACGACCGCGCCGGGGATGCGGTTCGAGACCATGGTCGCGAGCCACAGCGCCAGCGGCAGCTGGATCAGGATCGAGACCAGGATGATCAGGAAATTGTTGCCGAGCGCCGTCCTGAAGGCGGAGGTCCGCCACAGCGTCTCGAAATTCTTCAGGCCGATGAATTTGTCGGGCAGGCCGTAGCCGTTCCAGTCATAGAGCGAATACCACGCCGCCTCGCCCATCGGCAGGATGACGAACAGCGTGAACAGGACCAGGGCGGGCGGCAGAAACAGCACCAGCACCGGCAGCGTGCCCTGCATATGCATGCGCCGCGACCGGAGCGGCGGGGCGAGGCTGGCAGCTTGGCTCATCGATCAGAACCTCCGCTGGAGGAAAGGGGGAGCGCCGCCGCGGCGGCGGCGCTCCGCAAGCGCGGGGAAGGCGCGCTCAGTGATCGAGCTCCCAGGCCTCCTGGATCTGCTGCGCAGCGTCCTCGGGCGACATCTGGCCGGAGACGATCTCCACCGACACGTCGTTCACGACGCGGCCGACGGCCGGGCCGAGATCCTGGTCGAGGAAGTTCTGGTGCCAGGTCGAGCCGGCGAGCTGCTCGGCCGCGGCCTTGACCAGCGGCTGGCCGATGGCCGAACCGGCGCCCACGGCGGCGGGGATGATGAGGTTCTTGCTCGCCATCATCGTCTGGTTTTCCTTGTTGGTCAGGAAAGCCGCGAAGTCGAGCGCCTCGGGCGGCGCGTTCTTGGTCAGCACCCAGCCATTGATGCCGCCCATCGTGTCGGTGAGCTTGCCGGCGCCGCCGCTGGTGGCCGGGAAGGGGAACGAGCCGATATTGGCTTCGTCGAGGCCCTTGCCGTCGGCGGCGACATTGTGCTGCTGCACCGGCGTCGTGTCGAAGCCGAGCAGCATCGCCACCTTGCCGTCGGCGAAGAGGCCGACCGGCTCCGGCCATTTGGAGCCGAGATAGCCCTGCTGGAAGGGCTCGAGCTTGCCGAGCGCCGCGAGGTCCTGGCCCGCCTTGATGAAGGCCTCGGACTTGAAGCCGTCGCCCTCGCTGGCCTTGGCCGCGTCGAACGCCGCCTTGCCGCCCTCGCGCATCGCGAGATAGCCCCAGTAGAAATGGATCGGCCACTTGTCGCCGCCGCCGCCGGCGATCGGCGTGATGCCGGCGTCCTTGAGCTTCTTCACCGCGGCGAGGAAATCGTCCCAGGTCTTGATCTGGTCGGCCTCGACGCCGGCCTTCTTGAA
>Ga0209933_1001460_pt1 | contig 21647 bp, 13 predicted proteins | sample ThiBiot_300_biof_FD_183944 | JGI IMG/M metagenome (GOLD analysis project Ga0209933, IMG submission 183944) | Wastewater bioreactor microbial communities from Cape Town, South Africa - Thiocy_cont_300_biof (SPAdes) | ecosystem: Engineered > Bioremediation > Thiocyanate > Unclassified | place...
TTTGATGTCTTCTACTTTATTGATGAATTCCTGAGCAATATTTTTAAGCTGAGATTCTCTGCCTTGTCTGATGACTAATCTGATGATATTTTGGGAAACCGAAGAAAAATTCTTAAAAATTTCCAAAGCTACAGCATCTTTTTTTCTGGCATCAATGAAAGGCGTATTAAGAAATTGATTTAATTCCTTAGATTCAGACATAATTTTAACAACGTCTTTCATCTCAGCAAAAACCGATTCTGTATTACCGGATTCCTGTGTGAAATCCAATAAACCTTGTGCGTATCTTTTAGCTACTTTAGATGTCAGCATCCTGATTAGTTAAGGTTAGATTTGTTTAAAATATTTTCTACCAAAGTATTGTGCGCACCATCGTTATTCAATTTCTCTCTCAAGATATTTTCAGCGATGTTAACAGACAAAGTACCGATCTGATTTTTGATGTCAGCCATAGCCGCATTCTTTTCCGTTTGGATAGATTGTCTGGCTGCCTCAATCATTTTCTCGCCTTCAGCTTTTGCACTGTCTTTAGCTTCATTAACGATTTTATCCTTCATTTCTCTCGCTTCTTTCAAGATACCGTCTCTTTCAGCTCTTGCTTCGCGTAGGATTCTTTCGTTATCTTCTTTCAACTGAGCCATCTCTTGTTTAGCTAATTTTGCCTGATTAAGCGCATCAATGATAGATGTTTCTCTCTCATCGATAGATTTAAGAATTGGTTTCCAGGCAAACTTTCCTAAGATGAAAAGCAATACCAGGAAAATGATGGACTGAATAATAAATAATCCTGATGAAAACTGATGAAGTAATTCCATTATATAGTGAGATTAATTTTTTAAAATTTTTAAATTTAAACATTGTTGCAGCCAACCGCTACAACAATGTTTTAAGTTTTGTTTGGCTTATGATGCGAATAACGCAGCGAAAGCAACACCTTCTACTAGTGCAGCAGCAATAAGCATAGCAGTTTGGATTTTTCCAGATTGTTCTGGTTGTCTAGCGATTGCTTCAAGAGCAGCCGCACCAATTTTTCCAAGACCGATACCTACACCTAGTACAATAAGACCTGCACCAATAATTCTAGGGATTTCCATAATATATAATTTAAAAAATTGTTTTTTCTAATTTAATTAATGAGCGTGGTCATGCTCGTGCTCTTCCACAGCCATACCGATAAACAAAGCCGAAAGCATTGTAAAGATATAAGCCTGCAAAAACGCTACTAATACTTCCAATAAATAGATTACCAATGTCAGGAATGGAAACGCAACACCTGCAATCCAGTTTTTGAAAATGTAAATTGAACCAATCAAAGTCATTACAACGATGTGACCAGCTGTCATATTTGCAAAAAGACGAATCATTAATGCAAATGGCTTAGTCAAAGTTCCTAACAATTCGATTGGCAACATAATAAATTTCATCGGAACAGGAACGCCCGGCATCCAGAAGATATGTTTCCAATAATCTTTTGACCCGGAAAAAGTCGTAATCAGATAAGTCATAATAGCCAGGAAGAATGTAATCGCAATATTACCGGTTACATTAATTCCAAAAGGCATCAAACCTAGAACATTCAGGAACAAGATGAAGAAAAATACCGTTAACAGATACCCCATAAATCTCTTATACTTGTGGCCGATGTTAGGAATCGCAATATCATCTCTTACGAAAATAATGATTGGCTCCAGAAATTTAGCAGCACCTGAAGGAATCAATGACTTTTTATAAGACCTAGCCATTCCACCGAACAGAACAATCATCAAAACCGCTACTAAGAAAATCACCAAAACACTTTTAGTAATAGACAAGTCCAAAACTCTTTTTTCAGTTGGGTGATGAGCTTCGTCTAATGTAATCGTTCCTTTAGAATCTGTTCTGTAGATTTTTTCGTGGTGAAGCGTGTAGAATTTACCATTGCTTTCTACCGGAGAACCATGGATAAACTCATGACCATCCACACCCTTTGTATTACTCATAAAGAAATGAAATCCTTCATCATAAATAATCACCGGCAATGGAAACCCGATGTGATGACCATCCTTATCTACCATAATCGCCACGTCGTGAGCATCCAAAATGTGATGATCCACAAACTCTTTGACTTCTTTGGTAGCGCGGTCTTTTTCAGAAAGTTCAGAAGTTTCAGTTACAGGTTTACCGTGTTGATTTTCAACATTTTCGTGCTGAGCAAAAGTGGTTACAAACATCAATAAACTGTAAAATAAAATTGCCGTTTTCTTTAGCATCGGTAGATTTTTTTTTCGTTTTGCAAAAATAGACTATTTTTTTTCTTTTGAAGAATATTTTTACTGTTTTTTGTCATAATTAATTAACCGAATTGCATAGTATGTAAGCAATGCTGTCAGAACAAAATACGGAATGATAAAATGGAACTTGTAGTCTGGGATTTCCTCGAAATGAAGCTTATTTTTTATCAGATACATCATCCCGAATTTCACCAGAATCAGCCCTATCACCGCCAACCCGAGGAATTGTGGAATGATTTTGTTAATAAGAACAATCAATGTTATCATCATCATAAAGATAATGGCGAGGAACAGATAAAACTTGATAATAACCACTTCGTCAAGATGAAATGCAAATTTCCAGATTGCGAAATGTATAATAAATGTGAGAAAAAATATCACACTGATAATAAGGTTACTTTTGTTTTGCATCGTCCTGTTGTTCTTTATTTAAAATTTCGAGTCTTTTCAAAGTTGTATATAATGAAAGGCAAAGACCGGTGAGTCCTATCACTAAAACCAAAACATTGGACCCGGTTTCAAAATACAAATCCAACTGATGTCCACCCCAAAAAGCAATTCCAATGATGAACAGCATCTGAAACACCACAGAAGAATACTTGCCATATTTTCTAAGGGAATCGGAGGCGTTATTTTTTTTGTCTTCCAATTTTTGATTTTTGCAAAAGTAAGGAAAGTATTTTATCTTATTCTTATTGTAGATTTTAACACAAAGTGCACAAAGATTTCTTTTGAAATTATTAAAAATATTTTAGGTTCACAAAGGCACTTTGCTTATCAAAGAAATATAATTGTAAAATCTAGTTTGTCATTTTGTAGGAATCTCGACAGCTAAGTTTAGATTGACTCCGTCGAACCACTTCGTTAGGTTTCCTACGGAATGACAATATTGTATTTAATGCTAAATATTGTTTTTACTTAGAATCTGCAGCCCGACTTGAGCGGAAATCCTTTTTTGCTTGGACTTAGACTCTATTTAGATTGAAAGCTTGTGCAAAAAAGATTGGGAGCGGAAGGCGGATTAAGCTGCCCAAATAAAATAAACGATGACTGATAAGTGATGATTGATAATTCTAGAGTATGATTCTGTAACTTTCGTTTAAATTTTCTTATTTTTGCAACCTTAAATATCTTATTAAAGTTATGTTTAACAGTTTACAAGACAAGCTAGATAAAGCACTTCATAATATTTCCGGACGTGGAAAAATCACGGAAATCAACGTTGCAGAAACGGTAAAGGAAATCCGAAGAGCATTGGTGGATGCCGATGTAAATTATAAAGTTGCAAAAGACCTTACAAAAAGAGTTCAGGACAAAGCGATTGGAGAAAACGTTTTGACATCGCTAACGCCGGGACAATTGATGACGAAAATTGTTCACGACGAATTGGTAGATTTGATGGGAGGTTCACAAGAAGGAGTCAACCTTTCCGGAAAACCAACTGTTATTTTGATTGCTGGTCTTCAAGGTTCTGGTAAAACGACTTTCTCTGGAAAATTAGCCAATTATCTGAAACAAAAAAGAAGCAAAAAACCACTTTTGGTAGCTTGTGACATTTACAGACCTGCGGCGATTGACCAGTTGAAAGTGCTGGGAACTCAAATCAATATTCCTGTTTATACGGAAGAAGAAAATAAAAATCCTGTTGCAATTGCTGAGAATGCGATTAATTATGCCAAGTCGAACGGGTTCGATACGATTATCGTGGATACGGCTGGTCGTTTGGCGATTGATGAGCAAATGATGAACGAAATCAAGTCGGTTCATCAAACGATTAAACCAACTGAGACACTATTCGTTGTAGATTCGATGACAGGACAAGATGCTGTGAATACAGCAAAAGCCTTCAATGACACTTTGAATTTCGACGGAGTTGTTTTGACCAAATTGGATGGTGATACTCGTGGGGGAGCTGCGTTAACAATCCGTTCCGTAGTTGAAAAGCCAATCAAATTTATCTCTACCGGAGAAAAAATGGAAGCGCTGGACCTTTTCTACCCGGAAAGAATGGCGGACAGGATTCTCGGCATGGGCGACGTTGTTTCCTTAGTAGAAAGAGCTCAGGAACAATTTGATGAGGAGGAAGCGAAAAAGCTACACAAGAAAATTGCTAAGAATGAATTTGGTTTCGATGACTTTTTGAAACAAATCAACCAAATCAAGAAAATGGGTAATATGAAGGACCTGATGGGAATGATTCCTGGTGTCGGAAAAGCGATTAAAGATGTGGATATCAATGATGATGCTTTCAAACATATCGAAGCTATCATCCACTCGATGACACCGGAAGAGAGAAGAAGGCCTTCTATTATTAATATGCCTAGAAAACAAAGAATCGCAAAGGGTTCCGGAAGAAAGTTGGAAGATGTGAATGCGTTAATGAAACAATTTGATCAAATGGGCAAAATGATGAAAATGATGCAAGGCCCTCAAGGAAAACAAATGATGCAGATGATGAGCAAAATGCCGAATATGCCTGGAATGGGTGGCGGATTGTTTGGGAGGTAAAATTGACCAAATTATATAAAAAAACCTGAGAAAAAATTTCTCAGGTTTTTTATTTGATGAAATTCAATAAAAAACCCGCATTTCTGCGGGTTTAATAATATGTATTAATAATTCTGTTAATTTTTATCCCAGAAAATTTTTGTTGTTAACTTATCTCCTCCAATTGACGTTGAAGCCGCTGCATAGTTAGTACCATTTGTAGTAGCTTCTAATGCCGGATATTGAAGTCTAACAGGAACTTTTCCTTCAGCATTTGCAATAGCTGTGCTCGGAGCAGTTAATTGAGGATAATCTAATCTTCTGTAAAAATTCCATGATGTAACAGCTTGATTATACATTGCTACCCAAGCCTGTTCACCAATAGACTTTTTCCAATTAGTAGAATCGTAAGGATTATCAATAAGGTAGTTAGCAGCTTCTGATTCTAATCCCCAATCTCTAAAAGAAGATGTTACAGCAATATTATACAAAGGTGCAGCGCTACCACCAATGTTCCATCTTGCAGCTGCTTCTGCTAGATAAAAGGCAACTTCTGTATAGCTCATTATAATTCCAGGAGTATTAGTAGTATAAGCAAAATCACCAGCATAAGCAAAATCAGAAAAAGCTCCTGGAGTGCCTATAACTTGTCCAATATAATCACCAGCTTCATTATCGGTTGAATAGTATTTTTCAATTCTTTTATCATTACTAGCATTCATATAATCAACTAATGTTTTTCCAGCAATAAAATCATCTCTAGAAGCAACCTCTGTATAAATCGGATTACGATTTGGTGATGCTGTTAAATACTGAAAAAGACAACTATCAGCAGAAGAAGTCATCACACCACCAGTTATGGCTTTACTTACTGTTGCTTGTGCTAATGTTGGATTAACATCAGCTAAAGCAATTCCAAGCTTAAGGAGTAATGAATTTCCAAATTTTTGCCACTTGCTAATATTACCTTTATAGAAAATATCTCCGCTACCGAAAGTCCCTCCAGCTGTAGTTAGATTATTGATATCACTTGATAATCTATTTATAAGTGATGAATAAATATCTGCTGCTTTATCATATTTTGGAAGAGGATATTTATCAATATCTAATGACTGTGTATAAGGTATATCTCCATAAGTATCTACCAATACCTGATAAGTAAATACTTTTAAAATATCTAGAATTGCCAGTTGATTATTTTTTTTAGCAGGCCATGCAGCTTGCTCGGCAAAAGTAGGTACATAGGCTTCAACAATTTTTGATGCTTGATTTAAATTCATTAATACATTAACATAATTATCTCGCCATACATTGTTAGAAACATTACGGTTTGTAAAATCATAATTACTTTCATTAACATAAATTGTTTCAGTCCAATATTGCATTGTAAGCCTAAAATTATTCTCATTCACGCTGGGTGTAGTTAGGTAATCACTTAGTTCTTTTTCAGCATAAGTAAGAAGTGGCTCTTGCAAAGTTTCATAGCTAGCATGTTGATCTAAATTTACATCATCACTGGTTCTGCAACCAACAAAGAAAAGGGCTATTATAGATGTTATTACAATTTTTTTCATGTCTTAAAAATTAATTTTCATGTTAAACGAAATGTTTCTTGTCGTTGGCATAACACCAGACTGGTAACCTTGTATATTACCTGATGAAAGACCAGCTTCGGGATCAGCATATGGTAAATTTTTATGTATAATCCATAAATTACTTCCTATCAGTCCAACTGATATTCCTTGAATAAATGTTGAGTTAAATAAATTTTTGTCGAATTTATACGTAATCGCAACTTCTCTAAGTTTCACAAAACTAGCATCATAAACATAAGCAGCACCTGGATAGTCAGTACCCAAAACTTGGCTTGATTGAGATCTATCTAACCTTATTGTGTTAGGAACATATACTCCATTTTGTAACATAACTCCTGGTAGAACCTGTCCTCCGCCATTCGCAATAGTGTTTCTTATTGGGTTTCCTAAATCATTGATTCCTACTGAATCAGGATATAATCCCGTTCCATAACCATAGAATTGGTCAAGAGAATATACCTTGCCACCTTTCTTCCAATCAATAAGGAAACTTAAGGATAGATTTTTGTACGTAAATGTATTATTTAAACCTCCAGTCCACTTTGCTTGAAAGCTACCTTGATTATATATTGCTTTATCAGTTGTTAGATACATTCCATTCTCTCCTACTATTTTATTTCCATTAGGGTCATAAACATAATCTGAAGTCCAAATCGAACCATAATCACCATTGAGTGGAGCATTAATACTTACCCCTCCTTGTAAACTACCAATAGTAATATTTTCAATACCTGGCGCTAATTGCGTAACTCTTGTCCATGGATTAGACCAGTTCAGTGTCATATCCCAAGAAAAATCATTAGTTTTTATAGGTGTTGCATTAATTGTTACTTCAAAACCTTTAGTAGTTAATTCTCCAGCATTTTGAATTTTAGCAGCTAATCCTGTTGATAAAGAAACAGGTAGTGGTATAATTTGTTCGTAAGCTTTGTTCTGGAACCAAGCTACATCAAAACCAAATCGATTATTAAACATTTTAGCTTCTATTCCTAATTCAATATTTTTAAGACTTTGAGATCTTAGCTCAGAATTTCTTAATGTAGTATTGTAAGCATTTACTAAAATTTCTCCAAAAGAAGCTTGAGATAAATACCTATTACGTAGTTGATCTGCCCCTGTATCAGATCCAACTTCAGCATATGCTGCTCTAATCTTTCCAAAATCTAACCAATTAGTCTTAATTAAATTAGAAAATACTATACTTGTAGATAAAGAAGGGTACCAATAAACATTATCATCCTCAGGTAGTGAGGTTGATTGATCTCTTCTGTAGGTTCCTTCCAAAAAATAGGTATTTTTATAACCTAAAGAAACTTGTCCAAAAACTCCGTAAATATACTTTGAAAGATCGGATATTAATGGTCTTGCTGGCGATGATGCAGAATTTGCGATAGTATAAATTCCAGCTACAGATAATCCACCTGAAGTAGATTGTTGATTAGAAAAATTCTTTTGCACATTAACATTTCCACCTACTAACGCATTTAAACTGAAATCATTGAAATTATTCTTATATGTTGCAATAAAATCATAATTTGATTCAGAAAATTTGTATTGACTTATAGCATAACCCGAAGGCTGTGTAACTACATTAAGACCAAAATTATTTCCTGTATAAGAGCCGACAGCTTTTCTATCTTCAACCGTCATTGTATATGAATCAGTTCCTGCTCTAAATAATAGATTAAAATTTTTAGAAACATCATAATTTAAACTAAAATTTCCTGCAAATCTATCTTTCGAATCATTCTGATAGTTCTCATATCTTTGGAAATAAGGATTATCCCAAAAAGCAGGTCGCAAGTCTGTTCTGCTACGCATATTCCATGTATAGTTTTTCCCAGAGTTCATATAAAAGTTCTGTAACTCTTTTATATCAACATTTGTTGGCCACCACTGTCTAAAATTGGTCATTATATTATCATTATAACCAGTGCTATTTCTACCTTTCGTTTTTTGAGTTATGTAATTAGCATAAAAATTAGCTGTTAATTTTTCTGTTAACTTATATGAAGCATTTCCACTAAAGTTATTTTTAATTAAAGAACTATTTGGCATTATATCCGTAGCATCTGTATTGGTATAACTGAAACGATATGTTGAAATATCATTTCCTCCATTGAATGAGATGCTATTAACATAATTTGTAGCTTTGTTGAAAAAAGTAATTGGTCCATTTTTCGCCATTTGCCAAGGTGTTCTTTGACCAAATGTTGAAGAACCCGGAATAAAAGCTCCATATTGCCATACCATGGAACCATCATAAGCAGATCCATAAGATGCATCATTACCAAAAGCAACTATTGGACTTCCTAAATAATCTCCTGAAAAACTCTCTCCCTCATAGCCTTGTCCATACTCAGTCTGATATTTAGGAAATGTTGACTTATCGATAGAGGAAACAGTGATAGAGCTAGAAAACTCCATTCCAATACCTTTGGTATTTTTCTTCCCTCTCTTTGTTGTAATAATAATTGCTCCGTTTTGAGCTCTAGAACCATATAATGCTGTTGCTGCAGCACCCTTCAAAACGTTAATGGTTTCAATATCATTAGGGTTGATATCCGATACAGAATTTCCATAATCATAACCTCCAGAGCCTTGTGTTTGTCCAGAAGTATTAATATTCTTGTTCATAACTGGAACCCCGTCTACTACAAAAAGTGCTTGATTATCATTAAGCAATGATTTGTAACCTCTTGTAACTACATTAATCGATCCTCCAAAGTTAGTACTCTGCTTAATCTCTAAACCAGCAACTTTACCTGATAAATTATTCAAAAAGTTTACAGTTGGATTTTTATTCACTTCCTCACCTTTTACTTCTTGAGTTGCATAACCCAAAGATTTTTTTTCTCTTTTGATACCTAAAGCCGTCACTACTACGCCTTCGATATCTTGCGTCTTTGCAGTATCTTGTACCTTTTGTGCAGAAACTACTGCAAAAGATGACGAAAGAACTACTGCCAACACGCTTGTTGTTAATTTTTTCATATCAAATCAAATTTTTCAATAAACAAATTTGCAAAACTTAATTAATATATCCAATAAAAATGTTAATAATTGTTAACTACTTCGCATATTAAGTATAGAATAATTACTATTATAATTAGAATTGTATCATTAATTATACTAAATATTAACTTATCATAATCAAAAAACTCCAAATCTAAAGACTTTGGAGTTTTTGATTATATTTTCATAAAGCTTATTAAAAAAACCGCAACAATGCGGTTTTTTTTAATAAATATTTGATTATTTATAGATAAAAGGAGTGAATTCATTTTTAGTAAATACTTGAGCCTGCGTAACAACAGGTACATTTGCACTATTATTTGAATATTCATCCGCTGGATAAAGGAGTCTCCAAGGTTTGTTTGGTTGTGTACTGATAGTTGACAAAGGAGTTTCAGGATAACCTGTTCTTAAATAATTGATATATGATTCAATACCATTGTAATTAATTAAAGCCACCCAACGCTGATATTGTATTGCAGCTATTTTATCCTCTGTACTTCCAGTCCATCCAACTTTAGCCTTGCTTGAAATATTTGCGATATAACTTGCCGCATCCGCTGCCTTACCATCAAAAGTAAAAGAAGCAGTAATTGCATTATTAAAGTGGGCTTGATCATTAGAAAAACCAGCATAGCCACGCAATGCAGCTTCTGCTTGTAATAACTCACTTTCTGCTTTCATCATTAGATATCCATTAGATGAAGCTCCTGTAGCAGAAGTGAATAATCCTGCTAACAAAGAAAAGTTTTCAGTCAGAGGCTTTCTAGCATCAACAGTATAACCCATATGAACTTTATAATCATCATTGGTCATCCCCTGTGGATAACCATAATAACCTGTAGCTCCTCCGGCAGTTGTATTGTTATACTGCTTTCCTTTTGTAAAAAGAAATTCAATTCTAGAATCTTGTATCCCACTAGTAATTTTTGATGCGTCTCCTTGTAATACCTTTACAGCATGATCTGAAGCAGTCATTAATAGATATCCATTAGTATTAGATGCTCCTGCCGCGGTTTTTATACCAAATGCATTATATAAGGGGTTTAAAGCATCTGTTGTTGCTCCACTATATCCTGGATTGATTGCAACATCAGCAGAGATAAAAGTAGCTCCTGATAGAGCACTAATAATTTGATTTCTTAATGCAATACCTTGGGTATTTGTTGTATTTGAAAGTCGAACTGCAAATTTTAACAAAACAGTATTTGCAAATTCATTCCATTTTGTCATACTCCCTTTAAAAATAGGATCTGAAGATGCTGTAACAGCAAAACTCACGTTAGTGCCATAAGATCCTATCAAATTTTTAGCATCTAATAATTCAGAAACTAAACCCTTATATACATCTACATCCTTATCGTATTTTGGAGTGGGGTTATTTGCTTCTTTAAATGCATCTGTATAGGGGACATTACCATATAAATCTACAATATATTGCATATAATAAGCCTTCTGAATTTTAGCTATAGCAACATAGTTTGGATATTGATTCCCAAAATCAATAATTCTTTGAAATCTTGTAACCGCTTTATACATATCTGTAAAAATAGCTTGTCTATATGTAGTGGTAAAGTTTAGATTTGATTCTGTGATGAATGGATTACCAAATTGAGCATAGTTGCCCGACCAGGTATTTGTCCACGCATTTCCCAATAAATTCATTCCTCCTCTTTCTCCACTAGTTACAACTCCTGCTTGTACGGCATATGCTGTTGTAGAAGCACCCGAAAGTCGCAAATTTGGCGCAACCTGATCCGCTAAAACTTTATTTGGATTAAGATTATCATCTAATTCACAAGAAATAGCGGCCAAAGATATGATTGATAATAATAAATACTTTTTCATTATAATAAATTTATGATTAAAATTTGACATTTAAAGTGAAACCATATACTTTAGTGTTAGGATACTGTGTACGAGAAGCTACTCCACGTGCGTTATTAACAGTACCAGAATAATAACTGGTTTCAGGATCTGCATAATTTAAATTGTCTTTAGCAAACTTTTGAAAAGGGTTTCTAGCGTGTACTCCAAACGTAATCTCCTCAAGTCCATATGCTTTAACTTTATCTTTTGGTAAACTATAAGCTAATGATATTTCTCTAATTTTAAAAACTTGCCCATCAGTAAGAAGATTCTCACCATAAGTAGCATAATTGCTAGAAAACCAATTAATTACAGAACTATAAGTACTTCCTCCAGTTCTTATCGTTGTATTAGGAATATAACCTCCGTTACCATCAGGGATGACAGAATTTGGCATTATGAATCCTCCATTTTCTCTGACAACTTCACCAGAATCATATAAAGTCCCATTAAAAGCCATACCAGATTTCACATCAGCAATAAATTTGGCACCATATCTATAATCAGCCACAACACCTAATTTAAAGCCTTTGTAAGAAACATTGGTATTAAATGTGTAAATACTTTTTGGTACAGAACTACCTGCGTTTTGGAAACTAGATGTGAGAAGAGGCATACCTGTAGCAGGATTTATAATAATTCTACCCTGATCATCTCTTTGCATCATTGACGCCTTGATTAATGGAAAAATAGAACCCGTTTGTGCATATATTCCCCAAGTAGTTCCAGATTGTAGATTAATTTCATTAACACCATCCATAATATCTAGAACAATAGATTCATTATAAGAATAACCAAGATTCAAATCCCATTTGAATTCAGAAGTTCTAATCGGGGTTAATCCCAAATTAATCTCAGCTCCTTTTGAGCGCATTTTTGCAATATTGATTAATTTCTGATTAATTCCTGATGCCGAAGAAGTAGTCTGTTTAGTAATCAAATCTTTTGTATCTTGCTGGTAAATAGATCCATTCAATCTTATTCTATCATTAAAAAAGCCTAAATCCAAGTTAAGTTCTTGAGTTGTAATAAATTCAGGTTTTATGTTTGGATCTGTTTGAACCATACCATTTCTATATGAATTTACACCAGAGAAAGGGAAACCTGCCACAAGCTCTGCAGTAGAATTAATATCGTACCAATCTATAGTGCTTGAATTTCCAACCTTTGTCCAGTTTCCGGAAATTTTCATATAAGAAAGAACATTCCCTCCAAAATCCCAAGCTTTAGTTGGTACAAATGAAAGCCCAACTGATGGATAAAAATACGAATTATTATTTTTTGGTAAAACAGAAGACCATTCATTTCTACCAGTAGCATTTAAGAACAAGAAATTTTTATATGCCAAATCTAAATTTGCAAAAACTGCATGAGAGTTTTTTCTATAAGTCCCATTTACCGGAGAAAAAGCAGATGAACCAGCTGCTAACGGTTGGGTAACATTGGTCATTGTGTATACACCAGGAACAGCTAAGTTCGTTCCTCCATTTTGTATAACCTCAAGTCTATGATCCTGATAGTTATGTCCAACATTTACTTTCAAATTAAGGTCATCTGTTAAATCATAATCAAAGTTTAACATCAAGTCTCCATAGTAATCCCAATTATTTCTATCATCTAAAAATAAAGCAGAAGCAATAGATTTTATACTAGAAGCACCAGCTCCTTTATAGATTGAACTTGAGAAAGCATCTCTATGTTTAGTAGATCTAGAAAAGGTTCCTTGTATATTGCCAGTATATCGTACATTGATATGCTTATCAATTTCATAATTCAAGCCTAAGTTAGCACTGAAAAAGTTTCTGCTGTAATCTTGCCTTACATGCTTCATTCTCCAATATGGATTTTGATAAAAAGCATTCCATGCAAAAGCATTGTCCGGGTAGTTTTTATAGCTAGTAATTGGAATATCTGGCGAAGATTGCAATAATCCCCAATATAGTGCATCATTAGTAGTTTCATCAAACATTGTAGTAGTTTGCTTAAAATCAGTTCTTATATAATTAAGACCTACGTCAAATGAAAATTTATTTACTTTAGCACCTGCCTTAAATAATACCGAAGTCTTATTAGAATCATCGCCATCAATAATAAAACCTCTTTTGGTATTATTCAAGCTTAGCATTGTATACTTACCTTCGCTTCCAGCGTTCAAAGTAATTGTATTACTGAGTGTTGAGCCAACTCTAAAAAAATCTTTAACTTCATTGGGTCTTGCATCATATGATCTAATCATAGCTGCAAGATTATCTCCTGTGAGTCCATCATCTCCCCAGCCAATGCCATTTAAATCAATTACGCCATCGCCATTGTAATCATACATAGGAAGACCATATGCTGTAGTACTCCCATCAAAAGCAGGGCCCCAAGAACCATTTTCATATTGATCTCTCGCTTTATCCCAGCCCTGTCCATATTTATTTTGTCTTTTAGGAACAAATGCTACTGATTCAAAATCTACAGTACCATCATAAGATACTGATAGCTTATTTTTCGCACCACGTTTAGTGGTAACAATGATTACACCATTTACACCATCTGATCCATACAATGCTGCACCTTGTGCTCCCTTAATTACATTCAAGGATTCAATAGCATCGGGAGGTAATGTTTGTAAAACAGTCGCAGTTGTAATGACATTATCAATTACTATTAACGCCTCGTTTTTACCTGAAATGGAACGCATACCTCTCAATTGAATCGAATTTTCGCTATTAACGGAACTGTTATTTTGGTTAATTTGCAACCCAATAACCTTACCAGCTAATGCTTGAACCGCATTTGGGTTTCCAGCCTGATTCAATTGTTCTGCGGATACGACCTGTTGTGCAGATGTTACGGCATCAGCTTTTCTTTTGATACCCAGTGCGCCTGTTATCACTACTTCTTCAATTTCTCTCGTTTTCGCAGTATCTTGTGCTTTTTGTGCAGAAACCATTGCAAAAGACGATGAAAGAACCACAGCTAACACGCTTGTTGTTAATTTTTTCATATCAAATCAAATTTTTCAATTTAGCAAAAATGCGAAACTTTATTAAAACACACAACAAAACTGTTAAAAATAAGTTAAGTAATACTATATAAGCCCGCATTATTCATAACTTTACTGAGTTATTTTTATTATGCTATTAATACAAAATTTCTCAGAAACCTTCATAGAAGCTGGATGCGACGAAGTCGGAAGAGGCTGCTTGGCCGGGCCTGTGGTTGCTGCTGCGGTAATTGTAGATAAAAATTTTAAGCAAAATTTAGTTAACGATTCTAAAACGTTAAATTTTCAGACAAGACAAAATCTGGATAGATATATCCGCGAGAATGCAGTAGATTTTGCAATAGCAGAACTGCCTCCTGAGTTTATCGACCAGCATAATATTCTCAATGCAAGTCTGCACGCCATGCATCTTGCGCTCGATCAGCTCAAAACAAGGCCTGAACTGATTTTGGTAGATGGAAACAAGTTTCATCCATATAATTTTATCCCGCATCATTGTATAATTAAAGGGGACAGCAAATATCTTTCAATCGCAGCTGCATCTATTTTGGCGAAAAACTACCGTGATAATCTGATGATAAAACTACATGACGAATTTCCGGACTATGGCTGGAATACCAATTTCGGTTATTGTACCAAAACACATCAAAAAGCTTTGAAAAAATTCGGACCGAATATTCATCACAGAAAATCTTTCCGCCTGGATTATGATGTGAAAATCTAACACACCAAATCGAAAACTAAAAAACCCATAATTCAATTAATATTTTAAAGTAAATTAAAACCATTTGATTTAATTTCATCAGATATCTTTACATCGAACGAAGGACGAACATAGGACATAGAAAGAAAGAACGAACAAACCCAAGTTAAAAATTTACACTTTCAGATCCTTGATTTTCATTGTGTTTCTTTTGTCTTGATTATTGTATCATATTTCTTTTATCTTTGTTTACTATGCAAAACTCATATACAGTCATCAATGCTTCGGCTGGTTCCGGCAAAACTTACACGTTGGTTCAGCGACTGTTGATGATCTGCCTTAGATTTCCGAATCAGCCGGATGCGATCAGGACTATTATTGCATTAACGTTTACGAACAAAGCCGCCAATGAGATGAAAGAAAGAATCCTTTTCTATCTTGGTGAGTTTGTGAAAGAAAACTATTCCGAAAATCAAGACCTTAAAAACATCCAAAAAGCGCTCTCAGAGCAAGGATATCGAATTACATTAGACGATTTGAGACATCGTTCTCAAAAAGTTCTCGATTATATTTTACACCACTACTCTACGCTTAACATTGGAACGATTGATAAGTTCAACTCCAGATTAGTCAAAAGTTTTTCTTATGAATTAGGATTGGCTCAGAACTTCAACCTGGAGATTCAGCCGGAACCTTATCTGATTGAAGCCGTGGACAAGATGCTGGACGAGATTGGCGAGGAACAGACCGTTTCCGAAGCGTTTATGGATTTTGTCAATTATAATCTGGACAATAATGAGCGGGTCAATCTGAATCAAACCCTTTATAATTCGGCGAAGAAATTTGTGAATGATATTCATTACCAGCCTTTGCAGGACAATAAAGATTTTGAGTGGCAGGCTTATGAGAACAAAAAAAATGAGCTTCGAAAAAAAATCAGTGATAATAAAATAAAATCATCTCAGTTGGCAGCACAAGCTTTGGAATTAATCAAAAGTCGTGATGTTGATATTGAAGATTTTGCTCAGGGAAAAAACGGTTTAGGTGGTTTTTTCCAAAAGGTTCAGGATTTTTATAACAAAAAGCGAGACGGATTTCCTTTTCCTTCCAACGAAGATTCTGCATTGACAACTTACTTTAAAGGTGCTGCTGCAAAATCAAAGCATAAACAAAGTGACATCGAGGAAATCCTGCCGCAACTGATTTCCTGGCGAAAAGATATTATCGACCTTTATATCGATTCTCAGAAAAAAGAAAAAATCCTGGAAGCGATTCTGCCTTTGAAGGTCAACGCCGACATCCAGAAAAAGCTGTTGGAAATCGAAGAAGAAAACGATTTGGTTTTGCTTTCGAAATTTAATATTATCATTAATGAAAATCTTCGGAATGAGCCTTCCGCTTTTATTTATGAGAAAGTAGGAACGCAGTTTCAGCACTATTTTTTTGATGAATTCCAGGATACCTCAGCGATGCAATGGCAAAATTTTTTACCACTGCGTGATAACAGCATTACTTCGGACAATACGAGTTTTACGATTGTCGGTGACCCGAAACAGAGCATCTATCGATTCCGCGGTGGCGAAAGTGAGCTGATGCTGAATATCATCAATCAAAAAGAGATCACACCAAAATTTGCAACCGCTGAACATCTAAGATTCAATTGGCGAAGCGCTAAGAATATTGTCGATTTCAATAACCGGTTGTATGATTTTATGTCTAAGGCTTTGAATGATGAGCATAAAAAAATCTTTGGTGAAAATGCTGTTCAGGAAGCACAATCCAACATGGAAGGCCGAGTCAAAGTCCATCTTTTGGAAAACTCGGTGAAATCTGTTTTTTATGAAGAATCTGCTGAGAAAATGCGAAATGACATCCAGGAATGTCTGGATAATGGATTTACGTTTTCAGACATCACAATTCTTTGCCGAGGGAATAATGATATTTTTAATTATTCCCAACTATTAGGAAATCTGAAAGTCCAGTATAATGGAAAAGAAACCCATATCAAAAACATTTCTGAGAAAGGATTGACACTTGATTTATCTTTTACAATCAAAGCTTTAATTGAATATTTGAAGTGGGAAATTACACCAAAGAATCGTCAGTTTCTCGTTAAAATGATGTATTTTCTGAATGTTTCCGGCAGAATCACAATGACAGATTTCACCTCTGAAATCAAAACCATTCTGAATCTGGAATCTAAGTCAGAAATCGAAAATTATATCGATTCTCATTATCATATTAAATTGATCCAAAATGATGTTCCGCAACTTAATCTTTATAATTTCATCGAATACTACATTCAGGAATTTTCGGTTGAAAATAAAGAAAATGATTTCCTTCTTAACTTTCTGGAAATGCTTTTCAATTACACACAAAATGCTGGTGCTACATTGAAAGAATTCCTGAAATTCTGGGATGACGAAGCTTCGAAAATCAGCATCCAGGCGAGTGAGAATATCGATGCCGTTCAGATTATGACCATTCATAAAGCTAAAGGTCTGGAGTTTCCGGTGGTTTTTATCCCGATGCGAAACGAAAACAGCGATAAAAAATTCTCCGAATGGTACGATCTCAACAGTGAAGATGAATTGAAAACCGTGATTTTGACTCAGTTTTCTTCCGAGCTGGAAACGTATGACGAAGATCTAGCGCAGTTCAATTTTGAAAATTCTTACCGGAATAAAATTGACCGTTTTTGTATTCAATACGTTGCAACTACAAGACCTGTGGAACAGCTGTTTCTCTATCTGGAAAAACCTAGCAAATCTTCTAATCATCTGGAATTATTTGATTTTGTGACTGAATTTCAACCAGCAGAAAATCACGAGAGATTGGATTCGTTCGATATTTTCCCTGTTACTGATTTAAGAAAACAAAAACGGAAAAAGAAAAAAGAGTATCTCTCAGAAAACATCAATTCGATTTCCCAGAAAACAGAAAGAGCTTCGAATATAGAAATTGCTACCACTTCCAAAAATTATCAAAACCGTGTAGAACACGTGCGAATGGGAATTTTCACGCACGAGATTTTGTCTAAAGTCAAAACTAAAAAAGATGTTTCCAAAGTTCTGAACTCTTATCTTCTGGACGGCGTTATTACGAATGAAGAAAAAAAATCTATACTGGAAAGGATTGAAAATGTTCTTACTGATGCTAACTATTCTGCTTATTTTGAAGACCATCTGAAAATCATCAATGAAAGAGAAATGTTTGCGACAGAAAATGAGCAATCCAAAACGTATCGTCCGGACCGATTGGTAGAAACGGAAAATGGCATTATCATTGTGGATTTCAAGACCGGCGAGGAAAAAGACAAAGACCAAAAGCAAGTTGAAATTTATAAAAATAAGCTGGAGCAGTTTGGCAAGAAAGTCATCAAAACTGACGTGATCTATATATAAACAAAATCCCGAGAAAATAATTTCCCGGGATTTGCTTTTTATTTCTTAACGGCTGTTACAACCTGGCCTTCCATCTTCGTGATATTATCGAATATCTGTTTGAATGCCGGATAATATTCTTTCGGATAAACGGGATCTTCAACCGTAGTTGTGGTTTCCACAGTCAGCTTATTACCTTCTTGAGTCACTTTATAGACATATTGGATTGCACTGTCCTCTGTTCTGAATTTCTTGGATTTTGGCACATTCTCAAAAGCATAACCGTCCGGTAAAGTAATGGTCACTTTTTTGATCTTATCATAACCTGTGTAAAGCTCAATAGGTGAACGACGCTCTTCGGTCTGATCAAAATCATGAGACTTGTTGTAAAGGAATAACAATGGATTGAAAACCAACTTACCGCCAATCCCGTCCACAAAAGAATCGGAATCGAAATCAAAACTAGTCTGGAAATCATTATTATCCAATAATTCTGTTTTGATGTTTGTAAAAGGAAATGTATAACGGTCTTTGTAAGATTCTTTTTGATAAGCAGTTTTATCTTCATTATATTTCTCGTTGTTCATCATTGCATACAACATTGTATCTTTATCTGAAAATGAACCTTCAACCGTTCCGTCAGGATTTAACTTTGCATCAACCGTAAGATAAGTTGTGCTTTTTCCTGGGCAAAAAATATTTACTTTTTTAGCTTCTTTCTCCGTCATCACATATCCATTATAATTAAGTGCGTTCGGACGGATAAGATTCGGGAGCATCATCTTTGATGTGGCATCATAAATAACGGCTTTTCCTCCAATATCCAGTAAAGCCAAAACATAATTAAGTTGGTTCAAAGAGGGAGAATGATCCAGTAAGAGCCCTCTTCCTATTGTAGATAACACGATTGGCTGAGCATCTAAGCCAGCACTTCTCATTAACAAGATCATCAACAGATTGATCTCGCCAGAACTTCCCACTTTGGTTTCTAAAAGATTTTTAATTCCTTTACCATCTTCCGCTCCTACAGTATAATAATTGTTCCAAGTATAATTTTTCTCCACAAATTTCTGAATTGCAGCCGCTTTTTCAGCAGGAGAAGAGATATTCTTAATATCAGCAGGAAGCAGCTCTTTTACCAAAGATTTCTTTTTCAATTGTTCTCCAAAATATTCGGAGTCATACAATTGCTTGCGGATATCGTTCCAGCTTACTGCGTAAGACTTGAATCCTCCTAAATCACCAGATTCATAAACTCCCGGTACTCTTGTAATATTGGTAGAATTAAGCTCTGCTCTTATAGATGTTCTATAGTTATCCAGATTATGAACATATTTCTCATCTCTGTAAGGCGGAATATTCTCATACCCAAACCTATAAGTATAATATTCTCCTCCGTAGATGTTTTTATCAGCAACATCTCTGTTTTTTGGTGTTAGGCTTCCTTTATAATCGATGTTGAATCCAAGATATTTTGGAAAATCCAAAACATAATCAAAACGGCGCGTGGGGACATTATCTTCTACAGTAACCTTATCTACGGACCAAACATAAGGTGACAAAACAGAATATTTGTATTCTACAACAGAACCGTCTTTCACATTTTCGAAAGCAAACTTAGTAACTGTATAGTATTTAGATTCTTTAGATTTGTATTTAGAGTTTTTTTCAACAGTTGTAGTTTCTACTTTGCCGTTAACAAGATTATAGGTATAAACTTTAAGAGAAGTTACCTTTTCCGATTTGTTATTTTTACCATCATAAGTATAGATTTCCTGATTAAGGAATTTTTCTGCCTGATCTTTTTTATAAATCTTTATACGGCTTACAACATCCAAATTGAGTTCTCCATCAGTTATATAATAATGATAAGATTTATAAAGAATTTCTGCTGCTTCTGAAGGATTTTTTGAATAAGTAGTCGATTTTAGATCTTCATTATCCAACTTTGGAACGTCAAGAAATTTGTATTGTGCAAAAATTGGAAGAACTGCGCCAATCAGTATCAATTGTAAAATTTTAGTTTTCATTATCTGGTTTTTATTAAAGTTTTGTTATAAGTATTTTTGTATGATCTAATTTATTTGCTTTTTTTCTGAAATTAATATAATCCGAAATCTTATCCGGAGGAAAAGTACCTTTCTTTAGCATAAATTTTCTCTTAACCAAAAGCTTTTTATCTTGGTTTACAAATTCCATAGAAAAACTTCCGAACTCAGAATCAAGAGTTGCAGGAGCTAGATTTTCAGAAAATTTGTAGTTTTCGGGAATTGTATATTCTATCTCATAATCATCCGTGAATCCAAATGGAATCTCAATTGGAAGTTTTCTATCTGTACTTTCCAAGTAAAAATCGGAATCTAAAAACGGGATCGCTCTGAAATATATGTCAGATCCTAGTGACTTGGAATAGTTATTTGCTTTGAAGTTTAAATCAAAATTTATTGTTGCTTCAGTTCTGTCATTTTTCAAATTTGTTACATCGATATTAGAAAACTGGAGATAATCATACCGCTTTCTCATAGCATCTTTTTGATCTGCCGGCGATAGAGAAACCAATGGTAAAAATATATCATACATCCCTCCTGAGAAATTAAAACTGGAAGAAACGCTCAATGTATTATCCGCTGAGATATTGGCTTTTATTTAAAATCTCCTTATTATTTTCAGATAAAGACTTCGGTGTATCAATGATCTCCGCTGTGTTATCTTTTACCATGATCACATTTCTGTCCATAGTTGTATAACTCAAATGGTTGAAAGCTATATTTTGCGAAGTATTTTCCAACCAGATATTTCCATTCTCTGTCGGTACGCAAAGTATGATGTGATTGCCATCCATTTTCGGGAAATCTTTATCAAAAGTTTTCGCCGTTTTATCACTATAAATTACAGAATAATAAGAAGGAATTCCTGCAGCTTTCAAAAGAACTCTCATATAATTGGTCAAAGCTTTGCAATCGCCGTAACCTTTCTTTCTAACATCATCCGCAGACATCGGCTGCCAGCCGCCAATTCCGATTGCAACAAAAACATACCGTGTTTTGCTTTGCATGTATTGATAGATTTTCTGTACTTTTTCAGAAACAGTTCCGCTAAGGTTAAGAGCATTTACCTCTTGCTGAATTTCCGGCGTCACAACAGAAACGGGATCCAGTAAACCTTTATACCAATTCGCAAAACTGTTCCAGTTGGAAAAATCACCGCAAATACCTTTCAAACAGGCTTTATCTAATGCGAATTCTACCTTGGACACAACAACTTTTTCATCAGGGGAATAATTTTCATCTTTATAAGCCGGAAGATTTTTGTAAGCCGCTTTTAAATACTGAT
>Ga0209933_1001461_pt1 | contig 21606 bp, 20 predicted proteins | sample ThiBiot_300_biof_FD_183944 | JGI IMG/M metagenome (GOLD analysis project Ga0209933, IMG submission 183944) | Wastewater bioreactor microbial communities from Cape Town, South Africa - Thiocy_cont_300_biof (SPAdes) | ecosystem: Engineered > Bioremediation > Thiocyanate > Unclassified | place...
GCAATAAACATCGTTCCGGTCGGGCTGTTATAACTTACGCCACGTCCAATCGCAAACACTTCACCTTTGCGCCCCCGGGACCAAAGGCCAGGAGCAATTGGTGGCAGCGCATTCGCGACATATCCTAGGCGTCCCGCGTTCGGCTATCTGCGGGTGCTAGATAGTGTAGTCACGAGATATTTGTCCAGAGAGCGATACATCTGATTTGCACAGCGGCGAGGAAAGAGGCGGTATTTTTGGCGTATCTTGTGGCGATGCCGCGCCATCTCTTGAGATGGAGGAAAGCGTTTTCGACAAGATGCCGCAATTTATAGAGTTCTTTGTCGTAAAACCTTTGTGCTGTGCGGTTTTTCTTTGAGGGGATCACGGTTTCCATACCCTGTCTCCTTGCCTGTTCAATAATTGCGTTGCTGTCATAGCCGCGATCCGCCAGCAAATAATCCGCATCAAGTCCTTCGATCAGGCGATCAGCCTGCGTGCAATCCGCTGTGGTACCTTATTTGGCCACCGGCCAGGTCATGGGCCAGTTACACCGGCGTCATCGTGCCACCGAATTCCTGAAATTCCTGCGCACCATCGAGCAGAATGTGCCACCAGACCTGGCGATTCATCTGGTCATGGACAACTATGGCACCCACAAAACACCGTCGGTGCGCCCCTGGTTTGCGCGCCATCCGCGCTTTCACCTGCATTTCACGCCGACTTCCGGTTCCTGGCTCAATCTGGTGGAACGCTGGTTCGCGCTGCTCAGCGAGCGCCAGATCAAGCGCGGATCGCACCGCAGCACGGTCGAGCTCGAACGCGCCATCCGCGATTACCTTGCTGTCTATAACCAAAGCCCGACTCCTTTCGTCTGGCACAAGACCGCCGACCAAATCATCGCATCGGTCGGCAGATTCTGTAAACGAATTAATAACTCAGTACACCAAATAACGTAGTCACGAGATGAGAAATATGAGATTCTTATAAAGATGAAAGGATCGCACATGACACATTCACACCGCAGGCATGACATATCAGATGAAGTATGGGCGCTGCTTGAGACCCATTTGCCTGGCCGCCAAGGCGTTTGGGGAGGCATAGCTAGAGATAACCGCCAGTTCATCAATGCTGTTTTCTGGATTATGCGCACAGGCGCACCGTGGCGGGATTTGCCGCCGGATTACGGGGACTGGAGCAATACGCACCGCCGCTTTATCCGCTGGCGCGACAAGGGCGTCTGGGAAAGATTACTGGAAGCCCTGATTGACGATCCGGATTACGAATGGCTTATGATTGACGCCAGCCATTGCAAGGTTCATCCCCATGCCGCCGGGGCCAAAGGCGGAAATCAGGATATGAGCCGCACAAAAGGGGGCTCAACACCAAGATACATCTGGCCGTGGATGCGCATGGTATGCCGGTCAGAGTTCTTATCACACAAGGTACCACAGCGGATTGCACGCAGGCTGATCGCCTGATCGAAGGACTTGATGCGGATTATTTGCTGGCAGATCGCGGCTATGACAGCAACGCAATTATTGAACAGGCAAGGAGGCAGGGTATGGAAACCGTGATCCCCTCAAAGAAAAACCGCACAGCACAAAGGTTTTACGACAAAGAACTCTATAAATTGCGGCATCTTGTCGAAAACGCTTTCCTCCATCTCAAGAGATGGCGCGGCATCGCCACAAGATACGCCAAAAATACCGCCTCTTTCCTCGCCGCTGTGCAAATCAGGTGCATCGCTCTCTGGACAAATATCTCGTGACTACACTATCTAGTGTCCTGAACCATTAATTCACTGAACAATTAGCTGTTGTACTTGTCTCAATTTCGACATTACAGAGGAGGGATCGAGATGAGACGAGGACGACGGCTGCCGGAGCTGACATTGACGGTCGAAGAGAACAACCGCCTGGTCGAATGGACGCGGCGCCGCAAGAGCGCGCAAGCGTTGGCGTTGCGTGCCGGTATTGTGCTGGCTTGTGCGCACGGCGAATTGAATGGCGAGGTTGCCCGGCGTTTGCGCGTGACCGTGCAAACGGTGGGCAAATGGCGGCAGCGATTCGTCGACCTGCGGCTGGACGGACTGCTGGACGCGCCCCGTCCCGGGCAGCCGCGCAAGATCAGCGATGCGCAAGTCGAACAAGTCATCGCCCTGACCCTGGAGAGCCGGCCGGCCGGAGCGACGCATTGGAGCACGCGGCAAATGGCGAAGGCGGCCCACCTCAATCAGACTGCGGTGAGCCGTATCTGGCGCGCATTCGGCTTGCAGCCGCATCGCCACGAAACATTCAAGCTGTCCACCGATCCGCTGTTCATCGACAAGGTGCGTGACATCGTCGGCCTGTATCTGGCGCCGCCTGCTCGTACCGTGGTGCTGTGCGTCGACGAGAGATCGCAGATCCAGGCGCTGGACCGCACGCAGCCGCTGCTGCCGCTGACGTTTGGCGTGGCCGAGCGGCGCAGCCATGACTATGTGCGCCATGGCGCCACCACCTTGTTTGCCGCGCTGGATCTGGCCACCGGCCAGGTCATGGGCCAGTTGCACCGGCGTCATCGCGCCACCGAGTTCCTGAAATTCCTGCGCACCATCGAGCAGAATGTGCCGCCAGACTTGGCGATTCATCTGGTCATGGACAACTACGGCACCCACAAAACACCGTCGGTGCGCGCCTGGTTTGCGCGCTATCCGCGCTTTCACCTGCATTTCACCCCGACTTCCGGTTCCTGGCTCAATCTGGTGGAACGCTGGTTCGCACTGCTCAGCGAGCGCCAGATCAAGCGCGGATCGCACCGCAGTACGGTCGAGCTCGAACGCGCCATCCGCGATTACCTTGCTGTCTATAACCAAAGCCCGACTCCTTTCGTCTGGCATAAGAGCGCCGACCAAATCATCGCATCGGTCGGCCAATTCTGTACACGAATTAACGACTCAGTACACTAGCTTGCGGTTGCGGTCGCGGATGAATAACAGATTGATCGGAAAGGACGGTGAACCGGGAATATGGCCGGGTCAGCCATGAAGGCGCCTGCCGGTCTCCAGGATTTGATGGAAGCGTTGCGCTGTCTGCCGGGCGTGGGTCCGCGCTCGGCGCAACGCCATGGCTCCCCAGAGCGTGGTCCGAGGGGCCCCGCGAAGCGGGGATCGGGCAGCGGCGGGGATGCCAGAGCGCGCCAAAGTGTACATGGGGCGCCAGCAGCCCGCTACGGGGTCGCATCTTCCTTTGGAAGACACTGCTCCGCCCTGCGCGGTCTCGCCCGATTTTACCGCAACCCTTATGGGGCGGGGCTTTGCGAGCGGTCTGCCTTGTCAGGCTCCTGGCGAAGGGGATCAACCATTCGCGCCGTCGCCTTTCGCGCATCCCATCCCGCAAAGCCACCGCCGCGCCAGTGGAGATTTATTCAGCGCTTCCCTAAGAGATTCCCGGCTTCTCAGGGCCGGCGGAAATACGGATATCCGCCCCTATTGAACGGATATCGTGAATGATCAGCGCGCGCTTTTCCTGGAGAGTTGCCAGTTCCGGGAGTTCCACCATGCCGCGTGCCGCGTGTCCGATCAGGCAAGGGGCGAGGTAAATCACCAGCTCATCCACCAGCCCGGCCTGCATGAGCGCGCCATTCAACCTGGGTCCCGCTTCGACCAGCAGCTCGTTTATCTCCAGGCCGGCAAGTGCCTGCATCATTTTTCCGAGATCGACTTTCCCGTCCGTGCCGGGAAGCGGGATCACGTTCGCTCCCATGCCGCGCAGCACGGCGATTTTTTCTTCGTCCGCGCCGGCGGTAAAAATCAATGCCCGCCCCTCTCGTAGCACTCTGGAATCCAGGGGAATATGCAGGCCGCTGTCCAGAACAACCCGCAGAGGCTGCCTGGGTGTCTCCACGTAACGGACGTTGAGCTCAGGGTTGTCTGCCAGCACGGTGCCGATGCCTGTGAGCACGGCGCAGGAGCGCGCGCGCAACCGATGGCCGTCACGCCGCGCCGGCTCGCTCGTTATCCACTGGCTGGCGCCGTTATTGAGGGCTGTCCTGCCGTCGAGGCTGGCGGCGATTTTCATCCGTACCCATGGGCGCTGCCGCGTCATCCGCGAGACAAAACCTGCATTGAGCGCTTTTGCCTGCGTTTCCATCAAACCGGCAACGACCTCGATTCCCGCCTGCCGCAGCAACGCTGCGCCTTTGCCTGCCACCAGGGGATTGGGATCCTCCATGGCCATAATCACTCGCGTGATGCCGGCCGCTATCAGCGCCTCGGCGCAGGGAGGCGTTCTGCCATGATGGCTGCACGGCTCCAGGGTGACATAAGCGGCAGCGCCCCGTGCCGCGCGGCCTGCGGCGGCGAGCGCGTTGATTTCGGCATGAGGGCCGCCGGCGAACTGATGCCAGCCGCTGCCTGCCATGACGCCGTCACGCGCGATCACGCAGCCTACTCGCGGGTTGGGGCTGGTACTATACAAGCCTTTTTCAGCAAGCCGCAAGGCACGAGCCATGCAGGCATGATCGTCCGGCGAAAACGGGGTGGAAGACTGGTTCATCGCGAACCTTTGCCTGGGAACAAGGTCTTTGCCCAGCGTCCCGGCATGGAGTTGGACAATAGTGGATCGGAATCAGGTTTTTTTTACCACCGCCTGCCGTGGCGGCCTGGGAATCTTCGGGATCTTGGGAACCCTTTGCACCTTTTGCACTTCCTTGATCGCGTCATGAAAATCGTCCGCATCCTGGAAACTTCGATAAACGGAAGCAAAACGGATGTAGGCCACCTTGTCCAGCCTGTAGAGTTCCTGCATGACCATTTCCCCAATCGTGCGCGAGGGGACCTCCCTTTCTCCCAGGCTCAAGAGTTTCTGGATGATACGGTCCACGGCTGCATCCACATATTCCGTCGGAACCGGCCTTTTATGCAGGGCTCGCATGAAACTGGTGAGCATTTTATCGCGGCTGAATTCCGAGCGATTGCCATCCTGCTTTACTATCTGAGGAAGCCGCAGCTCCACGGTTTCATAGGTGGTGAAGCGTTTGTCGCATACAGGGCAGCGGCGGCGGCGGCGTATGCGATCTCCTTCTTCGCTGACGCGCGAATCAATGACGCTGGTGTCGCCCGCATTGCAGAAAGGACACTTCATGAGCCAAAGCTGGCGCAGATAAGCCGGGCAGCCGTGACTCGCGCCACTTGCAGGTATCCGGCTGATGCTATTTTCAAGCGGAAAATTCCTGGTAAACCGGAAATCCTGCGCATAACGCCTTTGCCTGCGCTGCAACGCCCAGGATCACGGCGCGGTCTTCCGGCGCATCCAGCACATCGGCGATCAGGTTTGCGAGCTGTTCCGCTTCGATCTCGGTAAAGCCACGCGTGGTTATGGCAGGCGTGCCTATGCGGATGCCGCTGGTGACGAAAGGCTTTTGCGGGTCGTTGGGGATGGCGTTCTTGTTGACGGTGATGTGGGCGAACTCCAGCGATTGCGCCGCCTGCTTGCCCGTGAGGTTCTTCGGGCGAAGATCCACCAGAAACATATGGCAGTCCGTGCGGCCGGAAACGATGCGCAATCCGCGTTCCTGCAATACCTTCGCCATTACCCTGGCATTGTCGATGACCTGCTCCTGGTAATCCCTGAACGCGCCGCTGGCGGCTTCCTTGAAAGCGACGGCTTTGGCCGCTATCACATGCATCAGCGGACCGCCTTGAGTTTGCGGGAAAACCGCCGAGTTCAGCACTTTTTCGTGCTCGGGCCTGGCCATGATGAAGCCGCCGCGCGGGCCCCGCAGCGTCTTGTGTGTGGTACTGGTGACAAAATCGGCGATGCCCACCGGATTGGGATAGAATCCCGCCGCCACGAGGCCGGCATAATGCGCCATGTCCACGAAGAGATAAGCTCCCACCTCATCGGCGATCTTGCGAAAACGCTTCCAGTCTATCACCAGCGAGTAGGCGGAAGCCCCAGCGACGATCATTTTCGGCCGGTGTTCCTTTGCCAGGCGCGCAACTTCGTCATAATCCAGTTCCTCGGTTTCCGGCTTGAGCCCATAGGCAACCGAATTGAAAATTTTTCCGCTGAGATTGACCGATGCGCCGTGGGTCAAATGTCCTCCATGCGCGAGCGACATGCCGAGGAGCGTATCGCCCGGTTTCAACGCTGCAAGATACACCGCGGCATTTGCCTGGGAACCGGAGTGAGGCTGGACATTGACATACTCCGCGTCGAACAGTGACTTGACGCGGTCTATCGCGAGCTGCTCCACGATGTCCACATACTCGCAGCCGCCGTAATAGCGCTTGCCGGGATAACCCTCCGCATACTTGTTAGTAAGTACTGACCCCTGTGCCTGCATGACCGCAGGGCTGGCATAGTTCTCCGAGGCGATCAGCTCGATATATTCTTCCTGGCGTTGCACCTCGCCCCGGATGGCCTGCCACAATTCCGGGTCGACGTTTTCCAATGTCAGCTTAGGGGACAACATGAGGCTTCAGTCCTTTCGAAATAAGAAAATTATATTTGTATTTATCCTGGCAGCAGCCGAGAAGCATAGCTAGCTTACATTGATAACAGGAAACCTGGACAGATTTTCTATACATCGAGATTGCGCACACCCAGCGCATTTCCTTCTATGAAGGCCCGGCGCGGCTCGACTACGTCTCCCATCAACGTCGTGAAAATTTCGTCCGCGGCGATGCTGTCCTCTATCTGGGCACGCAAAAGCCTGCGGCTTTTTGGATCCATGGTGGTTTCCCACAGTTGCGCGGGGTTCATTTCCCCGAGGCCTTTGTAGCGTTGCGTCCCCAGGCCCTTTTTAACCTCGGACAGCAGCCAGTCGAGCGCCAGCTTGAAGTCGCTGACAGCCTGCTTCTGTTCGCCACGCTGGACGTATGCATCTCCTGACAAGAGGCCATCGAGTACCTCGGCAGTTTGCTTGATTTGGGCATAATCCCCGCTTTGCAGAAAATCCCGGTCCAGGTAACTTGCACGGGTGTTGCCATGATGCACTCGTGCAATCTTCAGCCGGTATTCTTCCGCTGTCGCATCGTACTCGGGAATGATTTTTACGCCGGGAACGCGTGCTTCGAGCCTGCCGCCGCTTTCGGCAGCGCTTTCGGCGCTGTCCAGATCCAGATCGGGATGATGCAGCAAGGCGTGCATCACCTCGCTGTCGGTCATGCGGCTCATGCGCTCGATCACGGCCTCCGCCAGCAGGTACTCGTTGGCAATCTTTTCCAGTGTTTCACCGGTAAGGGGCGGCTTGCCATTGCCCGGATGCAGTTCGGCATCGGCGAGCGCCAGACCCAGGAGATATTGCTTCAGCTCATGGTCATCCTTGATATAGCGCTCCTGCTTGCCATGCTTGATCTTGTAGAGCGGGGGCTGGGCAATATAAATATGACCGCGTTCGATCAACTCAGGCATCTGCCGGTAAAAAAAAGTAAGCAACAAAGTACGGATATGAGATCCATCCACATCCGCATCCGTCATGATGATGATGCGGTGATAGCGCAGGCGGGCGGAATTATATTCATCCTTGCCTATGCCGGTGCCCAGCGCGGTAATGAGGGAAGCGATCTCCTGCGAGGAAATCAGCTTGTCGAATCTCGCCTTTTCGACGTTGAGGATCTTTCCCTTGAGCGGCATGATGGCCTGGAATTTGCGATCTCGCCCCTGCTTGGCCGACCCCCCGGCCGAATCTCCTTCCACCAGGTAAAGTTCGCAGAGGGAAGGATCTTTTTCCTGGCAATCGGCCAGCTTTCCCGGCAGCCCCATGCCATCCAGCACGCCTTTGCGCCGGGTCAGCTCACGCGCTTTCCTGGCGGCCTCGCGCGCTCTTGCAGAATCGATGATTTTTCCGCAGATGGTTTTGGCATCGAGCGGATGCTCCAGGAGAAACTCCGCCAGTTTTAAAGCGACGATTTCCTCGACCGCCGGGCGCACTTCCGAAGAAACGAGTTTTTCCTTGGTCTGGGAGGAAAACTTGGGCTCGAACAGTTTTACCGACAATACGCAGGACAGGCCTTCCCGCATATCATCGCCGGAAGTTTCCACCTTCGCCTTTTTTCCCAGCTCATTTTTTTCGATGTAGTTGTTGAGCGTGCGGGTCATCGCGGCGCGCAGGCCGGTCAGGTGCGTTCCGCCATCCTTCTGGGGAATGTTGTTGGTAAAACATAAAACCTGCTCGGTATAGCTGTCATTCCACTGCATGGCGACTTCCACCAGTATGCCATCCTTGTCGCCGGCAGCATAAAAAATGCTGGGATGAATGACGGACTTGGTCCGGTTGACGTATTCGACAAAACTCCTCACGCCCCCAATGAAGGCAAAATGCTCTTCCTTGGCATTGCGCTGGTCGACCAGATGGATTTTGACGCCATTATTGAGGAAGGAAAGTTCGCGCAGGCGTTTGGCCAAAATATCGAAATGGTATTCGATATCACCGAAAATTTCCTTGCTGGCCAGGAAATGCACTTCGGTCCCCCGTCTTTCGGTTTTGCTGGTTGCGGCGAGCGGGGCGACGGGCACACCCATATGGAATTCGATTTGATGGATTTTTCCGTCCCGGCGAATGGTGAGGCGCAGCCATTCCGACAACGCATTGACTACGGAGACGCCGACGCCGTGCAGGCCTCCGGAAACCTTGTAGGAATTATCGTCGAATTTACCGCCTGCGTGGAGTTCCGTCATGACGATCTCGGCAGCCGAGCGCTTTAATTCGTCATCCTGTTTTATCCCCGTGGGAATACCGCGCCCGTTGTCCTGCACCGTAATGGAATTATCGGGATGAATAATGACGGCAATTTCGTCGCAATGGCCCGCCAAGGCTTCGTCGACAGCGTTATCCACGACCTCGAACACCATGTGGTGAAGCCCCGTGCCATCGCTGGTATCGCCAATATACATTCCGGGACGTTTGCGTACTGCGTCCAGCCCTTTCAGGATCTTTATGCTGTCTGAACCGTAATCAGTCGATTTAGCGCTTTTTTGCCGTTCTTTGTCTGCCATTGCCTTGCCTTGGGTGTAATTCTTGGTGTAATAACCGGATCACTGGGTTTTTCCGGGAGAAATCAACGCGAAACGGGCGGTATGCCGTTTTATAGTTGCATGGGCTGCAGCCTATATTCTCATGGGCATGACCACATACTTGAAATGATCGTCGCCCGGAATCTGGATAAGCGCGCTGCTGTTCGCATCGCCAAAGGAGCATTGCACCGTTTCGCTGTCCAGATTCGTCAGAGCATCGAGGAGATAGGTGATGTTGAAACCTATGTCCAGCGCGTCTCCATCATACTCGAGCTCCAGATCTTCCTGCGCTTCCTCCTGCTCGCTGTTGCTGCAAACGATGCGAAGATTGTCCGAAGTCAAGATCAACCGCGCACCACGGAATTTTTCGTTGGACAGAATCGATGCGCGCTGCAGTGTCTGCAACAGTAACGCCCGGTTTACGTTGAACTGTTTCTGGTATCCGGCCGGTATCACCCGATTGTAATCTGGAAACTTTCCGTCGACGACCTTGGAAACCAGCACGACATTGGAAAAGGTGAAGCGGATCTGGTTCTGAAGAAGCTCCACTGTGACGGGTTCGTCGTTTTCCGCCAGCAGCTTGGCCAGTTCCAGCACCACCTTTCGCGGCAGGATCACCTCGCGCTTGTCCTGCCAAGTATCCAGCGGCATGAGGGCAAAAGCAAGGCGATGACCATCGGTGGCAACCACCTTCAGATGATTTTCTTCGATTAGCAATAGCAAGCCATTGAGATAATACCGAATGTCCTGCTGAGCCATCGCGTATTGAACCAGGGATAGCAGGTGCTTCAATTCCTTTTGCCTGACGGTTATTTTCGCCTCCGATTCCAGGTTTTCCGGAAACTTCGGGAAGTCTTCCACAGGAAGGGTTTGCAGGGTGAAACGGCTCTTGCCTGCTTTGGCGAAAAGCCGATTTTCATCGGTTTCCAGCGTTACCTGGACGCTATCGGGCAGAGCACGCAGAATGTCCTGGAGCTTTTTCGCGGCTACGGTAACCGCTTGTGCCGAGTCTTTTTCAATTCCCTCATTTGCCGTGGTGGTTATCTGAATTTCAAGATCGGTTGCTACGAAGGAAATTTCTTCATTCGTTGTCTGGACAAGCACGTTTGAAAGGATAGGCAGGGTGTGGCGCCGTTCGACGATGCCGGTCACGATCTGTAGCGGCTTAAGTAATGTATCCCTTTTCGTTTGTATCAATTTCATTTATTTAAATCCAGATAATCGTTAATAAATAGCTGGAAACTTCGTTATAAGTATTAAATTCCTTGTTACATCAGGGGACTGCCTCTATTTTTCAGCAGGTATTGCCAAGGTATCGACTGTGGATGTTTTGGGGATATAAATGTCCTTGCGGCAAAATTCCCTGGTTATCCACAATCCACTCAATCCTATCCGGTTGAGTTATCCTCTGAGGATGTGGAGCAGCGTATTAAAATCCCGATTGATCGCCGGATCGGAAGCGCGTAACTCGGCAATTTTGCGGTACCCGTGCAAAACAGTCGTGTGATCTCTTCCGCCAAAGGCTTCGCCTATATCCGGGAGGCTAAGCGGAGTCAGCTCCTTGGAGATGGCCATGGCCATCTGGCGCGGCCTGGCGACGATGCGGGAGCGTTTTTTCGAATACATTTCAGCTACCTTGATTTTATAGTAGTCAGCCACGGTCTTCTGGATATTTTCAATGGAGATTTGCCGGTTTTGCACTGCCAGCAAGTCTTTCAGCGCTTCCCTCGCCAGGTCCAGCGACAAACCGTGGCCGGTAAACCGGGAATAGGCGAGCACCCGCTTCAGGGCGCCTTCCAGTTCGCGCACGTTGGAGCGGATATGCTTGGCAATGAAGAAGGCGACGTTTTCATCCAGCACAATATTTTCAATCAAGGCTTTTTTCAACAGGATGGCGACGCGCATTTCCAGCTCCGGCGGTTCTACCGCAACAGTCAGGCCCCACCCGAAACGTGAAATCAGCCGTTCCTCCATTCCCGAAATTTCCTTCGGATAGGAGTCGCAGGTAATGATCACCTGCTTGTGCGCTTCTATCAGGGCATTGAATGCGTAGAAAAACTCTTCCTGCGTGCGGTTCTTCCCCCCGAAAAACTGGATATCGTCGATCAGCAATAAATCCAGCGAATGATAGTATCGTTTGAACTCGTCGAAGGCCTTATGTTGGTAAGCGCGCACTACGTCTGAAACGTACTGTTCTGAATGGATGTACCGGACCTTGGCTTTGCTGTTCTGCTCCAGAACGAGGTTACCTATAGCCTGGATCAGGTGCGTTTTCCCCAGTCCGACCCCACCGTAAATGAAAAAAGGGTTATAGGCAGTGCCGGGCCGCTCTGCTACCTGGATTGCGCCTGCCCGGGCCAACTGGTTCGCTTTTCCGGTAACGAAGCTGTTGAATGTGAAGGCCGGGTTGAGCCGGCTGGGGTTGCTTCCCCCGGAAACTTTTTGCGCCGGCTTTGCGGTATGCTTCTCGACAGCGATGACCGCTTTGGCATGGTTCATTCCTGGCGGACAAGCTTTCGCGGGAGATTGGTGCGCAAGCCTCAATTGGAAATTAACTGCCTGCGAAAAATGCTGTTCCGCCATCTCGTCGATAAGCGGCAGGAAGTTGTCCTTGACCCATTGCAGGACAAACCGGTTGGGCGCGATAAGCGTGGGTTCGGCCGTGTCGGATGCACTGTCTAGGCGCAGCGGTTTGATCCAGGTGTTGAACTGCTGGGAGCTCAATTCCTTCTCAAAATACGCGAGACAGAATAGCCAGAAGGATTCCATTGCGGGCATGATTCTTGTACTGTGCGGGAAAAATAAGCGGGGGGCTCAAAGCGGGAGAATCGATTATTCTAGTCTGTTCCCACTCACTTATCCACAGGCCGGGGGAAAAATATAGGTTGACTAGGATTGGCTAAAGAGTTGTAATGCGAAGTTTTATTTAGCAAGCTTAGGGGAGAAGGAAGAGCAATGAAACGCACTTATCAGCCGTCCGTGACGCGCAGGAAGCGGACGCACGGGTTCCGGGTCCGGATGAAAACCACTGGCGGAGCGCTTGTCATCCGAGCCCGTCGTGCCAAGGGGCGAGCACGCCTGGCGGTATGATTGCATCGCATCGCTAGCTTGAGCCGGGATTTTATTAATCGCTTTCCGAAAAGTCACCGGCTTCACGATGCAGAAGAATTCTCCGCAGTTATCCGGTTTCGCTGTTCTGTGAGCAGTGAATTCCTTCAGGCTTTTGCAAAACCGAATGATCGGGCGCACCCCCGCCTGGGATTGATTGTCGCCCGGAAAATCGAGCGCTTGGCAGTCAACCGGAACAGGATCAAACGTGAGTTGAGGGAAGCGTTTCGTGCACAACAGGGGCAGATGGCTGGCCTGGATCTCGTGTTGCGCTTGCGCCGCCCCTTGCGGCAGGCAGGCTCCGGGCTGGCGGAAGAGGCGGGCAAGCTCATGATGCAATTACAGCGATGTCGCGGATAATCATTGGTTTCATCAAGATATATCAATATTGTCTGAGTCCGTTTTTCGGTCCTTCGTGCCGTTTCAGCCCTTCCTGTTCGCATTATGCGTGCGAGGCGCTGGACAGACACGGATTTTTTCGGGGAACATGCCTTGCTGCATGGAGGATATTGCGCTGCAATCCGTGGGGACGGGGCGGACATGATCCTGTTCCCTAGGCGCTGTTTGCGCTATCGTGGGTCGCCGAATTCGAGGAGTCCTTTAATCGTAGTGAAAATAATAAGACAGTAAGCAAGATGGATACCCAAAAACTCGTACTTTTCCTGATTTTTTCAACTTCGCTGCTATTTCTTTGGGATGCCTGGCAAAAGGAGCGCCTGGCTCCACCCCCTGCTTCGGTAGCCACACAGGGGGCGACTGGAGAGGCCGGCGCGCCTCATCAGGAAGACATGCCCATACCGGGGGAAAAGCTCGCTACGGCACAGGCTGGCTCGGGACCTTCGAGCTCGGACGGCACGGTTCCGGTGAAAGCTGGCAATCTCCCTGTGGGGGAAAAGATCACCGTCAAGACAGATCTCGTCACCGCGGAAATCGATACAGCGGGAGGGGACCTGCGCCGTTTGGAGCTGCTCCAGCACCCGGACAAGGAAGACAGGAGCAAGCCGTTCGCGTTGCTGCAAGCTCGGCAGGGGCATGTTTACATAGCTCAATCCGGGCTCATAGGGGACAGCCTTCCCAATCACAAGACCCGTTATACCGCGGACTCGGAAAGCTATGCGCTGCAGGCGGGGGAGGATAAAGTGGAGGTGCGGCTGGCTGGTCCGGAAGTGGATGACGTGCGCGTCACAAAAATCTACACTTTCCGCCGGGGCAGTTATGTCATCGATGTGAGCTTCGAAGTGGCCAATGGTGGGGCCGCGACAATCCAGCCATTTTCCTATTTCCAGATGCTTCGCGATAGTCCGCCGCCGGTGGGATCGTTTTTCATGGTTCCAACCTATACCGGCGCTGCGCTCTATACCGAGCAGGAAAAATTCAAGAAAATCGAATTTTCCGCCCTGGATAAAGGCACGGCAAGCTATCCCAAGAATGCGGATAACGGATGGATAGCCATGCTGCAGCACTACTTCCTTACAGCCTGGTTGCCCAAGGAAAAGACGCAGCGTGAATTTTATGCCAAGCGGCTAGCCGATAATGAATATACGGCGGGCGTGATCGTTCCGGTAGGGGTGATAGAGCCAGGCAGCACAGCGCGTGTCACCGTTCCGCTGTATGCTGGTCCGGAAGAGCAGAGCAAGCTCGCGGAAGTGGCGCCCGGACTGGATCTGGCGGTCGATTACGGGTGGCTGACGGTAATAGGTGCGCCGTTATTCTGGTTGTTGTCGTTGTTTCAGTCCTGGACCGGGAACTGGGGGGTGGCAATCATCCTGTTGACGATGTCGGTGAAGCTGGCTTTTTTCCCCTTGTCCGCCGCGGGATACCGTTCCATGGCCAAGTTGCGGCTGGTCACGCCGAAACTTCAGCGGCTGCGCGAACAGCATGGGAACGATCGCGAGCGGATGCATCAGGCCATGATGGAATTTTATAAAACGGAAAAGATCAATCCGATGGGGGGTTGCCTGCCGATATTGGTTCAGATTCCGGTGTTCATCTCGCTTTACTGGGTATTGCTCGCGAGCGTGGAGCTCCGGTACGCGCCGTTCGCGTTATGGATAGAAGATTTATCTTCGCCCGATCCTTATTACGTCCTGCCCGTGATGATGGCGATCTCCATGTTCTTCCAGACCAAGCTCAGCCCTCCCGCGACCGATCCCATACAGCAGAAGGTCATGCAGATCATGCCCTTTGCCTTTGCTGTTTTCTTTTTCTTCTTTCCAGCGGGCTTGGTGCTTTACTCTCTCGTGAACAATGTGCTTTCCATTGCTCAGCAATGGCAGATCACACGCATGATCGAGCGTAGTGCAGGGACTTCAGGCGCTGCTGGCAAAAAGAAGGATACTCTCAAAAGCTGATCTGACCCATGCTCAGGCAGGGGGCGGCCGCCCCCCGCGTGAGCATGCCGGCACGGCCTTGTAGCGAGCCCACCATATAGCTGAACGTCGAGTACTGCGGAAAGTCTTGGCGTGTCATAGCTTCAAAACGGAAATGAACGGTTAACTGCCGGATTCAGGATCATATTCACTCGTAAGTAAGTGATCACTTCTGATATCATCGCCGCCATTGCTACACCACCCGGAAGGGGCGGGATCGGCGTGGTGCGGGTTTCAGGACCAAACCTCCATGGGCTGGTCTTGAAGATGGTCGGAAGTATGCTCCAGCCGCGTCGTGCCACTTTTTGCAAGTTTCTTGATGAGAACGGCTCGGCGATCGACCAGGGCATCGCGCTCTATTTCCCCTCCCCCCAATCCTACACAGGCGAAGATGTATTGGAATTGCAGGGTCACGGCGGCACAGCGGTAACCGGCCTGGTGCTGTCGAGTTGCCTTCGCGCCGGCGCTCGCCTGGCCCAGCCGGGGGAATTCACGCTACGCGCATTTTTTAACGACAAGATTGATCTGGCGCAAGCGGAAAGCGTGGCTGATATTGTCAATGCCCGGACCGGAGAGGCGGTCCGGTGCGCATTGCGGTCCTTGCAAGGCGAATTTTCCACGGCGATACACGACATGGTGCGCGCGCTGACAGAATTGAGGACCATGGTAGAGGCCGGTCTGGATTTTCCAGAGGAATATGCGGCGGATGCCGAGCATGGGGAGAGTCCTCGCTTTGCTGCCGATGCCCGGATCGAGGAGAGACTGGAGGAGCTTCAGTCGCGGCTTTCCCGGGTGCTCGCCGCGGCCCGTCAGGGAAGCCTTCTGCGGGAGGGCATGAGCATCGTCATCGCCGGGCAGCCTAACGTCGGGAAGTCGAGTTTGCTGAACAGGCTTGCGGGAGAAGAGGTGGCCATCGTCACTGATGTTCCGGGGACGACGCGCGACACCATCAGCCAGAGCATCGAGGTGGAGGGAATACCCTTGCACGTGACGGATACGGCCGGACTGCGGGAGACGGTGGATGCCGTGGAAAGGGAGGGCATTGGGCGGGCGCGTGGGGCCTTGAGCAAGGCGGATCTGGCACTGATGCTGATGGATTGTCGCAGCGGCATGACTGCCGCAGACCGGGCCATACTGGACAGTTTTCCGCGCGAGCTGCCGGTGCTTCATGTATATAACAAGACGGATCTCGCAGCCGGGATGGTGCCCAACGGCGTGGGGGATGCCGACGGGCAGGAAATTTACCTTTCAGCGAGAACTGGCTTGGGTATCGAGCTGTTGCGCCGGAAGCTGGCGGATCTCGCCGGCCGCAAATCCGGCACGGAAGCCGAAGGCATGTTCATGGCGCGCCAGCGGCATTTGCAGGACTTGGCGCGGGGAGGCACGCATATTCAGCAGGCGCTGGGCTTGGTTGGCGATCCTGGCCAGGCGGTTTTTGTCGCGGAAGAGCTACGTCTGGCACAGCAATCCCTTTCCTCCATCACGGGTGAATTCACCGCTGATGATTTGTTGGGCGAGATATTTTCACACTTCTGCATCGGCAAATAGCCACTTGGCGCTGCACGCACCAGTCGCCTGCGGTCCACTCAACAACCACCAGCTTTAGCTGGTGGGTTGAGGCTGCGGACTGAAAGTCCGGATACGCGTCGCCCGAACGACGCGTCCTAATCGGGTTCCATTCTGAAATCATCGTCAGGCCTCGGCTCAAAATGATGCTCCAGATATTGCTCAATCATCTCCTCCGTCATTTGACCTGCCGTCGCACAAAAGTACCCTCTCGCCCAAAAATGCTTTCCCGATACTTCTTTTTCAGGTGCGGATGCTCTTCAAACAGCTTGCTCGATGTGCGACCCTTGATCCGCCTCATGATCTTGCTTGGCGCCAACGCCGGCAGACACTGGTCAGAATGTGCACGTGATCCTCCCTCACCACACCTTTCACTGTTCTGATCTCAAAGGCTTCACAGGTCTCTCGCACCAGCTCTCGAATTTGCTCCGCTACTTCCTCTTTCAGTATCTTGTACCGGTACTTCGTTACCCATACAAAATGATACTCAATCTGGTATACAGTATGACTGCCGCATCTGTGTTCCATGCAACCCCTCGCCTCTTCGTGCATCATATTGTCGCAGCTAAAGCTGACCGGCTAAAGCCGGTGGTTCTAACCTCGGAATGGAAAATAACCGTCTGCAGCCTGTGCTTATGTTTCACGTGAAACATAAAGTTCTGCAACCAGAAGAAAACTCATGAGCTGATTATCCATGGCGTGCGCTACCCGCTGCTTACCCTGTCCTCCATTTTGCCGTAAAATGATCGTCAGTAAGGAAGCTTTGTCCTGTTGACATCAATCCAAATGCATTTTCCCCAGCAATTCGATGTAATCGTAATAGGAGGGGGCCACGCCGGCACCGAGGCGGCACTGGCTGCTGCGCGCATGAGCCAGAAAACCCTGCTGCTCACCCACAATATCGAAACGATAGGGCAGATGTCCTGCAACCCATCGATCGGCGGCATCGGAAAAGGCCATCTAGTAAAAGAGGTAGATGCGTTGGGCGGGGCCATGGCCGTGGCTGCCGACGAAGCCGGGATTCAGTTTCGCACGCTCAATTCTAGCAAGGGTCCGGCGGTGCGGGCTACGCGAGCCCAGGCTGACCGCCAGATTTATCGCCAGGCGATTCGCAAGCGAGTCGAAAATCAGACCAATCTCTGGCTTTTCCAGCAGGGAGTGGATGATCTGATCCTCGAGGGCGAGCGCGTGGCGGGTGTGGTGACGCAGTTGGGGATAAGCATTGCGGCGCGCGTAGTCGTGCTGACCGCAGGCACCTTCCTGGCCGGCTTGGCGCATGCGGGTTCGGTCAGCTTCAAGGCGGGGCGCGCAGGCGATCCCCCTTCGATCAGTCTGGCGGCTCGCCTACGCGAGTTGCAACTGGCGGTAGGGCGCCTCAAAACCGGGACGCCGCCGCGCATCGATGGCCGCAGCATCGATTACTCTGCTATGCTCGAACAACCCGGCGATACTCCCCTTCCCATTTTTTCCTTTCTGGGTTCTCCCGCCGTGCGTCCCCGGCAGTTGCCTTGCTGGATCACCCATACTAATGCTGAAACCCACGACATCATCCGCGGGGGCCTGGACCGCTCTCCCTTGTTCACGGGCATGATCGAAGGCGTTGGTCCGCGGTATTGCCCGTCGATCGAAGACAAGGTGGTGCGTTTCGCGGGCAAGGATGCTCACCAGATCTTTCTTGAGCCCGAAGGGCTTTCCACCAACGAGGTCTATCCTAACGGGATCTCCACGAGCTTGCCATTCGATCTGCAGGCGAGGCTGGTGCGTTCCATAAAAGGACTGGAACAGGCGCATATCACGCGACCGGGTTATGCGATCGAGTATGATTACTTCGATCCGAGGGGGCTGAAACGCTCGTTGGAAACAAAAAAAATAGAAGGGCTATTCTTTGCCGGACAGATCAACGGCACTACGGGCTACGAGGAAGCCGCAGCCCAGGGCCTGCTGGCGGGGATCAACGCCGCGCTCAAGAACCAGGAAAGGGATGCGTGGTGTCCGCGCCGGGACGAGGCATATCTTGGCGTGCTGGTCGATGATCTCATCACCCGGGGGGTGACGGAACCTTATCGCATGTTCACCAGCCGCGCCGAATATCGCTTGCAATTGCGCGAAGACAACGCCGATTTACGGCTGACTGACGCAGGGCGGAGGATGGGCGTGGTGGATGATGCGCGCTGGGCAGCGTTCGATGCCAAGCGGGAAGCTATTGCGCGGGAGCAGCAGAGATTGAAAGCGATGTGGTTCGGTCCCAGGGGGTGCGCCAACGCCTTGCCCGAGGCTGATGCGTTGCGCGTTCTCGGCAAGACGCTGGATCGTGATTGTTCGTTGTATGAGCTGCTGCGGCGTCCCGATGTGTCCTATGCTTCCTTGATGACGCTACCCGGATGCGGGGAAGGTGCTGCCGATCCACAGGCTGCCGAACAAGTCGAGATCCAGGCGAAGTATGATGGATATATTTCCCGCCAGAAGGAGGAAATGGAGCGAAATTCACATTACGAGGAAATCCCATTGCCGCAGGACCTGGATTATGCAGCCGTAAGGGGCCTTTCCCGTGAGGTCCAGCAAAAACTCAACCAGCACAAGCCGGAAACAGCCGGCCAAGCCGCCCGGATTTCCGGCATCACCCCTGCGGCAATTTCATTATTGCTGGTGCACGTGAAGCGCGGATTTTCAGGCCGGGGCGTGAAGAAAAAGAAAAGCGCATGAACTTGCCTGCATTGCTGGCAGCGGGAATCGCGACGCTCGGTCTTGATATTTCCCCTGAAGCCCGGCTTCGACTGCTCGAACATTTGGCGTTGGTGCAGAAGTGGAATCGCGTGCATAATCTTACCGCGATGCGCGACCCGGAGATGATGCTGACAGGCCACGTTCTCGACAGCCTTGCGGTTGTGCCTTGCATTACCGGTCCCCGTATCGTCGATATTGGCGCCGGTGGGGGTTTTCCCGGCATTCCCCTGGCGCTGTCGCACCCCGGCTGGCATGTTACCCTGGTCGAAAGCAGCCATAAAAAGGCTGCGTTTCTCCAGCAGGCGCGTATCGACCTGCAATTGAAGAACGTCGAGGTAGTGAATAGCCGTGCTGAAGAATTTCAGGCAATGGAGGGCTTCGATACGGTTATTTCCCGTGCTTTTGCCAGCTTGGCCGACTTTGCCGGTCTGGCAGGACACCTCGCTCTTCACCCGGGTGGCAGGCTGGTGGCCATGAAAGGCGTGTATCCTCACGAGGAACTGCTCCACCTGCCGGCTCGTTTTGCTGTCGAGAGCATCCTGCCCATCACGGTTCCCGGTCTTGCGGCGGAACGGCATCTGGTGATAATCAAGGCGCCAGGGCTTTCGTAGGGCAGCCCTGAACAAGTCTCCGCTGGCGCGACGGGACTTTGCGGGATGGGATGCGCGAAAGGCGACGACGCGAATGGTTGATCCCCTTCGCTAGGAGCCTGGCAAGAAAGACCGCCCGCAAAGCCCTGTCCCATTCGGGTTGCGGTAAAATCGGGCGCTCATGGCGTTGCGCTCCTTGGCATCGTAGTCCGGGCTACGACCATTGTCGCGCGCCTTATGATCATCCCGATTTTACCAGCAACGCGCGTAGTGAGGACTTACTCAGGGCTTCCCTAGGATCGGAACAAGGCGTATTGCTTCAGTGTTCAGTATTGCAACAAGACCAGCGAGTGGGACAGATGGCGAAAATTCTGGCGATAACGAATCAAAAAGGCGGAGTCGGTAAAACCACCACCAGCGTCAATCTTGCAGCCAGTCTTGCCGCGGCGAAACGCCGCGTGCTGCTGGTTGACCTGGATCCCCAAGGGAATGCGACGATGGGAAGCGGCGTGGATAAGGGCATCCTTGAACATACCGTTTACCAAGTACTATTGGGTAGCAAGTCGATTTCGGAGGTGCGGATCGTTTCGACCGCGGGTAAATATGACCTTGTTCCCGCAAATCGCGAGCTGGCGGGCGCCGAAATCGAAATGGTGGACCTGGCCCAGCGGGAAACGCGTTTCAAAGAAGCGCTCCAGGAAGTGGAGCACCAGTATGATTTCATTTTGATCGATTGCCCGCCCGCGCTCAGCCTTCTCACGCTCAACGGGCTGTGCGCGGCTTCCGCGGTCATGATCCCCATGCAATGCGAGTATTATGCGCTGGAGGGCCTAAGCGATCTACTCAACACCATAAAAAAGGTACGCGCCAATCTGAATCCCTCGCTGGAAATAGAAGGATTGCTGAGGACAATGTTCGATCCACGCAACAGTCTGGCGCAACAGGTTTCCGATCAATTGCAGGAGCATTTCGGCAACAAGGTTTACCGTACGGTGATTCCTCGCAACGTGCGCCTGGCCGAAGCGCCGAGCTTCGGTATTCCGGCGCTCTACCACGATAAACTGTCCAAGGGCACGCAGGCTTATCTGGCACTCGCCGGGGAGCTTCTCAACCGGTATTCAGAGGATTCTTCCCTGCCCGTAGAGTTGCCATCATCCCAAATCGAGATACAGGAATTATCTAATGAAATCAATAAGATTAGGTAGAGGTCTAGACGCGCTGCTGGCTGGAGATAATGACAACGTCAAATCTGGAGATTCGCTGCGAAACCTGGATGTGTCGTTGCTGCAGCCGGGAAAATACCAGCCCCGCACGCGCATGGACCAGGAGTCCTTGGCCGAACTTGCCGAATCCGTTAAAGCACAGGGCATCATGCAGCCGGTTCTGGTTCGAGCCGTTTCCGCCGGGCGTTTCGAAATCATAGCCGGAGAACGGCGATGGCGAGCGGCGCAGCTCGCCGGGCTTTCCGAAGTGCCTGCCCTGGTTCGCGAGGTTGCGGACGATGCTGCGCTGGCGATGTCGCTGATCGAGAACATTCAGCGCGAAGATCTCAACCCACTGGAAGAGGCGCTGGGTATCCAGCGGCTTATCAAGGAATTTGGAATGACTCACCAGGATGCCAGCCAGACGCTGGGCAATTCCCGGAGTGCCATTTCCAATCTTTTACGCTTGCTCAACCTTTCCGCTCCAGTCCAGGATTTGCTGATGCAGGGGAAGATCGACATGGGGCATGGACGTGCCCTGCTCCCGCTTTCTCCAGCCAGCCAGATAGAAACGGCCAATCTGGTGGTGCATAAGCAGCTTTCGGTGCGCGAAACGGAAAGGCTGGTGCAGCGGATGGAGCATTCGGCGTCGAAGCCGATTCCCAAGCCGGACCGCGATCTGCTGCGTTTACAGGAAGAGGTTTCCGCGAAGCTCGGCGCGGAAGTCGTGATAAAACCTGGAAAAAAGGGCAAAGGCGCCATCCTTATCCATTACAGCAATCTCGACCATCTGGACGGAATACTGGCACGGTTTCAGGCGGGAACAACCGGCGTAAATGGGTAGCAACAGGTGCGGTTCGATAGCAAAACCGGGTTTTCATTCGAGCATTTTTCATTAAAGGTCAAAAGCGAATCTACAGAGGATCCCAGGCCTGATCCCAAACTGCTTGACTTGGAAGATCTTCGCGGATAGTCTTTACGGGGTTGTGGGTATGTAAAGTATCTGTAAGGACGGGTGGACGGCAGGGACAGGCGGGATCGGGATATCTGGGAAGGGAAGATATTT
>Ga0209933_1001468_pt1 | contig 21535 bp, 20 predicted proteins | sample ThiBiot_300_biof_FD_183944 | JGI IMG/M metagenome (GOLD analysis project Ga0209933, IMG submission 183944) | Wastewater bioreactor microbial communities from Cape Town, South Africa - Thiocy_cont_300_biof (SPAdes) | ecosystem: Engineered > Bioremediation > Thiocyanate > Unclassified | place...
GGCGTTATCGAACCTCAACTTTTAAGTGAACTTAATTTTAAAATTGAAAACTTCAAAAATCAGATCTAATGGAAACCCACGAATATAAGACAGGCGAAATCACCATTCTCTGGAAACCAAAATTATGCATCCATGCAGGAGTTTGTGTAAAATCTCTTCCAAAAGTCTACAATCCGAAAGAAAGACCTTGGATAAAACCTGAAAATGCTACAACGGAAGAACTGAAAGAACAACTGATGAAATGTCCATCCGGCGCATTGAGCTATAAAACCAATTCGTAAAATGGGAGTAACAGTAAAAGCAAGTCTGGGAACAGAAAAATATTATACGGAAGTAATAGCCGGAGAAAACAAAATTATCACGGATGAACCGATTGATAAAGGAGGTAGAAACAAGGGATTCAATCCATTTGAAATTTTAGCAACATCTCTGGCAAGTTGTACTGCTGCAACACTTAGAATGTATATCGATCGAAAAGGCTGGGAAATCCCACAGATCAATGTAGAAGTGGAACTTGAAAATTATCCCCAGACAAAAACCGCACAGTTTTGCAGAGTGATTGATTTTGGAATAACCGAAATCAGTGAGGATATAAAAGACAAACTTTTCAAAATTGCAGACGCCTGTCCGGTTCACAAAATATTAACCAACGACATAGAAGTATTAACTAAAATCCATTAAAATGCTAGAAGTAACACAATATAACCGGGAAACAAAAGGAGAATTCGTGGCAACATTTGACGGAAGACCTGCAGGATTAATGACCTATTCCTGGGCCGGAGACGATAAGATCATTATTGACCATACAGAAGTGGAACCAGCCTACAACGGAAAAGGTGTTGGTAAAGCTATGGTTTACAAAGCGGTAGAATTTGCCCGAGAAAACAATCTGAAGATCATTCCGCTTTGTCCTTTTGCAAAAGCAACTTTCCAGAAGAATGAAGAAATAAGAGACGTTTTATAATTAATGATGAATGATTATTAATGTCTTATCACTTATTGCAGAAACACCATTTCAAGTTTGAAATGGTGTTTCTGTTTCAAATGTCCGCAGCCCGGCCTGAGTGGAGCTCTTTTTGACATTGCGATTCTTGAATAGTATAAAAGATCGATTCATTTCTTTCGCAATGTCAAAAAAGCGGGAACGGAGGACGGATTAAGCTGTCCAGATTATCTAAAACCAGTTTTTCATCCTGTTATAATCTAAGAAATAGGTAATCCTTAGTGAAAAATTGTTAATCATGGGCGCATTGAAAAGTTCATCGAAATTATTTTTAAATTTCAATCTGGACATCTCCAGATAATTGCTGGTTGCGTTTCTGTAAAGCAGAGTTAACTGGCTTCCAGGTGCAAACCACCAGGAATACCTCAAGTCAACGTTCCAGGAATTGTAAGTCCCATTAAGATTTGGATTATAAGATGTATTGGAATCCAGACTACCATCGTTATTCAGAATGTAAAACTGCTTGTAAGTAACATCGGAGAAATAATGCCTGAATGCCAATGCCAAAGTCATTTTTTCGTTGAACGTATATTGCCCTGTAATAGCATTTTCATAAGTATTTCTCTGTCTCCTTCCCATATAAATATTGCTTGCATCTTTGCCGGAAAATCCCACTTCATTATTACTGAAAACCGGATTGAATTGCCAAATTATTTTCATTTTATCGGAAGCTCTATAACGCAGATACAATGACGGAACAACATAGTTTCTTCCTTTTTGATCATAAGCATAATAATCCACATTGATATTGTACTGAAGTTTTTTACGGCTGTCACTTTCGAACCAAAGCCAACTGTCAAAATATCCGGGAACTCTCAAATATCTTCCAAATGTTCTTGGTTCATAGATATCCTTTTCTCCATATGGTGTAAACTCTACGCCTCCACCGAAACTCTGGAATTTTTTGTTCGTAAATGAATTGTTGTGATTAAAGACCAGTTTCTGATTCAGGAACGACTCTAACCTGTGATAATAATTCAAATTGAAATTGAGATACATATTATTCAATTTTCCGGTCGGCTGAAGGATTCTGTATCCGTACCATACGTTGTGATTTCCGTAATTGGTTTTGGTAGAAAAACCAAGGTCGTTGATATCCCAATCTTTGCTGACGTAATTGGCATTGATTTCAAATCTATTTTTACCGGAAAATTTTCCAATGCCAATCGTTCCTCTGTTTCCAAACTTCGTCTCATCGTTCATCACCCAGCTTCCTTTGAAGTTCCCGTAATAGTTGTAAGTATTCTTTTTGTTGGCAATATTCCATAATAATCCGGTGGCATTAGCGTCACGGAAATCTCCAGACCTTGTCGTATTCGTGTTGACTAATGTGACAGATGAGTTATCACCAAATCGCTGGTCAAAGACCAAAACATTATAATTGGTCCAGGGTTCCACCACTTCTTTTCTTATTGCACCGGTTTCATTATTGAGGATTGTGGCTTCCATTTTTTCCGTCACTCCGTTGAAAATCCCAATTCCCAAACCTTTTTTTGTTCTTCCAGAAATTTTGAAAGCATTGAATAATTTTACTTTTCCAGGATATTCGGTGACGGTTTCTTTTTCTTCATCAATGATTGGATATCTCGACGGACTTCCGCCAACTCTTCGGGAATAGAACATATCACCTTTGCTGAACAATTCCGTTCCTTCCATAAAAAATGAACGTTGCTCGGCAAATTGTTGTTCAAATGGCGTCAGATTAAGAATCGAATTATCAAAATTAGCTTGTCCAAAATCCGGAATCAAGGTCATATCGAAAGTGAAAGCATCATTAATTCCGTATTTCAAATCCATCCCACCATTGACATTCATTTCCGTTTTGCCGTCAAAATTATTAACATAGGTCGAAAAATAGGGTGTGAAAGATAATCTGGTTGGTGTTTTGATATCAGTAACGCCATTCAGAACGCCATCATATAACGTGTAATTTCCTTTCTGATTATCGACATGATTCCAATCATACATCGTGTTGGTCCTTTTAATTTTCCGAATCATATTAAGGCCAAATTCCTGCATTTCTTTTTTAGGAAAACGCAGCTCAAAAAAAGGAATCTTCATTTCAACAGCCCAGCCTTTTTCATTGATCTTAACGGCACTGTACCAAACCGCATTCCAGGACATATCTTCGTTTTCAGTGGTCAATTTTCCATCTACCTGAACGCCGGCCGCAGTCACAATAAACTCCAGACTCTGCTGATGGTCGTTATATCCGTTAATGATGATTCCGAAAAAATCGTCATTGGCAATGTTATCTCTCTCGGTTAATTCTTTTAAAATTTTTGAAGGTTGTGGGTCATACATTTGAGCAGCAATGTATAATCCTGTATCGTCATAAAGAAATTTAACCTCAGTTTTCAAACTGTCAGCCTGAGGTTTTCCGTTATTAGGCTGTCTTTCTACGAAGTTGGTTGCAACAGGAACGTTTTTCCAGATCTCATCATCCAAAATCCCATCTATTTTAACCGATTGATCCTTCTTTATTGCTTGTAGTTTTTTGCGGGAAATACTATCAGAAGCCATAGTTTTCTGTGCGGAAATCTGCAAAAAAACAAATGTCAGGATCAAGATACAAAATTTAGTTTTCATAGTTTTCTGTTGCTTGATGATAAGACAACAAGCAATTTATTTCTGTTACATCAAAACAAAAAAAATCAGCCAAATGACTGATTTTCAAATTAATATTTTATTTAGTTCTCAAATTTAAGGTTTATAACCATCTTTAAGCGTAACTGTTCTGTTGAAGACCAACTTATCATCAGAAGAATCTCTGTCCTTGATGTAGTATCCGATTCTCTGGAATTGGAAATGGTCATCCAAAGTAGCTTCTTTAAGGCTTGGTTCTGCAAAACCGTAAGATACTCTCAACGATTGAGGATTCACAAATTCTAAAAAATCAACTTCTTTTTCTGCGTCAGGCTGTTCCGTAGTGAACAATCTTTCATAAGTTCTGATTTCGATTGGCAAAGCGTGTTTTGCAGAAACCCAATGAAGTGTTCCTTTCACTTTTCTAAGACTTGCTTCGGTTCCGCTTCCTGATCTTGAATCTTCATCATAAGTTGCAAAAATTGTAGTGATTTGACCTTTTTCATCCTTCTCTACTCTTTCAGCCTTAATAATATAACCCGCTTTTAGGCGAACTTCTCCACCCAATTTTAAACGGAAGAATTTCTTATCAGCCTCTTCCTGAAAGTCTTCTCTCTCGATGTAAAGCTCTTTTGAAAACGGCACCTGTCTTGTTCCAGCATTTTCGTCCTCAGGATTATTTTCAGTTTCCAGCCATTCTTCCTTATCATCAGGATAATTTTCTATGACAAGTTTTACGGGATTTACAACTGCCATTACTCTGGTTGCAATCTTGTTAAGGTCTTCTCTTACAAAAAATTCCAATAATTGTATATCAATAAGATTCTCTCTTTTTGCAACTCCGACTCTTTCGATAAAGTTTTTGATTGATGTTGGTGTATAACCTTTTCTTCTTAGTCCGGAGATAGTCGGCATTCTTGGATCGTCCCAGCCTGTTGTTATACCTTCTTGAACTAATCTTTGTAATTTTCTTTTGGAAGTCACCATATAAGAAACGTTCATCCTGGCAAATTCTCTTTGCTTTGGTGCTACTTTTCCGTCATCATAGACCTGGTCAAGATACCACTCATAAAGTGGACGGTGATTCTCAAATTCCAATGAGCATAATGAATGTGAAATTTGCTCAATATAATCAGATTCTCCATGCGCCCAATCGTACATCGGATAGATTTTCCATTTTTCTCCTGTTCTGTGATGTGGCTTTTTCAGGATTCTGTACATCACAGGATCACGCATATTCATATTTGGAGAAGCCATATCAATCTTTGCACGCAAACTCATCGCTCCTTCTTCAAATTCTCCATTCTTCATTTTCTCAAAAAGTTCAAGACTTTCTGCAATCGGACGATTTCTAAAAGGAGACTCGATGCCTGCTTCAAAAGGATTTTTTCTTTGTGCCGTGATATCCTCGGAAGACTGTTCATCCACATACGCTTTCCCTTGTTTGATCAATTCTAAAGCCCAAACATATAATTGCTCAAAATAATCCGAAGTGTATAATTCCTGATCATATTTGAAACCTAACCAATCGATATCCGCTTTGATAGAATCTACAAACTCCTGTTCTTCCTTTGCCGGATTGGTATCATCAAAACGAAGGTTAACCGGTGCATTATATTTTTGCCCCAATCCAAAATTGATACAAATTGCTTTTGTATGGCCAATGTGAAGATAACCATTAGGTTCCGGCGGAAAACGGAAACGCAACTGTGACGTTTCCAAGCCATTTTCCAAGTCATCTTCTATAATTTGCTCAATAAAATTGAGTGATTTTTTTTCTTCTTCCATAATCTGAACGTGAGGTGCAAATTTAATTTAATTTCCCCGAAAAATAAAACGATTCTCGCTTATAAAAATAGTTGAATATTAATATCGAAAATTATCCCAAAACCTCGAATAATTGTTTTGTAAATGTTAAATTTATATGAACTTTAAACATTTAGTGATACAGAGTTCATTTTTTTTTAATTTTGGGATAATTAATAAATCGAAATGAATCGTAAAAAAATCCTTTTAATTGATGATGAACAGGACATTCTTGAGATCATCTCTTATAATCTGGAAAAAGAAGGTTATCAGGTTTTTACCGCAAGCAATGGTAACGAAGGAATAGAAAAGGCAAAAGAAATACTGCCGGATCTCATTCTGCTAGATGTTATGATGCCAGAGAAAGATGGTATCGAAACTTGCCAGGATCTTCGCAAAATCAAAGAATTACAAAAGACTTTAATCGTATTTTTATCTGCAAGAAGCGAGGAGTTTTCTCAATTAGCAGGCTATCAGGCGGGCGCTAATGATTATATCGTAAAGCTGATCAAACCAAAAGTTCTGATCTCTAAAGTTGCTGCTCTTTTGCAATTGGGTGCACAATCTCAGGAAAATTCCAATTACATAGAGTTTGGAGATCTTATTATTGACAAAGACAATTTCAAGGTATCAAAAGGAAAAGAAGAATTTCTCCTTCCGAAAAAAGAATTCGATTTGCTTTACTTATTAGCATCTAACACAGAAAAGGTTTTCAAAAGAGAAGAGATCCTGGAAAAGGTCTGGGGAAATGATGTGATTGTAGGAGAAAGAACGATTGACGTTCATATCCGAAGATTGAGAGAAAAATTAGGAATTAACACTATCCAGACGCTCAAGGGAATTGGTTATAAATTAGTAGTTTAAGATTTTCTAAAAAGAAAATCTTTTTTTTGAAATGATAATAAGAAATTCGGTCAAAATCAATTGGTTATCTGTTGCGGCATCACTATCATTGGTGGTTGTTGTAGGCATTGTTGTTGTACTTTTTGAAGTCTATACAGATGATGTTTATTTCAAGACCAAGGATTTCAATTATTTCCTGATCTTCACATTATTACTCGTTTTTATCCTGAATTATTTTGTTTTGGAATTTCTTTTTAGTTTTTATAGCAAAAATCAAATCAGACGAATTACAAATATACTTCCTGAGGATATTATCCACGATTTTGACACAGATATCGGTTTCAAAGAACTCGAAGAGAAAGTTCACGAAATGAATCAGAAAAATGCCGAGATCGACATGATGAAGGAAATGGAAAACTACCGCAAAGAATACATAGGTAATGTTTCTCATGAGCTCAAAACACCTTTGTTTTCGATCCAGGGCTATATAGAAACGCTTCGCGATGGTGGCGTAGAAGATCTTAACATTCGCGATAAGTATCTGCAAAGAATTGATAATTCCGTAGAAAGACTTCTGAATATTGTAAAAGATCTGGACATGATCAACCGTTTCGAATCTGGACAGATTGCCTTAAAATACAGTACTTTTGATATCAATAATCTGATCCAGGAAGTTTTTGATCTTTTGGAAATGGAAGCAGAAAAACAATCCATGACCATGCAACTCCAGACAACGCAATCACAGCTTTTTGTATATGCGGATAAGCAAAGAATCTCCCAGGTCTTAATTAATCTGATTTCTAATGCTGTAAAATATGCCAACCGCGAAGAAGCTCAGATCATTGTTTCTACGAGAGAGGGAACAAGGAGTATCCACATCTCTGTAGAAGATAACGGAATGGGAATAAAACCTGAGAATCTCCCAAGAATTTTCGAAAGATTCTACCGCGTAGAAAGCAGCCGAAATAGAAAAGATGGCGGATCCGGATTAGGATTGGCAATTGTAAAGCATATCATGGAAGCTCATAAACAGGGCATTGTAGTGGAAAGCGTTTATCTTTCCGGAACCAAATTCAAATTCAAATTGGAAAAATCGCCTTTAGAAAGACTGAGAAAAATATAAATTTCTTAAGCTGGCCGACCAGAATCGGGAAGCGCAAAATTTATAAAAAACTTTTTTGAAAAAAAATTTCCAAGAAACTTTTATGAAATCTCATTTGTTTTATATTTGCAACATTAAGTCGAACTAATAAAGTTAAAGTAAAAGCAACAATGGTTTATAAGATTAGAGTAATTCTAGACGCCAAAGACACAATCTTCCGAGACATCGAAATCAAAGACAAACAAACGCTTTGGAATCTTCATCTGGGTATCAAGAGTGCGTTCAGTTTACCAGGAGAAGAGTTGTCATCTTTTTATTTTTCTGATGATGAGTGGAACGAAGGACAAGCAGTACCTTTGGAAGATATGAGCGATGACGGAGACGGCGAAATCATGTCAGATATCTATCTGAATGAAGGTTTCCAGCAAGTAGGCGCAAAAATGAGATTTCAGTATGGTTTTATTGACCTTTGGGAATTTTTCTGTGAGTTATTAGAAATCAATGACGAAAAGCCTGCTGTTAATTATCCTATTACGGTATACAGATTCGGTAATGTTCCTCTGAAAGCGCCAAGCAAAAATGGTAGCGATAATAGTAAAGGTAAAAAATCTGCAATGCCTTTTATGGATGATGATTTTGGAGACTTTGATGCAGAATTCAAGGAAGAGAATTTTGATGATGAAGATGATGATTATAACGATGACGAAGAAGAAACAGGATATAATGATGTTTTCGAAGAAGACGATGAGGATTAGTCCCGTTTTTATAAAATATTAACAAGCCCGAATTTTTCGGGCTTTTTTATTTTCATTACATTTACAAAATAGACTTTTAAAATTTAGCAATGAAAAAGCTGATTCTTTTACCGGCAATCGCCGCGTTATTATTATCCTGTAAAACCCAGAATCATACTATGGAAAACCCACAAGAATGGAAACGCACGACCAATATCTACGAAGTTAATGTAAGACAATATACACCCGAAGGAACTTTCGCAGCATTTGAAAAAGAACTTCCAAGACTTAAAAAAATGGGCGTTAAGACATTGTGGTTTATGCCAATTACACCTATCGCTCAGCAAAACAAAAAGGGAAGTTTGGGAAGTCCTTATGCGGCTTATGATTATACTACAATCAATCCGGAATTCGGAACTTTGGAAAACTTCAAACACCTTGTAGATGAAGCTCACAAGATGGGATTCAAGGTAATTATCGACTGGGTTGCCAATCACACCGGCTGGGATCATGTTTGGACAAAATCTCATCCGGAATGGTATCTGAAAGACGCTGACGGAAGTTTTCATAAAGCCAGTGGAATGGATGACATTATCGAGTTGGATTATACCAACAAAGAAATGCGTCTGGCAATGATAGACGCAATGAAATATTGGGTTAAAGAAACTAATATCGATGGCTTCCGTTGCGACCTTGCAAGCTGGGTAGAAGTTGATTTTTGGCAACAGGCAAGACCTGAAGTGGAGAAACTGAAACCGCTTTTCTTTTTAGGCGAATTTGATGAATTGGAAAATCCTGATTATGGAAAGGTTTTCGATGCCAGTTACAGCTGGAAATGGATGCATCTTTCTCAGGATTTTTATCAGAAACATTTGCCGCTCTCTGATCTTAAAAATCTTTTGGAACAATATTCTAAAATTGGAGATAACTCTATGAGAGCTTGGTTTACAACAAACCATGACGAAAACTCCTGGAACGGAACCGAATATGAAAAATACGGCGATTTCGCACCGGCTTTAGCTGTTTTCTCAGCAACATGGAATGGCGTTCCACTACTCTATTCTGGGCAGGAATTACCAATGAAAACAAAACGTCTGGAGTTTTTCGAAAAAGACCCAATTCCTTGGAATGGAAAATATGAACAGGAAGATTTCTACAAAATCCTCCTAAATTTTAAATCTGAAAATCCAGCCTTAAGAGGTGGCGACCCTGCTGTAACGACTTATTGGATTAACACAACTTCTAACGAAAAAGTTTTGGCTTATCTAAGAAAAAATGGAGAACGTGAAGTTTTGGTTTTGATTAATACATCAAAAGATGCTGTTAATTTCAAATTGGAAGATGACAACTCGGTGGGAAGTTACAAGAATGTGTTCACCAATAATAAAGCTGAATTAATCAAAGGTTCGGATGTGAGCCTTCCTGCTTATGGTTATTTGGTTTATGAGAAGTAGTGCTTTTTTAGACTTTAAGATAATAGACTAATAGATGATAGACTTTTGTCATCCTAATAGAAAGCCCCTTCAGAGTTTTGAACTCTGAAGGGGTTATTTTTGATATAGTAACAATGTTAATAAGCTGCTGTGAAACGTCGTTTAACGAATTTGTTTTGCTCCAACTCGTCCACCAAAGCCACAGCAACGTCTTCCACAGAAAGAATGCTTCTTCCTTCTTCGTTAAAAACTGGATTTTCCAAGGCTGTTCTGTAAGTCCCTTTTCTGATGCCGGCAGTTCCCTGATGCATTTCAATTGCCGGGGAGAAGAATGTCCAGTCCAATGTTTCGTTCTTTTTGATTTCGTCCAAATAATCTCTTGCAGCTGTTGCGCCCGGTTTGATGTCAGCAGGGAAATCCGGACTGTCAACCAACTGTTGCCCATCGATGAACAAACTTCCCGCTCCACCAACGGTAATAAATCTCTTAACGCCTGATTTTTCAACAGCTTTTTCGATGTTTCTGGAACCGTTTAAAAAGTCGTCATAAAGATTTGGATTCGTCCAACCAGCGTTGAAAGTGTTGATAACAGCATCACTTCCTTCCAAAACTTTTGCTAATTCTTCTACATTATTCACATCTGCGCTGGTTGCCGTTACGTTATCTTTCGCTTCTACTTTTGAGCTGTCTCTTGCGATGGCATTTACAGAATAACCTCTGTTTGATAATTCGTTAACAACTTGTTTTCCTACGAAGCCTGTTGCTCCGATTACTGCTACTTTTTTGCTCATAATTTTAAATTTTAATTAATTGTAATATATTTTGTTACATTTAAGTCAAAAATTTTTAACCGAATTGATTGGTAAAATCTGATAATTTTTTGCCTTTCAAAAACTGGAAAACCAAATCATCTGTTTCACCAAATAAAATATCAAGATTTTTGTTGATGTCTTTCCCCACACTACAAAGCGGGTTCGGATTTTGATTTCTTTTACCGAGAACTTCCGTATTTTTTACTGATTTGTAAATTTCTGAAATATTGATTTGTTCAGGATTTTTAGCAATTCTCACACCTCCCACTTTTCCTTGTCTGCTTTCTATTAAGCCAGATTTTTTGAGGTTAATCAATTCTTTACGGACAATCACAGGATTTACATTCACACTTCCGGCAATCCAGTCAGACGTCAGCCATTCTTGCGGATCTTTCGCAAGAAGTGTCAAAATATGGATAGCGGTTGCAAATCGTGTGTTGTTCATAACAGTGCAAAGTTAGAATTAATTTCTAAATGTAACAAAAATAATTACAATTAAATTTTATTAACTGTAATTATTTTTTTTAGACTTCGACAAATCAGTCTGAAATGACAGTTCAAGTGTTATAAGCAAATGTCTTTAAAGCTGCAATATTGAGCTAGCCGAAATATTTTTTATTGTAATCAAATTTATTTTGTTTCAATATCAATAATCTTTTCACCTTTATCACCAAGATACTGTTTAATCAGCTGTCGGTAGATTTTGTAGCCGTCATCTACATTGGTAAAAATAATCAGACCTTGTTTGGTTTTAGGCAAAAGAAAAACAATTGTGTTGACACCTTTGTCCGAACCGCCGTGTGATAAAGCAATTTCGCCATTTCCTAAGTCATAAATTTCAAAGCCAAGTCCGAAATATTTATTCTTTTTGGTTTCAACCTGTTTGGATTTCATCGTTTCAAAAACCGAAGGCGACAACAGTTCATTATTCATAACCGCAACCAGGAATTTTCCGTAATCTTCCACAGTCGTTGTCAAATCATCTGCTGCATTAGCGGTTTTATTCCGCACAATATCATAAGCTTTTCCGTTACTATCATAACCAATCACGATTTTGTCTGCATCTTTTTTTTCATTCCAAATATAACTCGTATCGTTCATTCCCAAAGGCTGGAAAACATATTCTTTAGCCAGTTCTTCCAGACTTTTATGGAATTTATTCTCTATGGCTTTTCTCAGATATTCGAAACCTTCTCCTGAATATTGATATTTTGTTCCTGGCTCAAATTCGAAATTCAATTTATTATCTTTATTCATCCAACGCCAGTTGGGAAATCCTGTCTGATGACTTAATATCAATCTCGTGGTCAGCTTTTTGTGACGGGAATCGTTCGCAATATCCGGGTCAATCCAATAGTTATCAAGCGGTTCATCAAGGTTCCATTTTCCAAGACTTACCAAGCGTAAAACTGTCATCGCAGTCACCGGTTTCGTTAAAGAAGCCACATTGAAAAGACTGTTATAAGCCGCTGACATTTTACCATTATGAGTTCCGTAAACATTTATGCCTGTTAATTTTCCATCCTCAATCAAACCTAATCCTAAAGTCGGAATGTTGTTATCTTTCATCAGTTGCTCAATGCTACTCGCTTTGTCATCCAATTTAGCGTCGCCATGATCATAACTCAGGATATCGCTCATTATCCAGTTTCCATTTTTCTTCGTCCAAACTGTAGTAAATTTTGCCTGACCGCCTAAAGCATCCTGCTTTCCTTTTTCACGGATAAAAAACCGATGCTCTCCGGATTGTATGGCGCCATATAATTCGCCATTATTGTAAAGTGGAAAAACTTCGAGACTGTTTTCAATAACTTTTCGGATAGGCTTTTGATTCGGGTTGCCGCAGATGTTTTGTTTGGTTCTTTCCAAGAATAATTTTTTGTCCTGAAAGCCACCTTTATCGTGATAAAATTTCAAATTATCACCCACTGATTTTTCCAGATAAGCGATATCACAATTATTGAATCCACGTTCAAAAAAAATACTGTCCTGCTTTTTGAGCTCTAGGAACAACGGTGAATTTTTATCAATCTGAGCTTTCAGATTTCCGATAGAAAGGAATAGAGAAAGGAAGATAATTCCGAATTGTTTTGTCATTGTTTTATTTTTTGACAAAGGTTCAGAATTAATTGATATTAAGTCAAAAATTGAGCCCGACAATCACCCGACAATTGGCTGACAAGATCATAACAAATTGAAATCCAGCTTGTAATAAAGACTTTGTTTTTTATCTAATTGATAAGCATTTCTAAGAATAATAAAAATATTCACTAATGTTAAAGCAATCATTGTTACCATTACTGACGCTTTACCAAGCTTTAAAATCACAACTAACATAAAAATAATTGGAGCAATAACAGCTAAAATAATTTGAAGCGAAATGATTTGTTTGACAAGTGGAGATTTCTGTTTTGAAATCAACATTATCAATAATGGAGGTAGAAAATTGGCTATCGGAAACCAACATAACGGAAGTGAAGATAGATTGATGATTTTGATTAAAGTCAAATTTTCAATCGTTTCATTTTCTATTGGTAAAACAGGTTCTTCAACAATTGGATTTTCTACAATCGATTCTTCTGTCGGAATAATCGGTGTCAATAAATCCTTTTGAGAAACACCCAGACTTGAAGCCAAAGTTTTCAAAGTATAACCTTTCGGTTCAGTCCCGGCTTCGATTCGTTGAATGGTTCTTACAGAAAGCCCCGACTTTTCTGCCAATTCTTCTTGAGTCAGATTTTGTTTTTCCCTGATTTTCTTTAATTCCGACATCTGATTATAAATGATGAGCGATAAATGATTATTGATTTTAAAACAAATTTACAGAATCCGAAGTTTTAAATTCTTAATTCAACAAAAAAACCTTTCTGAAAATAGAAAGGTTTAGTATTGAGATAAATTTCAAATTATTTCTTTGCAATTGACCTGGAAATCACAATTTTCTGAATCTCCGAAGTTCCTTCGTAGATTTGAGTTATTTTGGCATCACGCATCATTCTTTCAACGTGATATTCTTTCACATAACCGTAACCTCCATGGATTTGAACCGCTTCTATCGTTGTATCCATGGCTACCTGAGAAGCATATAATTTTGCCATTGCGCCACTTTCTGAGATATCTTTACCTTCATCTTTTTCTGCAGCTGCTTTGTAAATCAACATTCTCGCCGCCATAATACTTGTGTGCATATCTGCCAATTTGAATGCAATTGCCTGGTGATTAATGATTTCTGTCCCGAAAGATTTTCTTTCTTTCGCATATTTCAAAGACAGCTCGTAAGCGCCGGAAGCAATACCTAAAGCCTGAGAAGCAATCCCGATTCTACCGCCATTCAAAACAGCCATTGCAAAATTGAACCCAAAACCGTCTTCCCCGATTCTGTTTTCTTTAGGAACTTTCACGTCAGTAAACATCAAAGAATGCGTATCACTTCCACGGATTCCCAATTTATCTTCTTTCTTTCCAACAACAAAACCTTCCCAACCTTTTTCTACAATAAAAGCATTAATACCTTTATGTTTTTTCTCAGGATTGGTTTGAGCGATTACAATATAATAAGTCGCATTTCCACCATTGGTAATCCAGTTTTTGGTTCCGTTCAACAAGTAGTAATCACCTTTATCCTCGGCTGTTGTTGACTGAGAAGTAGCATCAGAACCAGCTTCTGGCTCAGACAAAGCAAAAGCACCAATCACTTCGCCACTCGCCAGCGGTTTCAGATATTTCATTTTTTGCTCTTCATTACAGAATTTTTCCAAACCTGCACATACCAGAGAGTTATTCACCGACATTACAACCGCTGCAGAAGCATCAACTTTAGCAATCTCTTCCATTGCCAAAACATAAGAAACACTATCCAGACCAGCACCACCGTATTTTGGGTCAACCATCATCCCGAGAAATCCCATTTCTCCCATTTTTTTAACTGCGTCGTGCGGAAACTTTTGTTGGTCATCTCGTTCTATAACGCCCGGCAAAAGTTCTGCTTGTGCAAAATCTCTTGCGGCTTGCTGAATCATCTGTTGCTCTTCTGTAAGATTGAAATCCATATGTTTTTGATTAAATTTTTCGTCCGTAAATTTAAACTTTTTGAGAAAATTTCAAAGGAAATTATAACATTTTGTTATCTTGGAAAAAAAAATTATATTTACGATAATGTAAACTCAATTTTAATAATATATTAATAAGGATATTTTATGAACGTTAAAAGAATATTTGACTTTTCCGCTTTGGCGATGGAAAAATTTCCGAAAGAAGATTGTCTTGTGACAAAAAAAAATGGAAATTGGAATAAAACATCTACGCTTGAGTTTATCAATCAGGGGAATAAGATTTCCAGAGGACTTCTGAAGCTGGGGATTAAACCAGGAGATAAAATAGGACTCATCACTTCTAACAACAGAACCGAATGGGCAGTGATGGACTTGGGGATCTCACAAATCGGAGTGGTTACAGTTCCCGTCTATCCTACAATTTCTGAGGAAGATTATGTTTATATTTTTAATAATTCCGAAATCAAATATTGTTTTGTTTCCGATGCCGAACTTTACAAAAAACTAACCAATGCAAAACCCAATATTCCTTCATTAGCCGGGATTTTTACTTTTGATGATGTTGATGGCGCTCCAAACTGGAACGAGATTCTTGATCTTGGCGAAAATGACGCGACACAAATTGAAGTGGATGATTTGGCAAGAGCTATCAATCCTGAAGATTTGGCGACGATTATATATACTTCCGGAACAACCGGCAAACCGAAAGGTGTCCAGCTAACCCATAATAATCTGGTTTCTAACGTGACTGCAAGTACACCGAGAATACCAAAAGAAAAAGGATTGGACTATAAAGAAGTAAAAGCGTTGAGTTTCCTTCCGATTTGCCACGTTTTCGAAAGAATGATTTTTTATCTCTATCTAAGTAATGGGATTTCCATTTATTTTGCTGAAAGCATTGAGAAAATTGGTGAAAATGTCAAAGAAGTGAAACCTCAATATATGACGGTTGTCCCAAGACTGGTTGAAAAAGTTTACGATTCAATTTATAATAAAGGAACAGCTGCAGGCGGGTTAAAATCGAAAATTTTCCTTTGGTCATTAGGAATCGCAGAGAATTACGAATTAGGGAAACCAAAATCCTTTATGCACACGATTGCTGACAAACTGGTTTTCAAAAAATGGAGAGAAGGTCTGGGCGGAAATCTGATCACATTGGTTTCCGGTTCTGCTGCTTTGTCAAAACGTTTAAATACAATGTTCCACGCAGCAGGAATTCCGATTTTGGAAGGTTACGGATTGACAGAAACTTCGCCGGTAATTTCGGTGAACAGCTTTGGAAAAGTTAAGGTTGGTTCCGTTGGAATTCCTTTGGAAAATGTCAAAGTTAAAATTGAATCCGATGGCGAAATCGTAGTAAAAGGACCTTCTGTTTTTGAAGGTTATTACCGTAATGAGGAAAAGACAAAAGAAGCGTTTACCGATGACGGCTATTTCAGAACAGGTGACATCGGACATCTGGATGAAGATAATTTCCTTTTCATTACAGACAGAAAGAAGGAAATGTTCAAAACTTCAGGAGGCAAATTTGTTGCGCCGCAGGTCATTGAAAATCTAGCCAAAGCATCCAAATTTATTGAGCAGATTATGGTTGTTGGCGATGGTGAAAAAATGCCTTGTGCATTGATACAGCCGGATTTTGCTTATGTCAAAAACTGGGCGGAACTTCACAATGTTAAAATCATCGATTCACCAAAAGAAATTGCGGCCAATCCTGCCGTTAAATCAAGAATCGAGAAAGAAATTGAAAAAATAAACCAGCATCTTGGAAAATGGGAACAGATCAAGAAAATTGAACTAACTCCAAAAGTCTGGACAATTGATGACGGGCTGCTGACACCAACACTTAAACTGAAAAGAAAAGCGATTAAAGCAGAATTTCAGGATTTATATGACAGAATGTATAAAGAATAAACCGAAGCTATCCAATGGATAGCTTTTTTTATGCAAATATTAACATTCGGGAAGTTCATATTTATTTATATTTGCGCTAAACGGAAGTTTAAAATATAACAATCAATGGAAGTAAAAAGGATTTTCGATATTCCTTACTATTCGAAAGCTAATTTCGAAAAAAATGATTTTGTCTGTGATAAAAGAAACGGGAAATGGGAAAAGATATCAACAGAAAAATACATCGAAATTACTAATCAGTTATCAAGAGCATTATTAAAATATGGTCTCAAAAAAGGTGATAAAATAGGTCTTATATCCTCCAACAACAGAGTGGAATGGTGTTTTTTTGACCAGGCCGCTTTGCAGGTCGGTTTGGTTACGGTTCCTATTTATCCTTCGATTTCTGGTGAAGACTGTGTTTATAATCTGGAAAACTCCGATTCGAAAATCTGTATCGTTTCCGATGAAAAATTATTTGATAAAATCAATTCAATAAAAAATCAATTACCCGATTTGCAGGAGATTTTCACCTTTGATAAAGTCAGTAATGCTAAGAATTGGAAAGAACTTTTAGAATTAGGAAAAGAAACCGATAATCAACAGGAAGTCGATTCGATAAAAAATTCGATTTCTGAGAATGAACTGGCTTCGATCATTTACACTTCCGGAACCACCGGCAAACCAAAAGGCGTGATGCTGACACACAAAAATATAGTTTCCGATGTCTTAGGATGCGAAGACAGAGTGCCTTACAAAGATTCAAAAAACAGAGCTTTGAGCTTTCTTCCGCTTTGCCACGTTTACGAAAGAATGGTTTTGTATCTTTTTATGACCAATGGCATCTCGATGTATTTTGCAGAAAGTAACGAAAAGCTCAGCGACAATCTGAAAGAAGTGAAACCACAATATATGACCGTTGTTCCAAGAATGGTAGAAAAGGTTTACGACGCGATTTACAAAAGAGGAACGGAAGCCGGCGGCATCAAATCCAGGATATTTCTCTGGTCTCTTAAAGTCGCTGAAAAATATAAAATCGGTGATTCAAAATCTTTGGCTCATATCATTGCGGACAAATTGGTTTTCAGCAAATGGCGAGAAGGTCTTGGTGGTAACATTATCACATTGGTTTCCGGTTCGGCGGCTCTGTCCAAACGATTGAACACGATGTTTCACGCAGCAGGAATTCCGATTCTGGAAGGTTACGGTTTAACAGAAACCTCGCCTGTAATGGCTGTGAACAGTTTCGGATTCACTAAAATCGGTTCGGTTGGAAGGCCTATCAAAAATATCGATGTGAAAATCCAGGAAGATGGTGAAATAACCGTAAAAGGCCCGACTGTGACACAAGGTTACTATAAAGATGAGGAAAAAACCAAAGAAGCTTTCACGGAAGACGGTTATTTCAAAACGGGTGATATCGGAATGCTGGATGAAGATAATTTCCTTTTCATTACCGACAGGAAGAAAGAGATGTTCAAAACTTCCGGCGGGAAATATGTTGCACCTCAGGTGATTGAGAATCTTGCGAAAGCTTCACAATTTATTGAACAAATAATGGTAGTTGGCGATGGCGAAAAAATGCCGACAGCTTTGGTTCAGCCCGATTTCGAATTTGCAAAAAACTGGGCTGTTAAAAATAATATCAGTATTGGAAGTTCTCCGGAAGAAATTGCCAATTCCAAAGAACTGAAGGCTGAAATCGAGAAAGAATTATCGAAAATCAATGCTCATCTAGGCAAATGGGAACAGGTGAAAAAAATAGAATTAACACCTGAAATATGGACTGAAGATAATGGCTTGCTCACACCTACTCTAAAATTGAAAAGAAAAGTCATCAAAGAACATTTTATCAAATTGTACGATAAACTCTATGACAGATAGTTTGTGTTGAAGCGTTTTTAGAGTTTTAGAGATATTAAAATATTATGATTATTACCAGAACAGAATTAATAAAAATCTGTGACAAATTTCTTGCGGACGAGTTGAGTAAAGACGAACTTATTCATTTTGCAACAACGGTGATGTTTGATGATGAAGATAAATATGAATGTGAAGATGAACTGGTGGAAGAAATTCTTTCGCAATGGGATAATACACAAAATCAATCAAAAATCAATATAACAAGTATCCGGTTTTTAAGAAACGCACTTTCAGAAATTGAATAAAAAAATGCTTCAGAAATCTGAAGCGTTTTTTTTATTTTTTATCTGCTAACTTACTCCAGGTATGCAGAATATAAACGACAATGATTCCTAAAATTCCTGAGGAAATAGAGAATATGAATCCTGCTCTCCAATCGATGGCGTAGAAACTTATACTAATAAAAATAATAAAAAGGATTAAGAATACTTTATAAAATGTCTTCATTTTTCAATCTGATTAAAAGTGAATATAATTCTGAAACAGTTGTGCAAAGTTAGCAGTAAATAATTTAATAGAGATGGCTAAAAGCACAATTCCGAAAACTTTTTGTAAAACCTGCAAAGAACCTTCGCCCATTTTTCTTTCGATCCAAGGTGCCAGTCTCAAAACGATGTAAACCAAAATTGTGTTAAGGACAATGCCGCAGATGATATTAATATCATGATATTCTGCTCTCAGAGATAAAGTTGTGGTCAATGTTCCGGCTCCGGCAATTAGAGGGAATGCAATAGGAACAATGGATGCAGCTTGCGGCTGGTTGGTTTTATGAATTTCTATTCCCAATATCATTTCGATAGCAATAATGAAGATTACAAAAGCTCCGGCAATCGCAAATGAATTGACATCCACACCTATAAATTTTAAAATGTTATTTCCGATAAAAAGAAAAGAGATCATCAATAAGCCTGCAACGATAGCCGCTTTTTCTGACTCGATTCTTCCAAATTTTTGTCGTAATGAAACAATAATCGGGACAGAGCCTAAAATGTCAATAACTGCAAACAAAACCATAAACGCGGTCATTGTTTCTTTGATAGAAAATTCTTCCAGGAATTCCATAACTTTATTTTTAAAGATTTCGCAAAAATATAAATTATTTTTGAAAAATCCTTAAAGTAATTTATAAACCTCTTTGATATCGTCTAAAATCTCAGCTTGTTTTTCTTTTGTAGAAAACGGTGAAAACTTTTCAATATTCACTTCGGTAATCAACTGGTTATATTTTTCATAAATACTAAGGCCGAAGTTAGCTTTTAAATACTCAGAAAAAGTCGATGAATAATGATCCTGGCAATATTGATCTGCATCTGTTTTTAATTCTTCGAAAGCCTGGAAAAATTGAGAAGCATCCTCTCCATTCAATCTGTTGTACAAATAATTAAAATAAGAATCTGTCTCGAATTTTTTCTTATTTCTCAACAGCTCTTCTGTTTCCTCAATATTAATGATCGGTTGATGAGCAACAGTTTTTTTCTCTAATTCCGATTTCTTTTTTTCTTTGCGTCGTTTATTAAAATAAATAAATACAATTGCACCAAAAGCAATAATCAGCAGATTACCAAAAATCCCTAACCAATTGAAAGATTTATGTTCTTTAATTTTAAGTTTCTGCGTACTCATAACCGGTGAGTCTACTTTTTCCAATACATTATTAGTATATTCATTCACCTTCTGCAAAGTTGATTTTGCATTAGCAATGTCCTGAGCATTGACTGCATTAAGTACTAAAAATTTGGAACCAATCTCTATATATTTTTCTTGCTTTGGATCAAAGTATGAAAAATTCTCTGTTGAGATTCTGATGTCACCGCGTTTTTTTGGAATAATAACATATTGCGCTTCAACCTCACCTTCTATTCCTTCTGTCGTAGCAATAGAATTGTTAATAATTTTGGGTTCGAAAGTCTCATAATCGGAAGAAGGCAAAATTTTAGGCAGAATTGACGGAGATAAATTTCCATTACCTTTGATTTTCACTGCTACATTAAAAGCCTTATTGATCTCAAAGTTTTCTTTATTTTTATCAATAAGTTCAATTTTGGCTTCGAATTTCCCAACTGCATTATTGAAACTCTCAGGCGCACCTTCCGGAAGTTTCTTTACATTAATTTTAACTTTGTTGGAAGTAAGCATATTTTTGTGATTGGAAAGAGGAACTTCGGCCGGCGGAATATCTAAAACTCCCACGGTTTTCGGAACAATTACAAACATTGCTACAACCTGAGAAGAAAAATCATTGTCTGTTTCTTCTATCGATTCATCAACATTGGCAATGGATCTTATTACAAAGTTTTTTGTATGCTCAAATTTTGCAGGTTCCAAATGCCTGAAACCGGAAATATTTCTGGAAAATGCCTTCAGTACAGCAATGACAGGTTCATTCTTGTAAACATCCCTATCAGCAACCTGCATATTGACATACATATTTTTGGAAGGATTATTAACAGTTGCCAGAGCTTTTTTCTCCGGCTCTTTCACAATAATATCGATAGGTTCGGTCTTATAGACTTTCCCGTTAACTTTAACCAAAGCAGATCCAACACGCAGACTTCCAGCTTGTTTTGGATCAAGTGATACCTGGCATACAATCTGGTTGATTCTTATTTTCTTTACAGGATCTATAAATGTGCTCTGCTCAGACGAAACAGCAAAATCAAATTTTGACAAATCAGGAAGTTTGATAGGCGTTTCCATAGCCAGATCTTCCCCGAATATTTCCAGAACAACCGTAAAAACAAAAGGATTATTTACACGTGCTTCTTTGGTATTAACCTCAGAATAAAGATTAACCTGAGCAAACGAATAAACCGATGCTAAAAGGAATAATATGTATAAATTTTTTCTTATCATTTACCAATCCTTTTCGTTGCTTTGCGGCATCGAATTGGCTTTTTTGTTTAATATTCTTCTTGCAGTCTCTCTTTCGCGGTTTTCTATATCGCGCAAAATCATTTTCTCTGCTTCTTCCGGAATTTTATTTTCCTGTTTCTTAGGCTCGTTAGGTTTTCCCTGACTTTCGCCTTTTTTCTGGTCGCCCTGTCCGTTTTGCTGATTTTTGTTTTGATCCCCTTTTCCGGACTGATCTTTATTTTTTTGATCCTTACCTTCTCCTTTCCCCTTATTTTGATCCTGCTTTTGCTTTTCTTTTTTCTCTTTATCCTTCAGCATTGCAATCTCATAATTCTTTCTGACAGTCTCATTGTAAGGATCCTGCTTCAAAGACTGTTTGTAATAATCCGCCGCTTTTTCCGGATTATTGGACTGCATCGATACATTCCCAAGATTATAAAGTGCAGCAGCTTTCTCATACTTACTTTTAGTCAGTGTTACGGATTTTTGATATTC
>Ga0209933_1001475_pt1 | contig 21487 bp, 15 predicted proteins | sample ThiBiot_300_biof_FD_183944 | JGI IMG/M metagenome (GOLD analysis project Ga0209933, IMG submission 183944) | Wastewater bioreactor microbial communities from Cape Town, South Africa - Thiocy_cont_300_biof (SPAdes) | ecosystem: Engineered > Bioremediation > Thiocyanate > Unclassified | place...
CTTCGAAGACCTTGGCGAAGTTGTCGAAGGTCACTTGCTCGGGCCAGAAGACCGGCGGCCAGGCGGTGTTGTCGATGTCGTATTTCAGCGACAGCGACAGCATCCAGAAGAACACGAACAGGCAGGGTGCCAGCAGCACGGCCACGGTGACGGCCAACGCCGCCTTGTCGACGACCTTGCGGATCTTGCGCTTGGTGCGGACGTTCATGCCCACTTCGCTTTCTGCCGCGCCCACAGGAGCACCAGCGACAGCGCCACGATGATGGCGAAGAAGACGATCACCACCGCCGAGGCCGTGCCGACCTGGTTGTAGGCGAAGGCCTGGGCGTAGAGGTAGACGTTCAGCACCTCCGAGGCCGTCCCCGGCCCGCCGTTGGAGATCACCCATATGGTCTCGAAGACCTTCAGCGCGTCGATGGTGCGCATGATCAGGGCCACCACGAGGAACGGCGCCACCAGCGGATAGGTGATCTTCCAGAACATCTGCCACTGGCTGGCGCCGTCGATCAGCGCCGCCTCGTAAGGCTCGGTCGGCAGCGAGGCCAGGCCGCCCAGCACGATGATCATGACGAACGGCGTCCACAGCCAGATCTCGACCAGGATCAGGCTGGGAATCACCGTGCCCGGGGCATAGACCCACTGCGACGGCGGCAGGCCGGCCAGGCTGAGCAGGTAGTTCAGCACGCCGAGCTGGGGATGGAACATCATGGTCCAGATCAGCGAGACGGCGACCGGCGTCGCCATCATCGGCATGATGAACAGCGTCCGGAAGAAGCCGCGGCCGCGGAACTTCTTGTGGAACACCAGCGCCGACACGGTGCCGAGCACCATCGGCAGGACGACGGCCAGGATGGTGAAGTAGATCGTATGGCCGATCGATTCGAGGAACCGCCGGTTGGTCAGCAGGTTCACGTAGTTGTCGAACCCGACATAGGTCTGTTTGCTGCCGATGTGCCAGTCATGCAGGCTCATCCACACCGTGAAGATCCACGGGAAGACGATCACTGCCGAACTGACGATCAGCGCCGGCCAGATGAAGAGCAGATAGGGACGCAGGCGCCGTTCGCCCGGTGTCCGCGTCCCTGCCGCTACGGTGACTTCTGCGCCTGCCATACGCTACGCCCGCCCGACCTTCGATACCCGTCCTCTGCCTCGCTGCTTCAGCTTTGCTCGCTCTTGTCGAGGACAGGCTGGAACTCGGCGGTGGCGCGCTTCATCTCGGTCGCCGGATCGGCCCCGCCCAGCAGGTTGGTCAGCGCCGTCCCGATGACGTCGCGGAACTCCGTCACCGGCACGATCACCGGCAGGCCCGGCATGCTGATCGGGGCGCAGCCCGCAGCACACTCCGCCCACTCCCGGGGAACCGTGAGGCTCGAAAGTACGGCCGGATCCTTGAGCGGATTCGTGCGGAACGGAATGCCGCCGCCGACCTGGAGCATGCGGCCCGCCATGGTGGGGCCCGTCATCCACAGCATCGTGTAGTAGGCCGCCTCCTTGCGGGCGCTGGCCTTGGGAATGGCCATGCCGGTGCCGAAGGTCACCGAGCCGTGGCCCTTCGGGCCGGACGGCGGCAGGCCGTAGCCGACCTTGCCGACGACGCGGCTCTTGGTCTTGTCCTCGACCGGGGCGGCAAAACCGGTGGCGTCGATCCACATCGCCGCCTTGCCCTGCATGAAGAGCCCCTGCGCCTCGTTCCAGTTGAAGCCGGCGATGCCGGCCGGCCCGTAGGACGCGAGCAGCTTCTTGTAGTACTCGGCCGAGGCAATCGCCTCGGGCGTATCGGTGATCAGCTTCAGCGGCCGGGTGCTGGTGACGGTCTCCTGTCCCCAGCCCGAGAGAAGCTGCGTCCACAGAACGACATTGGCATTGCGCACGCCGCGGCCGACAAAGCCCGAAATGCCGGCTGCCGGATCGTTGAGCGCCGCGGCCGCCGTCATCATCTCGTCGAGGGTCTTCGGAAACGCCACGCCCTTCTTCGCGAACAGCTCCTTGTTGTAGTAGACCATGAAGTAGTCGCAGAGGATCGGCAGCGCATTGACCTTGCCGTCCGACGTGGTGGCGAAGCTCATGCCGAGCTTGGACACGTCGCCGAGTTCGTACTCGGCCGGCATCATCTGCGGGTCCTTCAGCCAGTCGGTGATCTCGAGCAGCCAGCCGCCCTTCTCGAACTGGCGCTTCTGCACATGGAAGGCGAAGTTGAACAGATCGAACGACGGCTTGCCCGAGTTCAGCTCGATCGCCACCTTCTGCCGGGCCTGCTGCTCGGGGATCACCTCGATGCCGAGCTTGATGCCGGTCTGGTCGAGGAATTCCTTCTGGTGCTTCTTCATGAGCTCGGCGCGCGGGCCGGTCTCCATCAGCACCTCGACCTGCTGGCCCTTGAAGCGCTGCCAGTTGAAGGCACCGCTCTGCGCGTAGGCAGTGACGGTGTTGAGCATCGGCGCGGCGACACCCAGGGCGGCGGCGCCCCACAGCGCTTCGCGACGCGACAAGCTTCGACGCGTGAACGAACGACCCATCTTGATCCTCCGGACTCTCTCTTCGAGGTTGTTCCCCGTTGAGAGCGAGCGTAGTGGAACCGCAGCGCGGCGTCACGAGCCTTTGCGCGGCCGGCACGGCGTTTCGCACCGTCGGCACGGCGTTTCACATCGGCAACTCAACGGCTGCTGAGCGGCGGCGCCACCTCTTCCAGCGGCTTGCGCTCGGCGGCGACGCCGAGCTTCAAGGTGACCAGCGCCGCGACGATCATCAGCACCGCGCCCAGCAGATAGCCGCCCAGGATCTCGCCCGAACTGCCGCCGGCAATCAGCACGCCGAACAGCCAGGGGCCGCCGACGCCGCCCAGCAAGGTACCGAAGGCATAGAACAATGCGATGGTGAGCGCGCGGATCTCGAGCGGAAAGCACTCGCCCACGGTGAGATAGGCCGCACTCGCCGCCGCCGAGGCGAAGAAGAAGACGACGCTCCACATCGCCGTCTGGGTCGTGGCGTCGAGCCAGCCGGCATGGAACATCCAGCCGGTGAGCGCCAGCAGGATGCCGGACAGCGCATAGGTGGTCACGATCATCGGCCGCCGGCCCCAACTGTCGAACAGCGGCCCCAGCAGCAGCGGCCCCAGGAAATTGCCGATCGCAAAGGGCAGGATGTAGAGACCGACCTTGTCGGCCGGCACGCCGTAGAAGCGCGACAGGATCAGCGCGTAGGTGAAGAAGATCGCATTGTAGACGAAGGCCTGGGCCGCCATCAGCACCAGCCCGAGGACCGTGCGGCCGGGATAGGCCTTCAGCAAGGTGCGGCTGACCGACAGCAAGGTCGTGCGGTGCGGTTCCCCCAACGACAGCGTGGCCGGCACAGCTTCCAACGTCACCTTGACGTCGGCCGCCACCCTGGCCTCGATCTCCGCGACGACCTTTTCGGCTTCGTTCGGCTTGCCGTGGATCATCAGCCACCGCGGACTCTCCGGCAGGAAGCGACGCAGATAGAGAATGACCAGACCCAGCACGGCGCCGCTGCCGAAGGCGACGCGCCAGCCCATGTCGGGGCTGAGCACATTGGGGTCGAGCAGCCATACCGAAAGCAGCGCGCCGAAGGCCGCGCCCACCCAGAAGCTGCCGTTGATTGCCAGATCGAGGCGGCCGCGCAGGCGGGCGGGGATGAGTTCCTGGATCGCCGAATTGATCGCCGCGTATTCGCCGCCGATGCCGGCTCCCGTCAGGAAGCGAAACAGCATGAAGCTCGCGAAATCCCAGGAGAAGGCCGTGGCCGCCGTCGCCACGAGATAGACGCCCAGGGTGACGTTGAAGAGCTTCTTGCGCCCCAGGCGATCGGTCAGATGACCGAAGAACAGCGCGCCCAGCACGGCACCGGCGAGATAGGCGCTGCCGGTGAGCCCGACCTGCTCGGGCGTGAGTTGAAGACGCGGGCTGGTCTGCAGGGCCGCCGCCACCGAGCCCGCGAGGGTCACTTCCAGCCCGTCGAGAATCCAGGTGATGCCGAGTGCCACCACGACGAGGCGGTGGAAGCGGCTCCAGGGCAGGCGGTCGAGCCGCGCGGGGACGTCGGTCTGCACCTTGGTGCAACGCAGCAGGCCGACGATTGTTCACCGCCGATCCCGTCGAGCCTGAAGATGCGCCGGCACGGAACTGCCGCGCCCCGGGTCCCGTTATCGAGGAACTTACGGCCGCCGCGTTTCCCGCGGCCGGATTCACACCTGAATGCTCAACTCGAGGAGGCCCGTCATGGGACGTTCCATTCTACTGTGGCTGCTCGGCGTTCCGATCCCCGTCATCATTCTTCTGTGGCTCTTCTGGCGCTGACCGACCCGGTTGCGCGGCAGCCAATGGGCTCGCGGAGGTTTGCTATGTAGGCCTGCATCGCTGGTCTGTCCGCGCTGCGCTGGTTGAGGCCGTGGCCCGCTCCTAGAGTGCGGCCATGACCGACAATACGATGGCCGCAGGGTCCGCGCCTGCGGCAGCGCCGATATCTTCCGGACAAGCGTCCGAGAGTGCAGCCTCCGCCAACACCACGACCTTTGCGGTCATCCTCTCGCTCAGCTTCTGCCATCTGCTCAACGACATGATGCAGTCGCTGGTGCCGGCGCTCTATCCCATCCTCAAGGATTCATACGCACTGACATTCGGCCAGATCGGGTTCATCACCCTGGCCTTCCAGTGCACCGCCTCGATGCTGCAGCCCGTCGTCGGCATGTATACCGACAAGAAGCCCCAGCCTTATTCCCTGATGATCGGTATGGGCTTCACCCTGGTCGGCCTGCTGCTGATGTCGCGGGCCGATTCCTATCCGACCATTCTGCTGGCCGCCGCGCTGATCGGCATGGGCTCGTCGGTCTTCCATCCGGAAGCGTCGCGCGTCGCCCGCATGGCAGCCGGCGGCCGCTATGGCCTGGCGCAGTCGCTCTTCCAGGTCGGCGGCAATATGGGCTCGGCAGCCGGGCCCTTGCTCGCGGCCTTCATCGTCGTGCCGCACGGCCAGCAGAGCATCGTCTGGTTCTCGGCGGCGGCGCTGGTGGCCATGATCGTGCTGTTTCAGGTCGGCCATTGGTACAAGGCGCGGCGCGCCGTCTCCAAGCCGGCCGTCCGCAAGGCCGCCGGAACCACCGGTGCAGCAGCGCCCGCCCTGTCGCGGCGTCGCGTCGGTGTGGCGATCGCCATCCTGGTGGCGTTGCTCTTCTCCAAGAACGTCTACAGCGCGAGCCTCGGCTCCTACTTCACCTTCTATCTCATCCACAAATTCGGCGTGGATGTGCAGGACGCGCAGCTCTACCTCTTCGCCTTCCTGGTCGGCATCGTGATCGGCACGATCCTGGGCGGCCTGGTCGGCGACAAGGTCGGCCGCATCCCGGTCATGTGGTTCTCGATCCTGGGCGCGCTGCCCTTCGCGCTGATGCTGCCCTACGCCAACCTGTTCTGGACCGCCGTGCTGGCCGTGACCGTCGCCATCATCATGGCCTCGGCCTTCTCCGCCATCCTGGTCTATGCGCAGGACCTCCTGCCCGGCCGTGTCGGGCTGGTCGCCGGCATGTTCTTCGGCGTCTCCTTCGGGCTGGGCGGCCTGGGCGCCGCTGCCCTGGGCGAGATCGCCGACCATGCCGGCATCGAGGCCGTCTACAAGGTGACGCCCTATCTGCTGCTGCTCGGCCTGCTCACCGCCTTCCTGCCGCGCCAGGCCAGCCTCGCGCGGTAATCCGTTCGGCGGCGTCGAGACTACTTGAGGCTGGCGGCGACGATGCTGCCGGCCTCGGCAACCACGGTGTTGCGCGCTTCGTCGGAAATCGTCGAGCCGGTGTAGTAGACCGCCATCAGGATCGGCGGCGCGTCGTCGCCCGGCCAGACGATGGCGACATCGTTGGCGGTGCCGTTGGCGCCGGTCCCCGTGCGGTCACCCACCCGCCAATCCGCCGGCAGGCCGGCCCGCAGCCGCTTGTCGCCGGTCTTGTTGGCGACCAGCCAGCCGGTCAGCATCTTGCGCGACGACGCCGACAGCACGGCGCGCAGCAGCAGCCGCTCCATCGTCGCCACCATGGCCGCCGGCGTGGTCGTGTCGCGCGGATCGTCGGGCAGTGCTTCGTTGAGGTCGGGCTCGATGCGGTCGAGGCGCGTCGTCATGTCACCCAGGCTGCGCAGATAGGCGGTCAGCGCGGCCGGACCACCGAAGCTCGCCAGCATGAGATTGGCCGCGGTGTTGTCGCTCTGCGTCATGGCCGCCTCGCAGAGCTCCGCCATCGACAGGCCGCCCGCTCCTGCGTGGCTGGCGGTCACCGGTGAATTCACCACGATGTCCTTCTCCGAATAGACGACGCGGCGGCCGAGCTGCTCCTCGCCGCGATCGACGCGGGCCAGCACCAGCGCCGCGGCCGGCAGCTTGAAGGTGCTGCAGATCGGAAAGCGGTCGTCGCTGCGATGGCCGACGCGGCGGCCGCTGGTCGTGTCGAAGGCCGCCACGCCCAGGCGGCCGCCGTTGCGGGCCTCGAGATCGCTGAATTTGCTGATCGCATCGTCGGCGAAGGCCGATCGGGCGAGGAACGGCGCTGCCAGAAGGGGCGCCGCAAGAAACACGCGGCGTGCAATCCGAACAGGCATGTCTTCTCCTTGTGAGCGGGGGAGAGAAGTCCTGACGGGTGAATGTGGCGGGGGATTGACGCCCTCCCGCACGGCCTATGCCGGGGCCGCGCAATCGATGCTAAGGTTACAAGTCGATGGCACGCACGCCCAAACCTGCCTCACGCACCATGACGCGAGTCGTGGCCGCCTTTTCGGGCGCTGGCCGGCCGAATTCTGGACGGGCAGGCCTCGCCGAGCCGTCCTGGCGGATCTGGCTGCGGCGCGCGCTGCCGGTGGTCGGCGTGGTTGCCGTGCTCGCTCTGGTCTCGGCCATCGCCTACTACGTCTACGACAGCAATCGCCGCGGCGCGATCGTGCTCTCGAACGACCTGATCACCGCGATCGACCGTCGCGTTGCCGTGCAGATGCAGGCCTACCTGGCGCCGGCGCAGCAATTCCTCGAACTGGCCGTCGCCGCCACCCATGGCCGCGATGTCGCCGACGGCGGTGCCGAGGCCGAGCGGCTGGCATTGAGTGCGCTGGCGACTGTCGGCCCCGTCACCGGCTTCAGCTATGCCGACCCCGGCGGCAACTTCCAATTCGTCGTGCGCAACGAGCAGGGCGGCTACGACACCAAGACCATCGATGTCCGCGATGGCGGCCGCCGCGTCACCTGGGTGCGGCGTGATGCGGCCGGCAAGGTGATCGCGACGGAGACCGATCCCGCCGACACGTTCGATCCGCGGACCCGGCCCTGGTACCAGGGCGCCGAGCAGAGCAAGCAGCCGTTCTGGACGCCGACCTATCTCTTCTTCACCGTCAAGAAGCCCGGCATCTCCTTCGCCATCCCGACCTACGATGCCGAGGGCAAGCTGCAGAACGTGCTCAGCGTCGACATCGAGCTCGCCACGCTCTGCGTCTTCCTGAAGCAGCTCGGCATCGGCGTCAGCGGCAAGGCGCTGATCATCGACAATCAGGGCCGCATCGTCGCCTATCCCAGCGACGACTGGCTGCCGGCCGATCGGCCCGACGTCGCCACGCCGATGCTCGACGAGCTCGGCGACCCGGTCCTGACGCGGGTCTACAACCGGCTGCGCGTCGAGGGCTACGGCCGCCAGGTCCTCGATATCGGCGAACGCCGCATCATCGTGTCGTCCGAGCCGGTCAAGATGCTGACCGGCCGCAACTGGGTGGTCCTGATCGTCGTGCCCGAGACCGACTTCGTGGGCTTCGTGGTCGACAGCGGCTGGGCCGCGCTGGTCATGTCGATCATCATCGTGCTGATCGTGGCGGCGCTCACCGGCCTGATGGCCTGGCGCAGCGTGCTGGCCGATCGCCGCGCCGCCGCCGCGGCGACGCGCCAGCAGGCGCTCGAGCTGCGCACGCAGGCCTTCGTCGACCTCGCCCAGGGCGCGGCCACGGACGAGGGCCTGGCCGGCGAGAACCTGCAGGGCGCCACGGAAAGCGCGGCAACGGCCTGCGATGCCAAGCGGGTCGCGATCTGGCGTTTCACGTCCGACCGGCGCGCGCTCGTCTGCGAGGATTGCTTCGACCGCGCCGTCGACGACCACACGGCGGGCCTCGAGTTCCATCGCGACGAGATGCCCAATCTCTTCGCCGCCCTCGACAAGGGCACGCCGATCGATGCGACCGACGCCGGCCGCGACCGGCGGACCGCCGAGCTGTTCACGACCTACCTGCAGCCGCTCGGCCTTTCGCGCGTCTACCTGGCGCCCATCGTCGCCGCCGGACAGACGATCGGCCTGCTGAGCGTCGAGGACCCGCGCCAGGGCGACCGCGCCGCCGGTCTGGCAACCTTCTGCGACGCGCTGTCCACTCTTCTGGCGCTGCGCTTCACCGCCGCGATCCCGGGCAGCGCTGCGCCGGCTGCTGTGGCCGCCGCCCTGCCGCCGCCGGCCGAGGAGCGTCCGCCCGACAGCTTCCTGCAGCGCCAGGCCCGCCTCGAACGCACCCTGCTGCAACAGGGCGCCGTGCTGGAGGAGCTGCGCGAAGCCTCGGTCGATCGCGCCGCCGTCGGCGTCGTCAAGCTGCCGACCTGGACGAGCGTCACGCAGAAACCGTCCGACAGCGAGCAACGCACGGCGATGGATGCGATCGTGCAGGAGCTCAGCCTGTCGATCGAGAAGAGCGGCGCCACCTATGCCGCCCTGCTCGACGACCAGATCGTCGTGGCCGCCTTCTCGGCCCACGCCGACAGCATCGGCGAGAATGCGCGCTGCGTGGCCACGGCGCTGCTCGCGCTGCGCGACCGGCTGATCACCTTCGAGGACGACTGGGGCACCAACCTCGACTTCCGGCTGGCCCTCGATGTCGGCACGGTGATGGTCTCGACAGTCGGCACCGAGCCGCCGACCCGCACGCTGTGGGGCGGCGCGCTGGGCGTCGCCAAGGTGCTGGCTGCGGCGGCCGGCCGGCGCAGCATCGCCGCCTCCGAAACGGCCTACGAAGTCCTGTCCGAGGATTTCCTGTTCCGCGCCCGCGGCAGCTACTTCCTGCCCGAGACCGGCACCATGCGGACCTTCGTCATGGTCGGCCGCACATGACGATACGGGCCTCCTACAGCTTCGATCGCAGCCGGCTGCGCCGCGCGCTCGGCAGCCTGGGCGCGTTCGTGCGGCAGGGCACCAGCAATCTCCTGCTCTTCGTCTCGCTCGGCGCCACCGTGCTGGTCGTCGCCAGCCGGCGCTCGACCTGGCGGGCGCCGGTCTGGGCCGAGTTCATGCGGGCGCTGAACGCGGTGGCCGTGCGCTCGCTCTCGACCTCCGTCGCCACCGGCGTGCTGGTCGGCTTCGCGCTGGTCTCGCAGGCGGTCTACTGGCTGGCCGCCACCGGCCAGACCGGCCTGGTCGGCCAGGTGATCGTGATCCTGCTGATCCGCGAGCTGGTGCCGATCCTGGTGGGACTGCTGATCTTCGGCCGCAACGGCACGGCGACCCTGATCGAGCTCGGCGAAGCCCATACCGGCGGCTGGATGCGCCAGTTCGAGATCCAGGGCCTCGATCCCATGGTGCTGCTGGTCGTGCCGCGCACCTTGGCCTTTGCCCTCGGCGCCTTCTGCATGGCGACGGTGCTGCTGCTCTCGACCCTGCTCACCGGCTACCTGATCGCGCACGGGCTCGGCCTCGTCGCCTACTCGATCTGGGATTTCTCCGACATGGTGCAGCGTGCCATGACGGTGCGCGACTTCATCGTGCCGCCGCTGAAATGCATCGTGATCGGCTTCATGGTCGCCCTCGTCTGCTGCGCCACCGGGCTCGGCCGGCGCGACCAGAGCGACGAGCTGCAGCGGCTGGTGCCGCGCGGCTTCGTGCGCTCGGCGCTGGCGATCCTGGTGATCAACGGCGCCTTCGACCTGGTCGGCTGAGGGAATCGATTGAGATGGCGCGCCCGGCCCGGCCGATCCTCTCCCTGCAGGCGGCGACGTTCGGCGAACGCCAGCTCTCGACCACGACCACGCGCATCGACCTCGAGCTGCCGCGCGGCGGCATCACCCTGGTGCAGGTCGACGACGAGATCGACGCCGCGGCGCTGGTCGATCTCTGCATCGGCCTCACGGCGCCGACCGATGGGCGGGTGCGCTTCCTCGGCGTCGACTGGCAGTCGCGCGGTCCGCGCGAGCAGCTGATGCGCCGGCGCCGCATCGGCACCGTGGTGCAGACCCATGTCTGGCCGGCCCACATGAACGTGTTCGATGCCGTGCTGGTGGCCCGCTTCTATCATTTCGACCGGCCGCGCGCGGAAGTGATCGCCGAAGCGACGGCGCTGGCCCGCCTGTTCGGCTTGCCCGGCCTGCCGGTCGGCCGACGCGAGACGACGCCGCGCCGTGCTCTAATTCGTGCCGCTTGCGTGCGCGGCTTTCTCGGTGCACCTGATCTCGTTGTGGTGCAGGATCAGGCTCTGGAGGCCACGGCCGACCTCGCCGTGCCGATGGCGCAGGCGATCGCCGAGGCGCTGGATCGCGGCGCCACGGTGCTGTGGATCGTCGAAAGCCTGGCGGCCGAAGCGGCGCGGTTCGTGACCCCTGATCAGGTGTTTCGGCTGGGCGACCAGGGGCTGGTGCAGGTGAGGCGGCGATGAAGCGCTCGATCTTCGGCATCCATCAGTTCGACGAGATCGTGGGCGCCGTCGTGCTGGCCTGTGTCGGCGCCTTCGTCGCGGTGCTGATCAATGCCGGCCTGCTGAAGGACTGGTTCCAGCCCTCCTTCACCCTGCGCATCCTGCTGCCCGACGAAGGCGTCTCCGGTCTCGCGCCCGGCGCCGAGGTGCAGGTGCTGGGCACGCGCGCCGGCGAGATCCGCCGCATCGTCATCGATCCCAGCCAGCGCATGCACGCCATCGCCCGCGTCGAGGACCAGATGCGGCCCTTCATCCGCCGCGACTCGCAGGTCTCGATCCGCCGCCAGTTCGGCGTCGCGGGCGCCGCCTATATCGACATCTCGCGCGGCAAGGGCCCCGAGCTCGACTGGTCCTACGCCGTTGTCACGGCGCAAAGCGAGCGCGCCGCCACCGACACGCTGGGCCAGATGATCGACGAGATCCGCGCCAAGGTGATGCCCATCCTGGACGACGTGCAGAAGGCCGTGACCGCCTTCACCGCCCTCGCCCAAGGGCCACTGGAGCAGACCCTGGCCTCGGCCGCCGGCATCGCCCGCAAGGTCGAGAGCGGCGAAGGCGTGGCCGGCCGGCTGATCGCCAACGACAAGATGGCGACCGACCTCGAGACGACGATGGTCAGCGTGCGCGAGCTGGCGAGCCAGCTCGAACGCACCTCCAAGGATCCGCGCATCGGCCAGATCCTGCAGAAGACCGATTCGGTGCTGGCCTCCTTGCAGACCACGACGCGCAATCTTGCCGCCACGACGCCACAGATCACACGCAACGTCGCGGAGACGACCGACACCCTGCCAACCACCCTGCTGCAGGCCCAGCTCGCTGCCCGCGAACTCGAGCTCCTGCTCGGCCAGTTACGGCATCACTGGCTGTTCGGCGGCGGCGGCAGCAACGCCACGCCCGCCCCCAACCGTCGTGCGCCGGCCCTCGAGGTGCGGCCGTGAGGGCAAAGAAGGCGGGGCACCACTTCGCAACCCTGCTGCTGGCCGCCCTGTCTTTGGCGGCGTGCGGCGGGTCGCCGGCCGATCCGGGCCCGCCGCCCGACCAGAAGCTCGATGCCGCCAACCGCGCCGGCACACAGGCGCTGTCGCTCGGCATGCCGGCGCAGGCCGTGCGCCAGTACAAGCAGGCCCTCGCTCGCGCCTATGAGCGCGACGACGCCGAGGCGATCGCCGACACGGCCTACAACCTCGCCCTGGCGGAGATTCGCGCCGGCGATCCCAAGGCCGCGCTCGCGACCACGCGCACCACCGAGGCCGAGCTGCGACGGCGCCAGGTCGCCGCGCCGGCGGAGCTGCTGCTGGTGCAGGCGGCCGCCGCCTATCGCGCCGGCGACCTTACGACGGCCGCGTCCGCCGCGGAGCAGGCCTTGACGCTCAAGGCGCGTGACCCCGACACGGCGCCGCGCGCCTGGTTCATCCGCGGCCTGGTCGCGGCCGATCGCGGCGACAGCGCGACGCTTGCTCAGGCGATCGCCGCTTTGCCTGCCGCCGCTTCGGCCAAGCAAGCCGCCGACCTGCAGGCAGATCGCCAGGAGCTGGTCGGCCGCGCCGCCCTGCTCGACGGCCGCGCCGCCGACGCGCTGGCGGCGTTCGAGCAAGCCGCCGCCAACCGCCAGCAGGCGATCGACTATCGCGGCATGGCGCGCGCGCTCGCGCAGGCCGGCGAGGCCGCGCTGAAGCTCGGCCAGTCCGCCGAGGCCGCCGTCTTTTACTTGCGGGCCGGGCGCAGCAGCCTGCTGCAGGGCGACACCGCGGCGGCGACACCGCAGCTCAAGCGCGCCGAGGAGCTTGCGCGGCAGACCTCGCAGACCGGCATCGTCGAGGAGATCGCCCGCCTGCGCAAAGCGGCGGCCGAGAAACGCACCGCCGGAACTTAGTTTCGCGCGGCTCTCCTCACTCTTCGCCGCATCTGGACTCGGCTGCCGTTCCGGTGCTTGCTTGTGCCGGAGGGAACGATGAAGGATTTCGCAGGGAGAATTGCCGTCATCACCGGCGGCGGCACCGGCATGGGCCGTGAGCTGGCCCGGCAGCTGGCCGCCGAAGGCTGCAACATCGCCATGTGCGACGTGTCGGGCGGCGCCATGGCCGAGACAAGACGGCTGTGCGAGGCGGCCGGACTAAGCCAAGGCCAGCGCCTCACCAGCCACATCGCCGATGTCTCCAAGGAAGCCGACGTCGCGCGCTTTCGTGACGAGGTCGAACGCGACCACGAGTCCGACCGCATCCATCTCCTGTTCAACAATGCCGGCATCGGCGGCGGCGGCAGCTTCATCGTCAACGGCCGCGACGAATGGGAGCGCACCTTCGATATCTGCTGGGGCGGCGTCTATCGCTGCACGCGCGCTTTCCTGCCGATGATGCGCCGCGCCGACGCCGGCCACATCGTGAACACCTCGAGCGTCAACGGCTTCTGGGCCTTCATCGCCCCCGACATCCCGCAGACCGCCTACGCCGCCGCCAAGTTCGCGGTGAAGGGCTTCACCGAGGCGCTGATCACCGACCTGCGCCTCAACGCGCCGCACATCAAATGCTCGGTGGTGATGCCCGGCCATATCGGCACCTCGATCGCCTCGAACTCGCTCAAGGTGCAGACCGGCAACCAGGGCGACGAGATCACGCCGCGCGAAATCGAGCTCGCCCGCAAGCGCATCGCCGCGCGCAATCCCCAGGCCGACAAGATCCCCGACGAGGAGATCCGCAAGATGATCCTCGAACGGGCGCGCCGCTTCCTCGAGGAGGCGCCGACCAGCGCCGCCGAGGCCGCGACCATCATCCTGGACGGTGTACGCAACGAGCGCTGGCGCATCCTGGTCGGCCGCGACGCCGAGCTGATCGACGGGCTGGTGCGCGCCACGCCGGAGCAGGCGTATGAAAAGGACTTCTTCACCGCCTTCGCCGCCAAGGCCGGCTGGACTGTCGGCCGGTAGGAGGAGTTCGATCATGACGTCGCCGCAGGACGGCAGCGCTGCAGAGTCGAAGCGACCGGATTTCGACGCCCTCATCATCGGTGCCGGCATGTCGGGGCTCTTCCAGCTCCATCGCCTGCGCGGGCTGGGCATGCGGGTGCGCGTGCTCGAAGCCGGCACCGGGGTCGGTGGCACCTGGTACTGGAACCGCTATCCCGGCGCGCGCTTCGATTCCGAAAGCTATTCCTACGGTTACTCCTTCTCGCAGGAGCTGCTCGACGAATGGGACTGGACTGAGCATTTCGCGCCCCAGCCCGAGACCTTGCGCTATCTCAATCGCGTCGCCGACAAGTTCGACCTGCGGCGCGACATCCAGTTCAACAGCCGGGTGACGGCGGCGCACTGGCACGAGGCGGCGCGGGCCTGGGAAGTCGTTCTCGAGGACGGCAGCCGGTCGACGGCGCGTTTTCTCGTAACGGCGATCGGTCCGCTCTCCGCCCCCACCCTGCCGCGCATCGACGGCATCGAGAGCTTTCAGGGCCAGTCCTGCCACACGGCGCGCTGGCCCAAGGAGCCGGTGCGCTTCGAGGGCAAGCGGGTCGCCGTGATCGGCACCGGCGCCACCGGCGTGCAGACCATCCAGGAGGTCGCCAAGACGGCCAAGAGCCTGACGGTGTTCCAGCGCACCCCCAACTGGTGCGCCCCCTTGCACAACGGCAAGATCGACAAGGGAGAGATGGCCGGGATCCGCGACCGCTATCCCGAGATCTTCCGGCGCTGCCAGGAGACTTTCGCCTGTTTCCTTCATACCGCCGATCCGCGCAGCACCTTCGAGGTCACGGCGGAGGAACGTGAAGCCTTCTTCGATAAGCTCTACGGCGAGCGCGGCTTCGGCATCTGGGTCGGCAACTTCAACGACATACTGACCGATGCCCGCGCCAACGCGCTGATCTCCGACTTCGTCGCCCGCAAGATCAGGAGCCGGGTTAAGGACCCCAAGGTGGCGGAGAAGCTGATCCCGAAGAATCACGGCTTCGGCACCCGCCGCGTGCCGCTCGAGACCCGCTACTACGAAGTTTACAACCAGCCCAATGTCGAGCTGGTCGACCTCACCGAGACGCCGGTCGAGCGCATCACGCCGACGGGCCTCAGGACCACCGACCGCGACTTCGCCGTCGACATGATCGTCTATGCCACCGGCTTCGACGCCCTGACCGGCGCCTTCGACCGCATCGACTTCCGCGGCACGGGCGGCCAGCGCCTGAAGGACAAATGGGCGGAAGGCGCGGAGACCTTCGTCGGCATGTCGGTCGAAGGCTTCCCCAACATGCTGATGCTGCTGGGGCCGCACACCGCGCTGGGCAACATCCCGCGCAGCATCGAGTACAACGTCGAATGGGTGACCGACCTGTTGCGCCACATGCGCGCCCAGGGCCTGACGCGGGTCGACGCCACGCGCGAAGGCGTCGAGGCCTGGATGAAGGCGGTGCACGAGGCCGCGACCGGTCTCCTCTCTAACGACGTGAACTCGTGGTTCACCGGCATCAACACCAATGTCGAGGGCAAGCAGACAAGGCGCATCGCCCGATACAGCGGCAGCGCCCCGGCCTATCGCGCCCGCTGCGACGAGGTCGCGGCAGCCAACTATCGCGAGATGGTGCTGAGCTAAAGAATCGCGCCTTCACCTGGAATTAGGTGAAGGCGCGATGCCGAAGGCGGAAATACCTGCCTGCTAGGCCTGAATGTGCCAGTCGTTTCCGACACCGCCAATATCTTGAACCGAGAAGCCCACACCCGCTGCCGGGGTCGAGTTCCAGAGGTAGGTGGCGCCATTGTCGTTGCGCCACAGAATATCGGCCATGCCGTCGCCGTTGAAGTCGGCCGCGTCCTGAATCTGCCAGTCGTTCCCGATAATGCCGATATCCTGAACCGTGAAGCCCACACCCGCTGCCGGGGTCGAGTTCCAGAGGTAGGTGGCGCCATTGTCGTTGCGCCACAGCATGTCGGCCATGCCGTCGCCGTTGAAGTCGGCCGCGTCCTGAATCTGCCAGTCGTTTCCGACACTGCCAATATCTTGAACCGTGAAACCCACACCCGCTGCCGAGGTCGAGTTCCAGAGGTAGGTGGCGCCATTGTCGTTGCGCCACAGAATGTCAGCCATGCCGTCGCCGTTGAAGTCGGCTGCGTCCTGAATGTGCCAGTCGTTTCCGACACTGCCAATATCCTGAACCGTGAAGCCCACACCCGCTGCCGGGGTCGAGTTCCAGAGGTAGGTGGCGCCATTGTCGTTGCGCCACAGAATGTCAGCCTCGCCGTCGCCGTTGAAGTCGGCTGCGTCCTGAATCTGCCAGTCGTTTCCGACACTGCCAATATCCTGAACCGTGAAGCCCACACCCGCTGCCGGGGGCGAATTCCAGAGATAGGTCGTGCCGTTGTCGTGGCGCCACAGCAGGTCGGCCTTGCCGTCGCCACTGAAGTCGTCGTCCCGCACGGCGCCCGTGATCGCCGCAGTCCTGTCGTTGAAGACGAACGTCTCGACGTTGCTCACCACGTCGGTCCCGTCGGGACCAACCAGCGTCGCCGTCCGGCCGGAGACGACGATGCTGTATTGGGCGTAGTTGCCGCTGAACAAGGCCCTATCTTGGCCGGCCCCACCGTCCAGCATGTCGTCGCCGGCGCCGCCGTCCAGCACATCGTTGCCGGCACCACCGGCGAGATTGTCGTTGCCGCCAAGGCCACGTAGCTCGTTGGCTTGGCCGTCGCCCACCAAGGCATCATTGCCCGAGCCACCCTGCACGTTTTCGATGTTGCGGATCGTATCCTCCGCAACGCCGCCGACGGTCACGATGGCATCCAATGCACCATTGAGGGTTACAAATACGGCGACAGTCTTGTCGACATAGTCCGCCCAGTCCGATCCTGGGCGGGCACCATCCCATCCAGGACCGCCGTCCAACACGTCGTTGCCGCCGCCGCCCTGAAGGAAGTCGTCACCGAAATCCCCTCGCAGCTCGTTTGCAGCCGAGTCGCCGACAAAAACATCGTTGCCCCAACTGCCCTGTATGTTCTCGATGTTGCGGATCGTATCTTCTGCAATGCCACCGACGGTTACAATGGCATCGTTCGCACCATTGAGGGTGACAACGATTGCTGCAGATTTGTCGACATAGTCCGCCCAGTCGCCTGCCCCATCACCTCCGTCCAGCACATCCTTACCTAATCCGCCTCGCAAGACGTCGTTGCCATCGCCGCCCCGCAAGATGTCATTGCCGGCTAGCCCGTACAGCTCATTCGCCTGGCCGTCACCTGTCAGTTCGTCATTGCCGGACCCGCCATGAACCTTCTCGATATTGCGGATCGTATCCTCGGCAACGCCACCGATCGTCACGACGGCGTCCGCGGCCCCGGCCAGCGTCACGACCACCGCCGTCGTCTTTTCGAAATAGTCCGCGAGGTCAACGCCAGCGCCGCCGTCCAGCACATCGTTGCCGGCATCACCTCTGATGATGTCGTTTCCGGATCCGCCATCGATGACGTCATTGCCCTCTCGGCCGTACATCGCATTCGCCAGATCGTCGCCCGTCAGCACATCGTTGCCAGATCCACCGAGCAGGTTTTCGATATTGCGAATCGTGTCTTCGGCAATGCCGCCTACCGTCACGATGACATCGTTCGCTCCATTCAGCGCCACCGACACGGCCGCCGTCCTAGCGGAATAATCTGCCCAGTCGCTACCGGCACCGCCATCCAGCAGGTCTGCGCCGTTGCCGCCCGTCAAGAAATCGCGACCGTCACCACCATAGATGACGTCGTTGCCATCGCTGCCGTTGAAGCCGTTGTCACCATAAAGACGGTCGTCACCCGCACCGCCATGGATCAGATCGTCGCCGGCCTCACCGTAGATCGTGTCGAAGGCGGCGCTCCCGAGCAGGGTGTCGTCGCCGACGCCGCCGTAAACAATGCTACCGGGTATGTTGCCCGGGCGGACGGCGGCGGCATGACCTGCGACCGAAAGGTTCATCACGAAGCTGTTGTTGTCCGAAAAGGTGGCGCCTGCTCCTCCGGACGACCTGACATTGATGTAATAAGTGCCCGCGTCGACTGCCGTGTAGGTGAGATAGGGATCGGCACTAAACGAGGCGCCAGGCATCGAAAACGATCCAAGGCCGCCGTCGTCGGGGGCGCTGTCATTGGCGATCGCGAGAATTGTGCCGGATCCGTTCAGGAGTTCCACGACCAGGTCGCGAGGGTTGCCGATCGGCGTGCTGCTGCCGAAGTCGATGTCGATTGTGATCTGCTGTCCGACGCCAACTGACACGGAGAAGAATTCTGACTGCCCGATGGTCGTTTCGACGACCGCCGTCAGGTGCGGGACACTCGAATTGCCGACCAGCGGATTCTCGACCGTCGACCAGAGGCTCGCCTGGGCGCTCAGATCGACAGCGCTGGCGATGGAGCCATTCGATACGGCCCCCGTCTGAAACAGACCATCACTCGCATTCGCGAGCACCCAGTCATCGCCACCATTTGCGCGGATGGTGTTGTAGTACCCGCCCACTGCCGTGACGTGGCTGATGAAGAACTCGTCCTCGTCGGTGCCGACAATGGGGTTCCCAGCCATATTGGCCCCATAGACAAATCGTATCGGCATGGCAGTTTCCTCTACACCTACTCTACGTCGCTGGAATCACGCCGACGAGGGCACCAGCCCGCGGAGCTTGCCTGAATTGAATCGCGTCGACAAATACAAGTGTAGCGAGAGCGGCAGCAATCCATTCAGCCTAGGCAATAACACCTTGCTGAACGGTCGATGCTCGCGCTGTCACCGCCCGATCGGCGTTCGAGAAAAACGGCGGCACACGGCCCTGGGAGTAGAATCAGACGCCCCAGCGACTGCGCTACGGATTTTCCGCACCATCTCCTAGACTAGGGGCCTTTCGCCGCGAGATCGATGGCGCGGCGGTACATGGTCATGGCCGCCTCCGGCGTGTTGTAGCCGGCATGGGCGGTCAGGGTGACGTTCTCCAGCTTCAGCAATGGGTCGTCGGGCGACGGCGGCTCGTGCGAAAAGACGTCGGTCGCATAGTGGCCGAGCTGGCCGGCCCGCAGCCGCTCGACCAGCGCCGCCTCGTCGACGATCCCGGCCCGCGCTGTGTTCACCAGGATCGCGCCCGGCCGCAGCCGCGCGAGTTTATCCCCATCGAGAAAGCCGCGGGTCGCGTCGTTCAGCGCCAGGTGCAGGCTGACGACATGCGCCCGGTCGAGCAGCTCCTCAAGCGTCACAAGAGGTACAGACGGCTCGGCGATTGGCGAGCGGTTCCAGGCGATGGTCTCGAAGCCGATGCCGCGGCCGAGACGCGCCATCTCGCGGCCGATGCCGCCCAGGCCCACGATGCCGAGCGTCTTGCCGCTGAGTTCCATGCCCTGCCTCGGCCGCCAGCCGCCGGCTCTCACATCGCTGTGCATGGCGCCGATGTGCCGGGCGGCCGCGAAGACCAGGCCCAGGGCATGTTCGGCCACCGTGGTGTCGCCGTAGCCGCCGATGGTCGAGACCTTGATGCCCAGCCGGGCTGCCGCCGCCAGGTCGACGAAGCTCGCCGCGCCGGTGCCGAGGAACACGATATGGCGCAGCCCCGGACAGGCCGAGAGCGTCGCCTCGGTGAAATAGGTCGCGTCGTTGATCACGGTGTCGTAGCCCGCCACGACCGCCGGGATCGCCGCTTCGGCCACCGGCCCCATATTGACCGTGATGGCCGGATCCCCGGGCCCATGAACGCGTTTCCAGACACGGTCGATGTCCGGCGTCGAATCGATGAAGAGCGTGGTCGGCATGCCGGGCTGAGGATGGGGGTGGGCCAGCCCAGCCGCAAGGCCGTTCGTTTGCCGGCCGCAAGGCCGTTGATCTGGCGCCAGTCATTGGCGCTATCCTGGGGGACAACCCGCCCATGAAGACGACGACCTCCTCTTTCCTCCTTCTGGCAACGCTGTTCGGCAGCGCGACCGTGCAGGCGCAGCCTGCGCCTTCCGCCCCGATCGACGCCCTCGATTTCCTGACGCAAAGCCTCTGCCTCGACCCCGACGGCCAGCCCACCGATCTCCTGCCGATCGACCCGGCCTGCACGACGCGCCGCCTGCAGCGGAGCGACGACCCGGCGCGCTACCGCAAGCATGACTGGCCGGATGTCGTGGGCGATCCCAGGGTGCCACGGGGCTACATGGCCAGCGATTCGGTGCTGCTGCAGGCCGGCGGCCGCACCCTGGTCGTCCAGACTTTCGACTTCGGAACCGATGGCCGGGTCTTCGGGAAATTCGACGGAGGCCCAGGCAATTCCGGCGGCGACGGTGGCCAGGTGGCGCTGGCGGTCGGCGACTGGCTGAGCTTCGTGCTGACCGAGGATGGCGGCGCCGGCGTGCAGTGGTTCATCGGCGAGGGCTGCCGCTCGGCGCCCCAGACCGACCAGCGCTTTCTCTCCTGGCTGCTCTTCCGCGATCCGGCCGCGAAGGATCGCTGGCAGGAGCGCATCGCCCGGCTGAACATCGTGCCGACGATGGCAAGCTGCCCGCCGAATTTTGGCGATGCCTACACCCGCTATCGCCGCGACACCGTCGAGTTTCCCTTTCGGCTCGCAGGTCGTCTCGCCGATCCGGACGGCGTCAAGGAACGCCGACAGGCGCTCGATGTCGTGGTCTCCGAGCATTACGGCGGCAGCGACATCGCCGGCGCCGATCATCTGGAGCGTTTCTTCTTCGCCCGCGGGCTGGGTATGGTGCGCTGGGAGCTCTGGTCGAACCGCCGCGTGTCGCGCGATCCCAAGCCGGTCCCTCTAGCCGAGGCAATGGCCCGCTCCGCGCGCTGCCCGGCCCTCTCTGGCGCCAACGCCGCGACCCACGGGGCGACTTATGGCGCACCGGGGCGCGACTGGATCCGGTTCGACTGCCGCACCTGGACGGTGATCTTCCCGCAGTCGCCGCAGAAACCCTGGTCGGTCGACGATTACGGCTGGCCGGCACTCCAGGCCTTCTCCAAAGGACAAGCAGGCAAAGAAAAAGGCGGCCCGTAAGGGCCGCCTCTTCCTTGATCTCGGTCAGCCAGTGCTTACTGGATGACGATCTCGACGCGGCGGTTCTGCGGCTCGCGGACGTTCGGGCCGGTCTGGACCAGCAGGCCCTGCTCGCCACGGCCGATGACCGTGATGGCCGTCGCCGGCACGCCTTCACGCACCAGGGCGTCCTTGACGGCGTTCGCACGACGCAGCGACAGCGCCATGTTGTACTGCTCGGAGCCCGACGTATCCGTGTGGCCGGTCGCCGTGATGCGGGCGTTACCCTTGGTCTTGAAGGCCTGGGCAGCCTGCTTGATCGTGTTCAGAGCCTGGGCCGACAGGTTCGAGCGGTCCCAATCGAAGAACACCATGTAGGACGGCGGCGCGACGACCGGCGGGGCCGGCGGCGGCGGCGGCGGGGTGACGCCGAACTTCCAGGTCACGCCGGCCAGGGCCAGCAGGTTCTGGTTGGAGAAGGTCGTGTAGCCGAACGGGGTGTTCACGCTCGGGTTGGTCGTACCCATGTAGCGGCCCTGGATCTGGAACCGCATCGACTCGCTGATGTTGTAGGCGACGCCCAGGATGGCCTGGTAGGCGAACTGCGTGCTGCCCAGCGAGTTGTTGCTGTCGACGAACGCGACACCGGCACCGGCGCCGACGAACGGCGTGATGGTCGAGGTCGGCATGAAGTCGTACAGCACGTTGACCATCGTGGTCAGCTGGCCGACCTTGTTGTTGATCGCGGTGCCGGGGATGTTGACGTTGGTCGGCAGCTGGCCGTAGCCGACTTCCACTTCGACGCGCGGGCCGACGAAGTCATAGCCGATCTGGCCGCCGACAGCGAA
>Ga0209933_1001476_pt1 | contig 21480 bp, 18 predicted proteins | sample ThiBiot_300_biof_FD_183944 | JGI IMG/M metagenome (GOLD analysis project Ga0209933, IMG submission 183944) | Wastewater bioreactor microbial communities from Cape Town, South Africa - Thiocy_cont_300_biof (SPAdes) | ecosystem: Engineered > Bioremediation > Thiocyanate > Unclassified | place...
TCCGTCGCGGTGCACTTATTATTCAATGACTATAAGGACTTGCGCAATCAAATGCGTGCGGCGAAGGCTATCGAAAGATCAAAGATTCATTAACTCGGGGACTCACGCTGGGCGCCTGCCTACGATTGATGATTTCTCGGTCATAGATCAGTTTCGTCGGGAAGCACCTACCATGTCATGCGTACGTCGATGGTTCCGGCGTGAGCGTTGTCAGCGCCGCTGATGTCGCCCTCGTAGCGGAAGAACAGGGAGGAGCGCTCGTCGATCACGGTAGTGGTGTCGAACTCCAGTACCACCCCACCGATCTACACCCCGATCACCGAGCGCAACGAGCTGGTCGTCTGCTGCGCCACCGTCAGGTTCAACGAGGCCGCCCCCACTCCGTGAACCCGTTCTGTGTCGCCGAGGAGCTTGAAGCAGGGTTTGGAATGGCCGGCCGCCAGAAGGTAGCTGCCGGCGGTGGCTGCAAACGCTGCGACTGCCGAGATCCCGTCGGACCGACCGAGGCTGTCAGCTTCGCGGCCGTCAAGGGCATCGTACATTCGCCTTCCGTAGCAGCGACCATCCTGAAACCCCAAGCCCGCGACGCCCTGTTCAACGCCATCGCAACGGCAAGGCGATGGATTGACGACCTGCGACAAGGGCGACGTGCCTCCTTCGCCGAGATTGCCCGGCAGGAAGGCCAGGTCGAACGGCATATCCGTTTGCTCGCCCCGCTCGCGTTCGTGTCGCCCCGGATCGTGTCGACAATCGTGAAAGGCACGGCGCCGGGCAACCTTACCGTCACCGGTCTTGCCCGGGCTCCGCCGTATTCCTGGGCCGAGCAGGTCCAGGCCAGCGGCCGTCAATAGCCAATCGACAGCACCGGCAGCTGTGGGAGCCGCGCCAACGGGCCGGCTCGAAGCGACTTCCTCGCCTGATTGCCTCGCTGCCAGTGCCCATCGGGGCCGCCTCGGTCATCGCGAAACGGATATCGAAAAAAGCGGCCAGAGACTGATGTTGGAATTGGAGCGCTCCCGCGCGCAACATCGTCAAACCGGCAGGTAAAGACTGTCGCTGGTCGACCTAGGTCGCTGAAATCTCGCGACTTCCTCCGTATCCGGAAATCCCGTGACGACGATTGCCGCGGTTGGCTGGGGCGCCAGGATTCGAACCTGGGGATGGAGGAATCAAAATCCTCTGCCTTACCGCTTGGCTACGCCCCAGCAGGCGCCGGTTCGGGCGGGCGGGAACATAGAGGGTTGGCGCCACGACGCAACCCCGACCGAACGGCGTCGCCGTTTATGCCGCGTTGGCGTGCTTCAGGGCGTCGACATGCACAAAGGCGCCGTCGGCGTAGAGCAACGGCTTGGCGTCGGCATCGAGCGCGAGATCGACGATCTCGCCGATATAGATCGTGTGCGTGCCGGCCGAAACTTTGGTCACCAGCCTGCAGTCAAACGACACCGGGCAGCCTTTCAGCACCGGCGCGCCGGTGCTCAAGGTGAACCAGTCGCCCATGTCACAGAAGCGCTCGTCCCCTTCGATGCCGTCCATGCCGGCGAAGCGCTCCGCCAGCTTGCGGTGCGGGGGCGCCAGGATGTTGACGCAGAAGACCCCTGCCTCGCCGATCGGGTCGTGGGCGCTGGCGGTCTTGTTGACGCAAATCAGGATCTGCGGCGGCTCGGCGGAAACCGAGCAGACGGCCGTGGCCGTCAGGCCGCCGCGCAGATCCCGGTGCCGGGTCGTGATCAGGGTGACGCTCGCCGCGAGGTGGCGCATGCCCTTCTTGAAGGCAGCCGCATCGATGCTCATGGCAGCGACTCTAAAGCACGCCGCCAAGGCACGGCTACTGCAAAGAACGGTGCGAAACTCCCGCTAAACGCCCGGCCGGTCAGCGAAATCCCCAGATTTCGGTCCAAATACGCAATCACCGTGTTGCAATAAAACCTTCATCAGACTGTCGTTCTTTGCGGTTGCCCCGCCGCTTGCGGTCGCTACGGTCGGGCAGCATGGCGGCGCGCAAGAATGGACTTTCCCCCGATACGGCCCCCGATGTCGCTCTGCGGCATATCGTGACGAGCTGCCATGTCGATCTTTCGAAGTACCGGACCGTCGCTCTGGAGAGCCGCCGACCGATCGGCATTCACCAGACACGTGTCGCTTTCCGGCGCATGCGGGCGGCCTTCAGCGTGTTTCGCGACGCCGTCAACGGCCCTGACGTCCGTTCCCTGTCGGCCGAAGCCAAGTGGCTGGCGGGCGAATGTGCCCCCTCTCGCGACCTGCACGTCTTCCTGACGGAGACCGTCGAGGATGTGCCGCCCACGGTCAGCCGGATCGCCGCCCGACTTGCCGCGGTTCACCTGCAGCGCGCCCGCGCCGCCTTGTCTGGCGCGCGTTTCACGGCCTTCGACCGTCAGCTCGCCGCCTTCGCCGCCCAGCCGCCCTCGGGCCGCAACAGCCGCCTCGAGGATTTCGGCCGTGAGGTTCTCGACAAGAGGCATCGCAAGGTGGAGCGCCGGGGAGACGGCCTTGCCCACCTCGATGTCGAGGAGCTCCACGAACTTCGCATTGCGATCAAGAAGCAGCGCTATGCCGCCACCTTCTTGCAGCCCGCCTTTGCCTCTGCGGCGACCAAGCCCTATATCGAGGCAACGGTGCGCCTGCAGGGCGCGCTCGGCGCCTTGAACGACCGTGCGGTGGCAGCCCGAATGCTGGACGACATCGCCACGGCGGCCCGACCGACGGAGGACGTCGCGGGCTCCCTCAAGGCCCTCACCAAGCAGGCGGGGAGCGGCGACAAGCGCCGCCGCCGCAAGCTGGAAGGGGCCTGGAAGGACTTCAAGAACACTGAGCGCTTCTGGCTGGCGTAAACATCGCTGTCATTCCGAGCGACGCGAGGAACGACACGCTTCACAGGGCCGACCATGAGCGACACGCAGAACGCCGCCGAGCAGCGTATTCCCGTCACCGTGCTGACGGGTTTCCTCGGCAGCGGCAAGACCACCCTCCTCAACAAGCTGCTGCGCCGGCCGGAGCTGGCCGACACCGCGGTGATCATCAACGAGTTCGGCGAGATCGGTCTCGACCATCTGCTGGTCGAGAAATCCGACGACGAAGGCATGGTCACCCTGAATTCGGGTTGCCTCTGCTGCACCGTTCGCGGCGATCTCGTCCGCACCATGAGCGAGCTGTTCCTGAAGCGCTCGCGCGGCGAGGTGACGCCGTTCAAGCGCATGGTGGTGGAGACGACCGGCCTCGCCGACCCCGCCCCCATCCTGCACACGCTGATGACCGATCCGCTGCTCGCCTCGCGCTATCGTCTCGACGGCGTGGTGACCACGGTCGACGGCGTGAACGGCGAAAGCACGCTCGACAATCACGAGGAAGCGGTGAAGCAGGCCGCCGTGGCCGATCGGCTGCTGCTGACCAAGACCGATATCAGCGAGGCCCCCAAGCTCGAGCAGCTCAAGGGCCGACTGCACCAGCTCAACCCCGGTGCGCCGTTCCAGGCCATCTCCGATGGCGAGGTCGACCCCAATGCGATCCTGAACGCCGGCCTCTACAATCCCGACACCAAGACCGCCGACGTGAAGCGCTGGCTGCACGAGGAGGCCTACGAACACGGCCATGGCGGCGGGCACCATCACCACCATGGGCACGGCCACGATCATGGACACGGGCATGATCATGGGCACGATCATGATCACGGCCATGGCGAGCAGGATCCGCACAATCCCAACCGGCACGACGACCGCATCAAGGCCTTCTGCATGACCTTCGACGAGCCCATGAGCTGGTCGACCGTCGCCGCCGCCTTCGATGCGCTGGTGACCTATCGCGGCCCCGACCTGTTGCGCATGAAGGGCATCCTGAACGTCAAGGACACCGACAAGCCGGTGGTCATCCACGGCGTGCAGCACGTCTTCCATCCGCCGGCGACGCTCGATGCCTGGCCCGAGGGCGACGACCGCAAGAGCCGCGTCGTGTTCATCACGCGCGACATCGCCGAGAGCACGATCCGCAAGGTCTTCGCTTCCTTCTTCGATGCCGAGAAGAAAGGCTGGGGTCAGCCGGACGAAAAGAAGCCGTAGCGCGCAGCGCCGTTACTGCCAGAAAGCCGGGCCCCCATGAGCCGGCACGGCGACGCAACCTATCCGCCGCTCAACACCCTGAAGGCCGTCGCACCCGACCTCTGGATCGTGGACGGCCCGACCATCCGTTTCGGCGCCATGCCCGGCCTGAAAGTGCCGTTCCCGACCCGCATGACGGTGATCCGGCTGGGCGACGACCTCTTCATCCATTCACCGACGCCGCTGCCCTCGTCCTTGCGGACCGAAGTCGTCGCCGCCGGCAACGTGCGCTGGATCGTCGGCCCCAACCGCATCCACTACTGGTGGATTCCCGAGTGGAAGGCGGCGTTCCCGCGGGCCGACGTCTGGCTGGCACCGCGGATCGAAGAGCAGGCGAAGGGCCATATCGCCCCGGGCTTCCGCCCGCTCGAGCGCGAAACCGGCTATCCCTGGGACAAGGCGATCGCGACCCTGCCGGTGGCCGGCAGCTACATGACCGAGGTCGTGTTCTTCCATCACCCCAGCCGGACCTTGGTGCTGGCCGACCTCATCGAGAACTTCGAGCCGCACAAGCTGGGCTCGTTCGTGCTGCGCAGCCTGGTCAAGCTGGGCGGCGTGGCGGCACCCGACGGTCAGACGCCGCGCGACCTGCGTGCGACCTTCACCCGGCAGCGGCCTGCGATGAAGGCCGCCGTCGAAAGGATGATCAACTGGAACCCCGAGCGCGTGATCATCGCGCATGGGCGTTGGTTCGAGACCGAGGGAGCAGCCGAGCTCCGCCGGTCATTCCGCTGGCTGCTGGACTGACGCCGGCGGCGTGGTCGCGGCCTTCTTCTCGCGGTCGCGTCCCAGCGCCCGCTGCACCACCACGAAGAAGACCGGCACCATCAGCAGGGCGAGCACCACGACGGCGATCATGCCGCCCATGACGCCGGTGCCCAGCGCCTGCTGGCTCTTGCCGCCGGCACCGGTCGCGATCGCCATCGGCAGCACGCCGCAGACGAAGGCAAAGCCAGTCATGAGGATCGGCCGGAAGCGCAGCTTGCAGGCTTCGAGCGTCGCCTCGACCAGCGGCGTGCCACGAGCGCGCAGATCCTTGGCGAACTCGATGATCAGGATGGCATCTTTGGCGGCAAGACCGATGATGGTGATCAGCCCGACCGTGAAGTAGACGTCGTTCGAGAGGCCGCGCAGATTGGCCGCGACCACCGCGCCAGCCATGCCGAGCGGCACGGTCAGCAGCACGGCGATGGGAATCGTCCAGCTCTCGTAGAGGGCGGCGAGGCAGAGGAAGACGACCAGCGCCGACAGCGCCAGCAGGAACGGCGCCTGCGACCCCGAGAGCTTCTCCTGCAGCGACTGGCCGGTCCATTCGTAGCCGAAGCCGCGCGGCAACTGGCCGGCGAGCCGCTCCATCTCCGCCAGCGCGTCGCCACTGGTATAGCCCGGCTTCGCTTCGCCGCTGATACGCACCGAGGGATAGTAGTTGAAGCCCACGATCTGCGTCGGCCCCTTCGCCCATTCGACCGTGGCGAAGGACGAGAACGGCACGAGTTGGCCCAGCGAGTTCCTGACGTTGTACGCCAGGATGCCGTCGGGATTCATGCGGTTCGCCGCTTCGCTCTGCACGATGACGCGCTGCATGCGGCCCTGGTTGGGGAAGTCGTTGACGTAGGCCGAGCCGAGATTGGTCGATATCGTGTTGTTGATGTCCTCGAAGGTGACGCCGAAGGCGCTCGCCTTCTCGCGGTCGATCATCAGATTGACCTGCGGCGCCGCCGGCAGACCTTCGACGTAGACGTTCTGCAGGATCGGGCTGGCATTGGCCGCGGTGACCAGCTGCTCCGCCGCCCGGTTCAACGCCGTCTGGCCTTTCTGGCCGCGGTCCTGCAGGCGGAAGCTGAAGCCGGCCGAATTGCCGAGATTGTCGATCGGCGGCGGCTGCAGGGCCGAGACCTCGGCGTCGCGGATCGAGGCCAGGTCGCGGTTGATGTCGGCGACAATGGCGGCCGCCGATTCGTTCGGCCCGCGCTCGGACCAGTCCTTCAGGGTGATGAAGGCCTGCGCCGTGTTCAGGCCCTGGCCGAGGAAGCTGTAGCCGGTGATGAAGGTGACATCCCCGACGCCAGGCTTTTCGGCCAGGTACTTCTCGACCTTCTCGACCGCGGCCTCGGTGCGGTTATACGAGGCATCCGCCGGCGTCTGCACGTCAGTGGTGATGAAGCCCTGGTCGTCGACCGGCAGAAAGCCGCCGGGCAGGCGCACGAAGGCCCAGCCCAGCGCGATCAGCAGGGCGGCGTAGATCGCCATCAGACGGCCGGTCCGTTTCAGCGACCAGCCGACGACGCCGGTATAGCGGTCGCGCACCCCATCGAGCGTGCGATTGAACAGCCCGAACAGGCCGCGCTTGGCGTGGCCATGTCCGGCCTCCACCGGCTTCAGCAGGGTGGCGCAGAGCGCCGGCGTCAGCGACAGCGCCATCAGGGCGGAGAAGCCGATGGCCGCCACCATGGTGACGGAGAACTGGCGATAGATGATGCCGACCGAGCCCGGGAAGAAGGCCATCGGCAGGAACACCGCAACCAGAACCAGGGTGATGCCGACGATCGCACTGGTGATCTGGGTCATCGCCTTGCGGGTCGCCTCCTTGGGCGACAGCCCCTCCTCGGCCATGATGCGCTCGACGTTCTCGACGACCACGATGGCATCGTCGACCAGGATGCCGATGGCCAGCACCATGCCGAACAGGGTCAGCATGTTGATCGAGTATCCCACCGCCAGAAGCGTCGCGCAGGTGCCGAGCAAGGCGACCGGCACCACGATGGTCGGAATGATGGTGTAGCGGATGTTCTGCAGGAACAGGAACATCACGATGAAGACCAGCACCACCGCCTCGATCAGGGTGATGACGACCTTCTGGATGGAGGCCTTCACGACCGGCGTGATGTTGTAGGGGATCTGGTAGCTGATATTGGCTGGGAAGAAGCGCGACAGCTCCTTCATCTTCGCCTCGACGGCGCTGGCCGTGGCGAGCGCATTGCCGGTCGGCGACAGCAGCACCGAAAGACCCGCCGTCGGCTTGCCGTTCAGGCGGGTGGTGAACTGATAGCCCATGCCGCCGATCTCGACGCGGGCGACGTCGCGCAGCCGCACGGTCGAACCGTCCGGATTGGCGCGCAGCACGATGGCGCCGAATTCTTCGGGCGTCCCGAGCTGGCCCTTCACCAGCACGAGCGCCGACACCGGCTGCTGCGGCGTGCTGGGTTCGGCCCCGACGCTGCCCGAGGCGACCTGGGCATTCTGGGCGTTGATCGCCCGCGTGACGTCGTCTGCCGTGAGGCCGAAACCCACCAGCTTGGAGGGATCGACCCAGACGCGCAGCGACCGCTCCGTCGAGTAGAGCGTGGCGCGGCCGACGCCCGGAATACGCCGGATCTCGCCCAGGATGTTGCGCACCATGAAGTCGCCGAGGCCAACCTCGTCGAGGCTGCCGTCGGTCGAGGTGAGCGTGATGATCTGCAGCACCGCGCTCGAGGCTTCCTCGATCAGGATGCCCTGCTGGATCACCGAGCGCGGCAGGCGTGCTTCCACGCGCTTGATGCGGTTCTGCACTTCGACCGAGGCCAGGCTGGGATCGGTGCCGGGCACGAAGTTCGCAATGATCTCGACCTGCCCGAGCGAATCGCTGGCCGACTCGAAGTTCAGGATGCCGGAAGCGCCGTTCAGCTCCTCTTCGATAAGGCGCGTCACGCTGTTGTAGAGATTCTCCGGCGACGCGCCGGGATAGCTCGTGCTCACCGAGATCGAGGGCGGCGCGATGATCGGATACTGCGCAATCGCCAGCAGCGGCACGGAGATCGCACCGATCAGGCAAATGAAGAGAGCGACGACCCATGCGAAGATGGGCCGATCAATGAAGAAACTCGGCATGTGAGATCGCTAGAACGTCAACGGGTAGCGCTGATGGTCTTGACCGGATTGTCGTCGTCGCTGGCTTCGGCCGACTGGCTGAACGACCGCGGCTTGACGGCGTCGCCAGCCACGAATTTCTGGAAGCCATCGACCACGACGCGATCACCCGGCTTCAGGCCGTCGAGCACCAGCCACTTGCCGTCCTGCAGTCCGCCCAGGCGAACCGGCTGGATAGCCGTGCGATTGTCGTCCTTGATCACGAACACCTCGCTGCCGCCGCCGCCGTTGCGCTGGATCGCCTGCTCCGGCAGCGTGATCGCATCGCTGTCGATACCCTGTTCGATCAGGACGCGGACATACATGCCCGGCAACAGCACCTTGTCGGGATTGAGGAACTCGCCGCGCAGGGTCACCTGGCCGGTCGACGCATCGACCCGCGCCTCCGAGAAGAGCAGCTTGCCGGTCAGCGGGTAGCGCGAGCCATCGTCGAGCAGCAGGCGGACCTTCACGGCATCGGGCGCGATGCGCTCGAGGTCGCCGGCTTCGACGGCACGGCGCAGCTTGCTGAGCTCGGCGGCCGACTGGGTGAAGTCGGCATAGATCGGATCGAGCGCCTGAATGGTCGCGAGATTGGACGTGTCGTTCTGTACGACCAGCGCGCCTTCGCTGGTGCGCGCCGCACCGATGCGGCCGCTGATCGGGGCCCGAATGGTGGCGTATTCGAGATTGAGCTTGGCTCGCTCGACGTCGGCGGCGCGGGCTGCGACCTCGGCCTTCGCCTGGTTGACCGTGGCGACGGCGATTTCATGCTGCGCCGTCGAAATGGCCTGCGTCTTGGCAAGCGCTGCCGACCGCGTGGCCTGGGGCACGGCGAGATCAAGCGCCGCCTTGGCCTTCTCAAGAGCCGCCTCGCTCGCCTGCAATTCGACCTCGAACGGACGCGCATCGATCTGGTAGAGCGGATCGCCGATCTTGACGTCGCTGCCCTGATTGAACATGCGCGCGGTCACGATGCCGGAGACGCGCGGCCGCACGTCGGCGACGCGCGTCGGCGCCACGCGGCCCGGCAGCTCGCGCACCAGCGCGAACGGCTCGGCCTTCACCGTGACGATGCCGACATCCGGTGCGGCGGCCTTGGCCGGCGCCTCGGCCGCAGCCTTGTCATCACACGCCGCCAGGAGCGGAGCGACGGCAACCGCAACAACCGCAGCCAACCTAAAAGGCCAATGGGTACGCATGGTCTTTCTCCGCGCTCCTACGCACAAAATTCGGCACACAACTCACCGTCCGCCCGGCCCGTTGCCGGCGCGGCCGATCAGCACAAACTTTCGATTCCCCCCACTCATCGACTGTGAATTTTCACGGCGGCCGCCGTTAAGTCCTCCGGGGTCTTTTCGCCATCGCAGTCGGTGTGACTTTCGCGATTGAATGTGGCGACAACAGGACGGGGAGTGCCACTGAACGGTAACGGCCACGTGACCTCGACAGCATCGACGTCACGCGATCATTTGAATGAGATCATGTGAGCAGGCCCATATCGACTTTCAACAGGACGAGGATGCCCAGCACCACGAAAGCTGCTGCGGCCACGGAGCGCACCAGCTTGAGCGGCACGCGTCGTGCCAGCACGTCGCCGAACAGGACCGCCGGCACATTGGCAATCATCATGCCGAGCGTCGTTCCCGCGGTGACGGCGATCAAATCATTGAAGCGTGCCGCGAGGCCCACCGTGGCGATCTGCGTCTTGTCGCCGATCTCGACCAAGAAGAAGGCGATGGTCGTCGCGATGAAGGCACCTGCAGCGCCGGCGACCTTGGGGCCTTCGTCCTCCTTGTCGGGAATCAGGCACCAGCCCGCCATGACGAGAAAGAGCACGCCCAGGATCCAGCGCATCGCGTCCGGCCCCAGCCAGCCGGCGACAGCAGCGCCTGCCCAGGCCGCCAGCGCATGGTTGGCGAGCGTCGCGACCAGGATACCGAGAATGATTGGAACGGGGCGGCGATAGCGGCTGGCCAGGATCATGGCGAGGAGCTGTGTCTTGTCGCCGATCTCGGCGACGGCCACGAGGCCTGCTGAAACAAGGAAGGCTTCCACGAGGGGCATCTTCGGCGGGATCGAGCGCAAACCAATGGCTTCCGGCGTCGCCCGATCCCGCGGGTGAAGACACTGGAAAGCCAAAGGTCTCGCCAAGCTGATCGCCGGATACGCCATAGTCCCGCAGGACCAAGTCTGTTGACGCATCCGCCTCTAAATGAGGCCGGCTACTCCCCGATGACGACGGCTAAATAGGCTCTTTCCCCGCGCGGTGCAAGCAACAGAACGTCACGCAGGCCCGGGACCGCACCGAGGGAAACACCGCCGCTTCACGATCCATGGTGCGGAATGCAGTACGTGGCGGGCCTCTCATGCTTCTCAAGCTCAGAACCCGTGCACAAACATGTCTTCTCCGGCGTGCCGTCCAGTCCGAAGATTGGGGCAACTCGCAACCCTCGGTCGGAGCGGACAGAGCACAAGGTGGACGGACGCGATGGCTGCTTTCCAAGCAACGCAGGCACCATGATGCCCCTGCTCGCCAGGCGCCGTTTTCTCGCGCTGCCGCTCGCGTCCATCGTTCTGCCGCCTCTTGCGCGCGATAGCGCGGCGCAGGCCTGGCCCGAACGGACCGTGCGCCTGGTCGTGCCCTTCCCGTCCGGCGCCGGCGCCCTCGACATCATGGCCCGCCTGCTGGTCCATCATCTCGCGCCGACGCTCGGCCAGCCCATCATCATCGACAACCGTCCGGGCGGTGGCGGCATCAAGGGAGCCGAACTCGTCATCAGATCGCCGGCCGACGGCCACACCATCCTGATGGGCAACCTCTCGCTGGTGGTGAATCCCTATCTGCTGACCGGCTTGCCCTACGACCCGGTCGCCGATTTCATGCCCGTGACGCTGATCAACCTCGCGCCGCTGGTCGTCGTCGCGCATCCGTCTTTGCCGGTGAATTCGGTCGCCGAACTGATCGCCTTCGCCAAGGCCTGGCCCGGCCAGCTCAACTACGGATCGGGCGGCATCGGCAGCACGCCCTTCCTTGCCACCGAACTGTTCAGGTCCATGGCGGAAATCGACGTGACGCATGTCCCCTATCGTGGCGGCGCGCCGGCCCTGGCCGATCTCGTGGGCGGCCGGCTGAGCTTCATGATCGAAAGCGTGTCCGCCACCCTGGCGATGGTGAAGGCCGGCAGGCTCAAGGCGTTGGGCGTCACCGCCGATCATCGGCTGCCGCTGATGCCGGAAATCCCGACCGTGTCCGAGACAGGGTTGCCTGATTACGAAGTGGTCGGCTGGAACGGCCTGTTCGTTCCGCGCGAAACACCATCGTCGATCGTCGATCGCCTCTTTCGCGACCTGGCGAAAATCCTGCGCAGCCCCGACGTCCGACAGGAGATGGCGGCACTGGGCGCCGAGCCCGGCGGCAATGCACCGCGCGAGTTCGCCGCCTTCGTGAGGGCGGAGGCCGAGCGCTGGGGGTCGCTCATTCAGGAAAAGGGCTTCAGGCCCGACTGACTTTCTCGGCAAGTGAAATATCGACGACATCGTCGAACGGAATGTCGCGCGACAGCACGCCGGCGGCACGCATAGCGCCGTGCAGGCGGTCGTATCCCTCGCGGCGGATCACGGGATCGCGCGCCCAGAGGCGGAGCGCCCGATAGCGATCGATGCACTCGGCGAACAGCCGTGCCGGCACATCGGGAAAGTCGCGTTGCAGCCGGTAGGCGATTTCCATGGCCGGCATGGCGGCAAACCATTTCAAGATCTCGTTCATGCCGCGGATCATCCGGCCGAGTTCGTCGGCGCGTCCTTCGAGCACGTCGCGACGTGTGACCAGGGTCGTGTAGGCGGTGAGACCGCGACTGGCCGCTTCGTACCAGACATGGCCTGCGCCCGACGATACCAGCCGCTCGACATGGGGCTGGAAGAGCTGCACGGCGTCGACCCTGCCCTCGCGCAATGCCACCTCGTTCTCGGCCATCGTCCGGTCGCTGACCCTGTCGATCTCTGCCGGGTCAAGACCTGCATGCCGCAGGTCGCCCTGCAGGCAGATCCAGGGCGTCGGCACCTCGGACACGCTGGCAAACCGAACCGTCCGGAGATCGGCCAGGCCGAAGCCCGGCCATGGCCTTGCCCCTACGATGAAGAAGGGATCGCGGGCAACCACGTCGCAGAAGCAGACCAGGTCGGACGCCGGCTCGGCATCGCGTAGCATCATGACCCTGAGCGGCCCGCCCCACATGACGTCGACCTCGCCGGTGCGCAGGGCCCGCGCAGCCGAGGCCGGATCGGGTGACCGCCGCAGGTCGACCTCGACCCCGGCTCGCTCGAAGGCGCCGGTTCTCACTGCCGCGTAGAATGGCGCATAGAACAGGGCACGAAAGTTCTCAGACAGTCGGATCGCCATATCCGATCCTATCACGGGCCACCTCCCGCCGCGGCGCCCCGCGTGCTACGCCTTGGGCATGGCGAAATCCAAAGCTCCCACTGCCTCCGCAAAGATGGCTGCCCCCGGCGAGAACAAGCCGATCCGGCACCTCTACCTGATCGACGGTTCGGGCTACCTGTTCCGCGCCTATCACGCACTTCCTCCGATGACACGGCCGGACGGGACACCGATCAATGCGGTGTTCGGCTTCTGTCGCATGCTGGTGGCCGACCTGCTGGACAATCCCGAGATCGACCATATCGCCATGATCCTCGACGCCGGCAGCGTCACCTTCCGCAACAAGATCTACGACAAGTACAAGGCCAACCGGCCGGAGCCACCGGAAGACCTGATCCCGCAATTCCCGCTGATCCGCGAGGCGGCGCGCGCCTTCAACGTCACGGTGTGCGAACTCGACGGCTACGAGGCCGACGACCTGATCGCGACTTATGCCCGCATGGCGCTCGAGGCCGGCGGCACCTGCACGATCGTGTCCTCCGACAAAGACCTGATGCAGCTCGTGCGGCCGGGCGTCGAGCTGATGGACCCGATCAAGAAAATCAAGCTGGGGCCTGAAGCGGTGTTCGAGAAGTTTGGCGTCACACCGGACAAGGTCGTCGACGTGCAGGCGCTGGCGGGTGACTCGACGGACAATGTGCCGGGCGCGCCGGGCATCGGCATTAAGACCGCAGCCCAGCTCATCAACGAGTATGGCACCCTCGAAGCGCTGCTGGAGCGTACTAAGGAGATCAAACAGCCCAAGCGACGCGAATCGCTGGAGAACAATGCCGAACTGATCCGCGTCTCCAAGCAGCTCGTGACCTTGCGCGACGACGTGCCGGCGCCGGCGGATCCCGACTCGTTCGACAAGAGGAAGCCTGACCCCAACGTGCTGCTGCCCTGGCTGGAGCAGCAAGGCTTCCGCACCCTTCTGCAGCGCTTCACTGGCGAGCTGGGCGAGGCGACGGCACCTGTCGCGCCGACTTCTACGCCTGCGCCGGTGAAGACGGCCGAATCTGCAGCGCCCAAGACGGCAGCCCCACGCGCCAAGTCGAACCAGCCCTTCACCGCCGCCGACTACGAGTTGATCCGCGACGAGAAGCTGCTCGACGAGTGGATCGCCGAAGCGACCAAGGCGGGAACGGTGGCCTTCGACTGCGAAACCGACGGACTCGATTCCAACAATGCCGGCCTGGTCGGCGTCTCGCTCGCCCTGCTCGAAGGCCCCTGGGGCGACGTCAATTCGACCAAGCGGCGTGCCGCCTATCTGCCGGTCGCCCATCGCTCGCCGGGCAGCCCGGCGCAGGGCGCGCTCGATCTCGGTGGGCCAGGCGACGGCACGGGCGATGGCAAGATCCTGCCCGACCAGATTTCGCTCGCGACGGTGATCGCCAAGCTGAAGCCGATGCTCGAGGACCCGGCGGTGCTGAAGGTCGGCCAGAACATCAAGTACGACATGGCGGTGTTCCGCCGCCACGGCATCGAGATCGGCCCGGTCGACGACACGATGCTGATCTCCTTTGTGCTCGATGCCGGGAAGAACAATCACGGCATGGACGAGCTGGCCGAGCTGCATCTTGGCCAGAAGACCATCAAGTTCGCCGACGTGGCGGGCAGCGGTGCCAAGCAGGTGACCTTCGATAAGGTGCCGATCGACAAGGCGCGCGACTACGCCGCCGAGGATGCCGACGTTACCATGCAGCTGTGGGCGCACCTCAAGCCGCGCCTCGTCCCCGAACGCGTCACCACGGTCTACGAGACGATCGAGCGGCCGCTGATCCCGGTGCTGCTCAGCATGGAGAGCGCGGGCATCAAGGTCGATGCGTTGAAGCTCAAGAAGCTCAGCACCGATTTCGAGAAGCGCCTGGGCGAGCTCGAGGGCGAAATCCACAAGGTTGCCGGCCGCGAGTTCAATGTCGGCTCACCCAAGCAGCTCGGCGAGATCCTGTTCGACGAGCAGAAACTGCCGGGTGGCAAGCGCAACAAGAACGGCGCCTGGGCGACCGACGCGTCCGTCCTGGACGATCTTGCCGCTCAGGGCCACGCCCTGCCGGTCAAGATTCTGGAGCACCGCCAGCTCGCCAAGCTCAAGAGCACCTACACCGACGCGCTGATGCGCGAGGTCGATACCAGGACGAGTCGGGTGCACACCTCCTATCACATGACAGGGGCGGCGACCGGACGGCTCGCTTCGACCGACCCCAACCTGCAGAACATCCCGGTGCGCACCGAGGAGGGCCGCAAGATCCGCCAGGCCTTCATCGCCGAGAAGGGCTGCAAGCTCTTGAGTGCCGACTATTCGCAGATCGAACTCCGCCTGCTCGCCCATGTCGCCGACATCGACTCGCTGAAGCAGGCGTTCGCCCGCGGCGACGACATCCACGCCATCACCGCGTCGGAGATGTTCGGCGTGCCGGTCAAGGGCATGGATCCGCTGATGCGCCGCCGCGCCAAGGCGATCAACTTCGGCATCATCTACGGCATCTCGGCCTTCGGCCTCGCCAACCAGCTCGGCATCGGCCAACCTGAGGCGCGCGACTACATCGCCAAATACTTCCAGCGCTATCCCGGCATCCGCGACTACATGGAGGTCACCAAGGAGTACGCGCGCAAGCACGGCTATGTGCTGACGCCGTTCGGCCGCAAGGTCCATCTGCGCTTCATCCACGACAAGAGCCAGGGCATGCGCGCCTTCGCCGAGCGCGCGGCGATCAACGCGCCCCTGCAGGGCGGCGCCGCCGACATCATCAAGCGTGCCATGATCCGCCTGCCGGCTGCCCTCACGGCGGCCAAGCTCAAGGCGCAGATGCTGCTACAAGTGCACGACGAACTCCTGTTCGAGGTGCCCGACAAGGAAATCGACAAGACCAAGGACGTGACGCGCAAGGTGATGGAAAGCGCCGCCTCGCTCACCGTGCCCCTGGTCGTCGAGACCGGCGTCGGCGACAACTGGGCGGCGGCGCACTGATGTCGCCTTTAGCGTTCAACGGGAGTACGAAATGAAGATCTGGGGCCGCGCCAATTCGATCAACGTACAGAAGGTGCTGTGGGCCGCCGACGAGTGCGGTGTGAAGCACGAGCGCGAGGATGTCGGCGGCGCGTTCGGCGGCAACGACCAGGCCTGGTACCTGAAGATGAATCCCAACGGGGTCGTGCCGACCATCGACGATGGCGGTTGCGTGATCTGGGAGAGCAACTCAGCGGTGCGCTATCTCGCAGCCAAGTATGCGGCCGGGACCCTGTGGCCTGTCGATCCGGGCCAACGCAGCGAAGCCGACCGCTGGATGGACTGGCAGCTCAGCACAATCTCGGAAGCGATGCGCATCGTGTTCTGGGGCCTGGTGCGCACGCCCCTGGAGAAGCGTGACACCGCCGCGATCAAGAAGGCCGCCGACGATGCCGGCAAGCTGTTCGGCCGGCTCGATACCTGGCTCGCCGACCGCCGTTTCGTCGCCGGCGGCCATTTCACCATGGGTGACATTCCGGTCGGCTGCTTTGCCTATCGCTGGTATGCGCTCGATATCGAACGCCCCGACCTGAAGAACCTGCGCGCCTGGTACGAGCGGCTGGCGACACGGCCGGCCTATGCCAAGCACGTCATGATCAAGTTGACCTGACGGACATAGCCATAGGCTTGCCTTCACCACGGGTGCAGTACGAGCGCTTGAATGGTGCGGAAGGCCGGCGTTCCATGAACAGCCCCGATCCGGGGCCTGTTCTGGAGGAGGCTACCGACATGAACTTTCGTTCGCATCTGGCGGCACTCGCGGTGATCGGCGCCCTCGCCGGCTTGTCCAGTGCGGCATTCGCCCAGCCCCAGCCGACGACACCACCGGCAACGCGGACCACACCACCACCGCCGACGACAACGACGACACCGAAGCCGGCGGACGCCAAGGCGACGGAGGTTCTCGACCTCAACACGGCGACCAAGCAGCAGTTGATGACGCTCGACGGTATCGGCGAGGCGCGCAGCGACGCCATCATCAAGGGGCGCCCTTATCGCGCCAAGAACGAACTCGCCGACAAGAACATCATTCCCCAAGCGGTCTACGACAAGATCAAGGATCGCATCATCGCCAAGCAGATCGCCCAGGCGCCGGCGTCGACCCCCGCCAAAAAGAACTGATCCAGCCAGATGAAAAAGGCCGGGAATTCCCGGCCTTTCTCTTATCGCCTGCTGAGGCGCGTCTCTGGTGCTTTCACCGCTGCTTTCACTTGCCCTTCGGCAGCCTCGACAACTCAGCCAGGACAGCCCGGTCGATCACCGTGAAGAGATAGGCGTCCGGCGCCAGCGTGCAGCCGCCGCGCACCAGATAGCCGATCTGTGCACTACGCTCGTCCTCGGGGATGACGACGCCGTGCGCGCGCGCCGAATGATTCAGCAGGAAGACGGCCAGCGCCTTGCGCGGCTCGGGCGCCATGTCGTGCGCCTGCTTGCAGGTGATGTAGGCGGCCTGGTCGAAGTTGAGCGGTGCCGTCTGCGCCTGGGCGGCCGTCGAGACGGCCAGAAGAGCACCGACACCAAGAAGAAGCTTGCCGATCATGGTCTGTCCCCCCGCTTACTTGTTGCCGATCGCGCTGCCGGTGATGTAGCCCGCCGCGCCGCCGATCAGGCCGGCGCCGACCACGGTGCCGAAGCTGCCGCCCGCGACCATGCCGATACCCGACCCGAGTGCCGCGCCGGTGAGGGCACCCTTCTGGCCCGTGGTCATGTTCTCGCAACCACCAAGCATGCCCACTGCCGCGAGCAGCACGAGGACCTTCGTCTTCATCATGGCTTTCTCCTACCTCAGATGCCCCCTCACGGAGGTGTCATGTCCGCCTTCACCCAGCCCTTGTCCGGGTTGAACGCCGCGATTGCCCCGGCCCGTTGCGCCGTCTCGGGACCGAGGTCCTGTTGGTACACGACACCTTCATAGCTCACGATGAAGGTCATGACACCAGTGACGCCGTATTTCACAGGCCACGCGATCGCCGCGAAGCCGCCAATCATACGATTGTTCAGGATGTAGTCACGCGCGCCGCCCGGTGCCGCGGCACCCTGGGCGTAGAGCAGGCGGAAGTAATAGCCGTAATGGCCGTCGGGCGAGGCCCCATCGACCTGCGCCTTGGCGACGGCCGGGCCCAAGGGGCTCTGCGGCTCGCCGGGCTTGGTCTCCCAGTAGAGGCCGTTCTTCTGGCCAGGCGAGCTCAACAGCCGTCGGGCATAGACCGGTGAGCCGGTCTTCATCGGATCGAGGCTGGCATAGTCGCGCTGGGCATCGGCGATCGCCAGCAGGGTCTGCACCACCGCGCCTTCGTCGTGGCCGATCTGGCGCAACCGCATTTCACGCCAGCCGGCAGCGGCATCGAACCGCCATTCCGCGCCATCCTTCACGATCGGGATCGGTAGGGTCCAGCCGGCCTTGCCGGCTACGACCATCGCCTTGTCACCCGAGACCTTGACTTCGTGGGCCTCGTCCCAGGCCTTGAGATAGTTGGCGCGTCGTGCCGCGACCTGGGTCGCCGTCGTCGGCACGAACTCACGCCACTCCGGTCCGAGAAGTGAAGACAGGGCCTTTTCGTTCATGCCGCGCACGGCATCGGTGAAGGCGGCGGCCGCCGCGTCGGGCGTCGGAAAGCCCAGCACCTTGGCCGTCTGTTGGGCGACAGCGCCGCCTGACAGGCCGACGGCAATCGCCAAGGCAAGGGCTGCACGCCGAAACAAGGACATGCTCATCGCCGGAACCCTCCGCCATGAAACCCGCCGCCGCCAAATCGATCGCCTCCCCCCCAGCTCCGGTCTCCCCAGGAGGAACGACCGCGGTCGAAGTCCCGCTGCATGTCGTTGCCGCCGCGGTTGATGCCGTCGAAGGCATCGCCGCGGCCCCATCCTCCGCGATTCTCGGCGCCGCGATTTTCCATGCCGCGATCCTCGGCAGCGCGCGCGCCAGCCCCCTCGGGTCGCGTCGTGAAGTTGCCGCGGTTGTCGAGCTGGCCGCGAAACTGCTGGCGCTCGGTGGCGTTCGGCCAGCGCTGGCCGTACTTCTCCCGCTCGCCGGGCGTGCGGTAGGGCACGCCGCCGCGATGCGCCGGATCGAAGTTCCAGCGACCGTCGCCATACTTGTTGGCGTCGAAATTGTTGACGCTGATGTTGGTCGCCTTGTTGACGTTCACCGTAGTGTAGCTGTTGCCCCAGGCGCCGCCGCTCCAGCCCCAGTGCCAGCCGCCGAACATCGCCGAACCGGCCGCGACGCCCAACCCGAACATCATGCCGGTCATCAGCGCCTGGCCGTAGTTGGGTGGCGGCGGATAGTAAGGCGGCGGATAGGCCGGATAGGGCCACGCCCCGTAGGCCCAGGCCGGGTTGTAGTACGGCACGTAGACGACTTCCGGATTGGCCGGCTCGATGACGATGGCGCTCGCGCCGTCGCTGGTCTGCTTCGTCACCTTCTGCTGCGGCGTCGACTTCAAGTTGCCGGCCGCTTCAGCCCGGGCGCGCAGGCGCTGGACGGAGGCCGCGACCTCCTTCTGCTGGCCGATCATCGCGTCGCCGACCTTCTGGGTCCAGTCGAGCTGGTTGCTCATCATCTGCAGGGTCTGCGGAAAGGCGGTCAGCGACTTCACGCTGACGTCCCAGTCCTGATTCTTGACGGCGGCGACCGCAGCGTCACCCTTGAGGCTGGGATTGGCTTGCGACCAGCGGGCCGCCTCGACGACTTCGAGCGGATAGGTTGCCGCCATCAGTACCTGTGCCAGCAGGGCATCGGGATAGAGGGCGATCGGCGCCAGCAGCTGATCGAGCTGCTCGTTGGTGAAGGGTTTGCTGGAGTCCTGGGCAAAGAGCGGGCGGAGGGGCGCCAGGGCGATGACGGCCGCTGACAACATAAAAAGCTTGCGCCGTTCCATGGGCCGTTCGTTCCTCCGAAAGGTCAGCCGTACAGGGGCTGCACCCTAATGGCGAATACTGCAGCGCGTCCAGCGCAGGCGCATGACAGGCCGCGATATGGCCGTTTCAGACGAGTCGGTAAACTTGTTCCGGCTCGTCGCGTCCCTTCACGTGGCGCAGTTCCGGCGTCGGCAGAGGGCCCAGCGTCTCGGGATTCTTCATCGCGGCAATGGTGTCGCCGCTCACCAGCACGATCACGTCCTCGGCCTCGGTCATGAATTCCTTGCCGAGCTGCTCGAAGCGCTGCGCCACGTTCACCGTATCGCCCACTACCGTGTAGTTGACGCGGCCCGGCGCGCCGATGTTGCCGACCACCACCGGCCCGGAATGGACGCCGACACGCAGGCGCACCGGCATCTGGCCCGCCGCGGCCCTCAGCGCATTATCCTCGCGGATCACGCGGGCCATTTCGAGAGCGGTCTTGACCGCATGGTCGGCATGGTCCTCCATCTGGAACAGGCCGCCCCAGACCGCCATCACGCAGTCGCCGATATACTTGTCGATCACCCCCTGCTCGCTCTCGATGCAGGCGCCGAGCAGGGCGAAGTGATGGTTGAGCATCTCGGCGGTTTCCTGCTCGTGCAGCTCCTCGGCTTGCGGCGTGAAGCCCACGATGTCGGTGAACATCACCGTGACATCGCGCCGGCGCGAGACGACAGCGCCCTCTCCGAGCTCCATCAGGCGCAGCACCAGTCGGTGGGGCACGTAGGCACCGAACCATTTCAGCGCACCACGCGCCTTGTCGAGGCTGTGGCCGGCATCGTCGATCTCGCGCAGCCGCGAACGGCGATGGAAGGGCACGTCGAATTTCAACTGCTCGATCGATTCCGCGGCCGACGTGATGGTGCGGATCGAGCGGGCCATGCGCAGCCCCATGAACAGCGCCAGCAGGGCGGCAACCGCGAGAGTGATGCCGCCGACGATGGCACCGTTGGTCAACCTGTCGAGATCGCTCGTCGCCTCCTCAATCGGGAAATACTGCCCAACCAGCCACGGATCGGGGCCGAAGCGGCGCAGTTCGCGATAGACGAACACCCAGCGGTGGCCGTCGACCTCGACGATATGGCCGAGGCTGCCGAGCGCCCGGTCGATCCGCTCCGAACGAACCGGTCGACTCCAGATATGGGCCAGCACCGGATCGTCGACCTGCTTGATGGTGGGCAGCGGATGCTCTTCGGAAAGGCCGAGGCCGCGCGGATTGATCAGGCGGCGATGCGCCAGCACCTTGTCGCGGCCGACCAGGATGAAATACCGGCCATCGCCGCCGCGCGTCGGATCGCCGATCAGGTAGGAAAGGTCGCCGACCGCGACCGTGGCGATCAGGCCGCCGATGAAGGCATTGTCGATACGGCGCACCGGCGTACGGACATTGACCACCGGCTGCTTGACCGTCTCGCTCCAGAACAGGGCCCCCCAGAAGGTGTGCTGCGACAGCTGCAGCTCGCGGAAGCGTTCGAGGCCGCGCGGCGTGTCCACCAACGAGAGCGTGTCGCGATGGATCTGCCCGTCGGGTTCGCGCACGGCGCGGTGAAGCTTGAGGTCGAGCGTGGCGAAGCCGACCGCCGAAACCGCCGGCACCTGAGCCATCATCACGGCCAGCGCCTCACGCACATCGACCGGCGATTCGATGTCGATGCGGCCGGCAGCCGCCAGCGAAGCAATCAGTTCGAGCTGTTCGCTGACCGGATCGAGACGGCTGCGCACCAGGTCGACCTGGGCATCGACGACACGGGCGGCGCGGTCGACCAGCAGGCGCTCGGCAGTCCCGGTCGCACCGGCCAGGACGAAGATGTAGGCAACGCCCGAGATCAGCGAGAGCGAAACGAAGGCAAGCACCATCGCCACGACCAGCGGCATTCGCCACAGCGATCGTTCGGTCTTTTCACTCGGTACATCGGAGATCGGGCTCAAGCAGGGACATCATAGGATGTCCCCGCTCGATATGCGATGGCTCGCGCGGACAAGCCGCGGTGCCTCGCGCGGTCAGGCCGCGGCGCGGATGGCCGCCTGCTTCACCTTGCCGTCGACATGGCTTTCGAACTGCTCGAAGTTCGCCTCGAAACGCTTGGCGACGTCGCGCGCGGCGCTGTCGTAGGCTTTCTTGTCCTTCCAGGTGTTCTTCGGGT
>Ga0209933_1001479_pt1 | contig 21397 bp, 17 predicted proteins | sample ThiBiot_300_biof_FD_183944 | JGI IMG/M metagenome (GOLD analysis project Ga0209933, IMG submission 183944) | Wastewater bioreactor microbial communities from Cape Town, South Africa - Thiocy_cont_300_biof (SPAdes) | ecosystem: Engineered > Bioremediation > Thiocyanate > Unclassified | place...
CCTCTTCCCGTAAACGATCCAATGAACCCGCAGACCCGGGACCACATTCCCGCGGGGTGGAGCAGCCCGGTAGCTCGTCAGGCTCATAACCTGAAGGTCGTAGGTTCAAATCCTGCCCCCGCAACCACTTCCATCATAACTCACTCACCGTCCCGATCTAACCATCGGGGCGGTGTTGTGTGGTAAGCGCCCGGTGAAGCTTTCAATACCCACATTTTCTGCCCCGACCAGGGCACCCAGTGCGATGTCGGTCAGCCGTGATAGTCCGCGCCACATGACCATGTTGCCAGGCGGCGGATGATCTCAAGAATAGCTTCGCCCGGTTCGCGGTCGTCGTCTTTGACTTCGATGCGATGCAGGCCGTTGACGGCTACTTCCTCCATTTCGTCGGCGATTGTGTAGTCCACCAGCCAAGCGGTCGACACAGGTCCGAACCCAATCCTGGCAGACCAGCGGATTGCGTTGCCCCATGGCGCGAGCAGTTTGCGCAGCCACTCCAGAGCATCCAGCCAGATCCACCTGACTACGACGTCATTGAAGCGAAGGATGGCACATCGTTGCCGGCGGATTGGGCGGGCTCGGGCTGAAGCTCGCCGGGTGGCTTGCCGCCAGGGGCGCGCGCCACATCGCCCTGGTCGGTCGGTCTGCTCCAAGCGAAGCAAAGTCGCGCCATCGATCTGATCGCTGCCGACGGCATGAATATCAGGGTCTTGCAAGCAAACATCGTGAAGCGCGCCCGGAACTCGACGCGGCGCTTGATGCGCTCAATGGCACCGATAGGCAGATCCGCAGCATTTTCCACTATGCCGTCGCGCGCAGCACGAGCGATGTTGCGCACGGGTGGGCGGCATTCAGCGCCATCCTTCCTCCCAGATGGACGTAGCCTGGGCAGTCCATGAGGCGTCCGTTTGGCGCGGACTCGCACTCGATCATTTCATCCTGTTCTCCTCGTCGGTGAGCGTCGAACCGGGCATACGGCCTGTTCCGTCACTGGGCGGCGTGGAACGGATTTGTGGCCTCTTCCTAAAAAAACTGTGTTCTTAGATTGTTCTCAACAACTCTTTCGTGCAGGATCGCCCGCTCTCCGATTCATGGTTGAGGCGACGTCATAAATTTTGATCGTGAGGCAACATGGTCGTCAAACGCCTTGCCAAGTTCTTTGGGCGTCGTCGGTCGCCGAAAAAACCGCCGGCTGCCTTGAGCGCTATGGCTCGGCCTGAGGCCGAGCCAATCAAACAAGCGCAGCCACAACCAAGCTTAGGAACGTTAATCACTTGGGAATCCGAACTGCGAGCGATTGCGGCCGAAGCATCTGCCTGGACCGTCGAAACGGGGGGAGACCTGTTTGGGCGATGGCAGGCGAATCCCACGGTTTTTCTGATGACAAAGGCAGGCCCGAAGGCGCAGCGGAACAATACGCATTTCCGGCTTGACGTGGATTATCTGAGGCAACTTAGCGAACCGCTCGCTGCTGACTGGGCGCTACGGTACTTCGGGGATTGGCATTCGCATCATCGTCTGGGCCTTTCCGCGCCAAGCTCGGGTGATCGCCGGCGTATTCGCCAACTGGGAAAACGCAACCAGTTTCCTAGCATGGCGGAAATCATCGTCACGACCGAAGGCTCACAGCATGAGCCGGTCGTCCGTGTGCATACATGGTTCTATGACCTGTCGGGGGAAGACGAGCCCACAACGTTGCGCGTGCGGGTTCTTCCCGGATGCAGCCCGGTACGGCAAGCGTTGATCACGCGCAGCGAATTCGTCGAACAGTCCTTGCGTGGCTGGGAGGGCGTGCCCCTCGCACGCGTGCGCATTGGCGACGATGCTCAGCCGCCAACTCTTGAAAGAGAAGCGGACGTCGATGCGACGACTCGTGAGAGGACTCTGGGGCATTTGGTTGACGCGCTGAAGGAGGTCAGCGGCGCTCCCATCGAGCAACACGCTACAGTATTCGGACATATCGTGGTCGCCAAGCTGGAGGATCCGCATCACCTTGCGTTCGCAATCGACCGGAATTGGCCGATGAGCGTCTTAGAGGTTCATCGGATCGACCGTAGTGCGGGAACCGCGGAACCGATAACCACGCGCGATGGCCTAGTGGTTCCGGATGTCGCCGGCATTGTAGAAGTGTTTCGCGCAGTGAAGGCGGTAAGAGGAGGTTGAGCGATGTGGTCGACAGACCAACGAAACAGGCTCGCAATGGAGCATCAAATCCTGCAGCGCGAAGGCTTCTCGCAGTTCAGCGTCTACCATCACAGCGCTCATGACAGCTACTACGCCTCCGGTCTCGCCACATCGAGTTCGAGCAGGCGATACAACCTCTACAGCCCAATTCCTCCGGGCTTCCCGTCGCAGCGGCCACCGCTTTACATCATTGATCCGAACCCGCTGCTGATGGCGAATGGCACTGCGATTTCTCGGTTAGGCGTGTCGCACGCAATGCACACGTTGACACCGCATGATCAAGGCTGGGTTCAGATTTGTCACTGGCGGGACGCTCGGTGGCATTCGGGTATTGTGTTGCAGAAGGTCTTCTTGAAGGCGCTCATCTGGATCGAGGCCTATGAACAGCACCTCGCGACAGGCCGTGACTTAGCCGATTTCGTTCGCACTATGGCAGAGGCCGCATGAGCACCAACGATCCTGTTCAGCGCCAAATGATCCGCGAGGCAATGCAGGCAGTCGCGCAGCGGAAGCCAGGCCGTTCAAAGCTCGTTTACGACAAGACGAAGCGAACGATCGTTGCCGTCACCGAGGGAGCGCAGACTCCACAAGCACTGAACATCACGGCGGATGATGCGGATATGTTTGGCGTCATTACGGTTTCCTCGGAATGGTTGCGCGAGAAGTGGCCAGAACTAAACAGGGCGGGGATTCTGCCCGTCGCGTTTAGCTCCTGGGATGACGGCGACGCCTTGACCCAATCGGAGCTGTGCGTCCAAGCGAGTCCGATCACAGTCCTCGGGACGTTTCTGCTCGATCAATACCAGGCCGAAAGTAGTCAAGGGCTGGCGATTCTTCTTGAGCGGACCGAGGCTTCCTCGTCGAAGCCTGATGTGTTCGTATCCCCTGAGGGCACTCGGTACCGTGGACAGATCGTTCAACCGGCCCAGCCGAGTTGCCAACCTTCCGACATCGTTTTCGCCGATGTCGAACCGCAGCTGGCTTTGCGGCGCTCAGGCATTCTTGAGACAACCATCCTGCAGGATAAGACGGTGCTCTGCATCGGCCTTGGAACAGGTGGTGCCCACGTTGTCGTAGAACTCGCCAAGTGCGGCGTAGGGCGATTCTTGCTCGTCGATAGGGATCGGCTGTCAGTCGGAAATGTGGTGCGCCATCCCGGAGGCATCTCACAGGTAGGCCGACTCAAAGTGAATGTTGTCCGCGATTTGATCCTCGAGAAAAATCCAAACGCGAAAATCGAAGCACATGCGCTCGAGGTCGGGTTCGGCAACAAGGACCTGATCAGTGAGTTGGTGCGCGCTTCTGACATCGTTATTTGCGGCACCGACAACCGCCAAAGCAAGCTCTTGATCAACGAGCTCTGCATCACTGCAAATGTGACTGCGATCTATGGCGGTGCCTTCCGCCGTGCCTACGGCGGCCAAATTCTCCGGGTTCGCCCAAAGCATTCACCATGCCACCAATGCTTTGTTGCTGCGATGCCCGAGGAGGCCTCGGATGTCGAGGTTTCTTCAGAGGTTGATGCCAACGAGATCGCATATTCAGACCAGCCTGTGGCCGTGGAGCCCGGCTTGTCACTGGACGTTCTGCCAATCGCCAACATGCTTGCCAAGTTGGCTCTGCTCGAACTGCTTGCGGACAAATCATCGACTCTGAACACGCTGCGACGCGATTTTGATGCACCGTGGTACCTCTGGCTCAATCGGCCGGAGCCGGGGACACCGTATGCCGATTGGCCGCCACTTAGCGAAAGCAGCGATGAAATGACGATCAAACGTTGGTACGGCATCTATTTCGATCGTGATGAAGCATGTCCAGTCTGCGGCCATTTTGTTGCAAGCTTGGCAGCATCCTACGGCCTCGATCCGTCGCTGCTGCCGGCGCTTCCGGCCGAGGAGTGAAGCGTTGGAGCACCCTGGAGATTTTGCCGCGTATGTTAGCGCGCTCGAACCGGATGCGGATGCCGTAACTGCAGCGAAGAACGCGCACGAGAAAGTGCGTGAGCGTCTGAAGAACGACGATGACACCAAGGATGCCCACAAAGACACGTTCCTGTCGGGTTCATACGCCCGACACACTGCAATACATGACATCAATGATGTCGACGTGATTTGCATTGTCGACATCGACCACACCATTACCGAGCCTGACGTTGTTCTCAGCTGGCTCAAGGGCGTGCTCTCGAAGTACTACAAGGAAACACGACTACAGGGTCGCTCAATCGGAGCCAGTGCTGCAAAAGGTGTATGGCTCGACATTGTCCCGTCGACACCGCTATCGGCTGATGACGGCCCGCTGTGGATTCCTGATCGAGATGCGAAAGAATGGGTGCAATCTCATCCCAAGGGCCAGATCGCGGCTGCGACCAGCAAGAACAAGGTGACCGACGGCTACTATGTCCAAACGGTGAAGTTATTGAAGGCGTGGCGCGACCGGCTGCCGACCGAAAAGTCGAAACCGAAATCGTATATCTTGGAGACGTTGGCTCATCAGACGATCGGTTCTCCGTTGTCGCACGCTCGCGCTGTGGTGAGTGTTCTGGAGGGCATTCAGTCGAGCTACGGGTTCTACCGAGGCACCGGCATTGTGCCGCAGATCACCGATCCGGGATATTTCTCGGTCAATGTGGCTAAGCGTTGGGCGAGCGCCGACTTTGACGCATTCCTCGATCAAGTGAAGCCGGCGGCTGAGACCGCCCGCGGGGCGCTCGACGCGACAGATGAAGCCGAAAGCCGAAAGCTATGGCGTAAGCTGTTCGGTTCAACCTTTGGCCAATAGGAAGGCTGAATATGAGCGAACCGCCTTCTCCTCGGACCAATGCATCTGGCTCACTTGTCTCCCCAACTGCCATGGGAGGCATTGTTGGCGGCAAGGGCTTCGATTTTCAAACGCGGTACGCGGTTTGCCATCTTCCGCTCTGGCTCCAAGATGGAGCGTTTCATCAGATATTTTCCGAAGGCACGGGTGATATCGACATCCGCTATCTCCAAGACGGGAAATCGACGCGTAAGCACATTCAGACCAAGGACCATGAGGTATCACCGAGCGAGTTCAAGGAAGTAATAGAAGCCTTCCGTCGTTTTGATGCTGGCATGCCGGGCGTGTACCAGCAGTTCACTCTTGCATGTCCGTCTCTTTCTGCTCAGCTACGGCCGGTCGAAACCAGCCTGGCGAGGTTACGTGGCGCAAAGCCTTTTTACGATGACGCGGCCTCGGCTCTGACATCCACAAAAGATGATGTCGACGAGCGCATGCGCAAGCATGAGCTGAGCAACGAACAGATTCAATTCATCCACGAGAAGGTTTTCATTGAGGTTGGTCACGGCGACCTTTCGCACGACGAGCGCGCGCTCGAGCTGTTCGTCGCGCGCCTCCTAAGCCATCCCGAATTCGCCACTAAGATAAGGGCAATGGTTCAACCGGCCTATGCTGAACTGGTAAGGAGAGTGGGGGCGAGTAAGGGCATCGTGATGGACAAAGCAGCCATTGAGGCTGTTATTCGATCTGCCGTGTTGGGAACCTTGTCGCAAGAAGCAAGCGTCACAGTCTGGATTCACAACTGGACCAAGGAAAAATTCGAGCCGTCTGCAGACTATGAATTGGACTGGACAGCGAGTTTCGACCGCGCAGCGCGCCGCGTGCCGCTGTCGGATACCTGGAACAATGACCTTGTTCCCCAACTCGACACCCTACGCAAACAGATCATGACAATTGGTGCGGTGCGCACGATCCAGTTACGTGGCAAGTGCGCCTTGTCCTCCGGTGTCGCAATTGGTGCCACATTTCCCGCCGTAGGTGGCTGGATATTTGAAATTCCGCAGCCGCCTGCCAAAGAGAACTGGAGGTCCGATGCCGCGCCGACCACAGGTTATGCTCTCCAAGTGGAGATCGTGGAAGGCAGATCAAACGGCACCGACCTTGTGCTTGGACTCAACATTCGCGGCGACGGCCGTCAGGACGTTATTCGGTATATTGAGCAGACCGGTGTGGCTCCAAACGCATTTGTGTTTATGTCACCACCTAACCAAGGGGCCCAGTCGATTGGTGGAGCCGAGGACGCTTGTGCGATGGCGCGAGCGGTTCGAGAGCGGCTCGGAGAAATTCTCAAAGTGCGCCAGCTGCGGATGACGCGTCTGTTTTTTTACGGGCCTTTCGCCCTATCCGTTTTCCTTGGTCAACAGCTAACGTCGATTGGGCAGATCCAGTTGTTTGAATATCAGGACCCCGGCTATGTTCCTAGCTGTCTATTGCGGACCTGAAGTACTCGCCCAGAAGAGCTGCTGCCTGACAAGAATGGCCGGGCACGAAGTAAGACATTCCCTCCGGAGTCATAGGGATGACGCACGGAGCTATCACTCCTGACTGGATGTGTTCATGTGTTCGAGCAGTTGATCACACGCGAGAAAGAAGCAACTGCAATCAAGTCAGCGCCCGGTCTCGACCGCATCGACGTTGTTGCTCCGTCATCAGCCGTCCCCATCGGGGGCCCGGGAGATGTCGTGCCAGGACGCGACTGAGCTGATTGGCTCCTATCACAAGGACAACCACGGGGCGCAAATGTAGTTGCGGTCATCCGGCTTCGGATACAGGCTCGAGACTCAGGACGTCAGGGGAGGGCGACCGTGGCGAAAAGGACAAAACCTGTAAGCGCGCAATCGCTTCGTCCCTATTTGGCGCCGGTCTTGCTGAGCGCGGCCGGCAAGGCGCGACACGGTGCATTGCTTGCTGTGATGGTTGCAGAAGTCGAAGCGTCAATTCAGAGCACGTCGCGGGTCACTCGCACGATCCTCGAATCCGTCGATCTTGGCAGCCAATCGTCGCTTCGCCTTCATGCCATTGTCTATCGGGAAGCCGTAACACCTGCTTGGCATGTTGGCGCCGCCTTCACCGACATTGCACATCAGCTCGTCGTCCTGGCCGTGCGTAAGGACTACGGCGTGGTTTGCGCCTCCGAAGCATCGTTGCGAGATCGGATCATCAAGCATATGACCGCCGCCAAGACTCTTTCGCAAAAGCGGCTTGGCGCTTTCGTAGGGCCAGAGGCTGCAGCGATCTGGCTTGATGGACTCCATACGCCAAGCGCCGTCAAACCGAACACCAAGTTCATGACGGGTTTGTCGTTGGAGTATGCGTTGGACCCGCTTGGTGACCAAACCTATCGCTATTCAGCGATTCGAAGCCGCCCGGTGATCGCGGGTCTCACCGACGCTAGGGGCAAGAGCCTGCCAGTCGGCGCAGCCCCGATGAGTTCCCGTATTTGGGTTGGTCGCCCTCGCGGATGGATACAGTTCACTGACAATCTTCGCGCCATCTTAGACCACGTCGACAAAAGGCCTGTCGTATCGAGACTGTACGATATCCTGGCTACGCCGGTTGGATCGCCCGCCGGTGTGAGCGACGCTTACGCTGTCGCAGTGGTTCCCCCCGAACTTCTAGCGGAAGACGGCATTGCAGCCGAAGACCAAGAAGAAGCGCGTAAGTGGGCTTATGAGGCTCGGTTCGAGGTCAAGAGCACCAAGGGGGCCAACGTGGAAGTCGAGGCGTCGCTCAGCGGACAGCTTCTCGGTCGGTTAGCGCTCGATATGCACGCCCAAGCCGACGACGCGCCGGCCAAGGTCACTGCAACTTGGGTCAGACGGCCGAAGGGACCTGCCGATGAGCAGGCAACCTGCGAACGAATGCTTACGGACACGAACAAGCTCAAGATCTACTACGACAGCGGCCACACTCTGGCCCAAGGATACTTCTTCAACCCAGCTTTCATTGACCACTTCTTTCCCTGGGAATTTCTGCCAATGCCGGCCACGTTGGTTGATGCGGAAAAGCCCACCGATACCGCAGGCAAGTTTCAGGTTGCGGCGATCGGCAAGCCCGAGGACAAGTCGCTCTTTGGCTGGGTGGTGAAGAGGCTGTTTCCAAACGGATGGCTCGCTTCGGACGACGGATCGATGGAAGTCGCTGATTTCATACATGTCGATCCCGCTAGCCAGGTCCTCACCCTTGTCCACGTGAAAGGATCCGGAAGCAGCAAGGATGATCGGACGGGGTCGGTATCCGACTACGAGATTGTCGTTTCGCAAGCTATCAAGAACCTGCGCCACCTACACATGCGTTCCCTCCATGAAGTACTTACCCGAGGAAAAGGGAAGCAAATTGGAACCGCTGTCTGGCGAGATGGCAAGCGGCAGCCAGATCGGACAGGGTTCCTTGCTGCCGTGGCGAAGCTTCCATCATCCTATCAGAAGGTCATTGTGATTCTGCAACCCCGACTCACAAAACGTGAGCACGACGCCTGCAAGGCCGACGCGGTGCCTCAAGCGAGAGCAATGCGCATGAAGCAGCTCAATACGCTTCTGCTCGGTGCCCGTCTGTCGGCCATGGCGTGTGGCGCCGAGATCCGTGCGATTGGGCAAGAAGTCTGAAAGGCAGAACCAACGATGGCGGCTTGGCGTGGCAGTTCAGCAACGGCATGCGGGCTCCACGAGTGCGAGAGAGTCGTCCCACTTCACGACCAGCCGATGAATCTGTTTCCTCCAATGAGCGCATAAAGCGACAATTCGAGTGAAAGACTAGAGCAACATGTACCCCAAGCGGTTCACATTCGATCCCCGATTAGTTGAACGCGCCCGCATTGCAACGTTGCGATCGCCCAATCTAAACGTTCTCCGTGATGAGAACCGGACGGAGATGCCCGGCATTGCGCATTTCTTAGAACAAGGATTCAAGGCGCGCGACGTAGAAGGGAAGCTCTTACTGCCGAATCTCAGTGCGCTGGCCAATCGGACGGTGGGCATATTCAGTGACTATGGCGGCGAAGATTCGACGAGCCGCTTCTTCACCTATTCCTTTCTGGTTTGCGCATTCGGCTCCTTAGATCCGTTCAAGCAACAGATGGGCATGCTTCGAGCCACGTCCGGTATCGGTGGCAAGGAGATTGCATTCAAGGACTTTCGGTGGGGCCCACTGCGGCGGATGCTGCCGGACTATTTGCGCTTGTGCGATGGCTATATCTCCGGACTTCTATTCACCCTGGTTGTCGACAAAACGATTCCCTCTCTATTCGGGCCCGGCGATGCCGAGACCGTGCGGCGTATGACAGACGCATTGGGAGAGACTGGCTATGGGGCCATCGCGCCGCGAGTAGTTGAGAAGCTCTTTCGGATACTGCACACCATTGCCTTCCTCGTTGCCTTGCTAGGGCACTCCGGGCAAAAAATATTTTGGATGACGGATCACGACGCGATCGGGGAGACGCCGGCGCAGCACAGAAAACTCCTCGCCATCCTCAACCGAGTTCTGCCGCTCTACACAAAGAAACAGTTCAGTTTCCTTGCCGGCGCCCGTCCGTTCATGCCAAAGGCATTCGAATATCTCGACCTTCTCAGTCTCGCCGATATAGCCGCCGGTACGATCGCGCAGACCCTCACCAGCATAGATACACTCGGCAAGGAGAATGCTCAGATAAAGGATGGTGGCGATCACGTACTGCGTTGGCTTTGCAATAACAGCATCACATTGAAAAAATTCACTATGACTGTGAAGCGCATGCCAAGCGGCGAAGTCGGTTGCGGGCCGATTGATTTCGAGGCGCGGACTTCTGTTGAGGGCGAACAGTTTATCCCTACCCAACTCGTACGATAGCGACTGACCAGAGGCCGATGTCACTCAGCCAGATGCCGAGTCGGGCTTTGTCGAAGCGGCCGCCATCTTGGCCTCGAGCCGCGCGGCCTTTTCAGGGGTGTCGATATAGGGCGATAGCGTTGGGCGAGGACCGAAGACATTTCGACAGATAATCTGGATTTCCTTTCCAAGCCGACGCACGTCCGTGGTGATAGTGGGTACCTGCGCTGCATGGGCGCGAATTAGGTCAGAGCTTGTCCGATCCTGGCCGATTGTCAGGCGATAAGAGAACTGTGCAATGGTTCGATTGAGCTGCCGAACCTTCCGACTGTCGGAGATATCGCGGTGCCGCGAGAGCACATTTACCGGGCCGCGTTTGCTGGAGCCGCGCACGAGCATGCGTGCGGAAACAGGGAAGATCAGCTCGACGTCGCCAGAATGCTCGTAAGGCGTCCTTGCATGGATTGATTGGCGGGGATCGTAGCTGCAGACCGGATTGTCCGATGTGAGGAAAGGCGTGCTGGTCTTATTGTGAAGCACCTCAAAGCCGAGTCGAAAGCAAAGATTGCCAATATCTTTGAATTCGCCCTGCATCGCCAAAAGAGTCTCATGCGGATTGATGCCGACGGGCACGGTGTCAAACTGACCAGCGTAGCGCTCAATTTCCGGCGGAAGCGTTCCGATCTCTTCGCCGATTTTACATTCGTTTCGGAGCTTGGCCTCAAGCATCAAGGCATGTCGGTCGCGTGTCGCTGGTACGCGAGCGCGCATGATCGTTTGCATGCCCAGGACATTGAAAGATATGGCGAGCGATAGCCTGCGCGCGGCGAGTGCTCGGATTGTCTCTGGCCACACCGTCTCGATCGTGTTCCACAAATCCTCGAAGCGATGGTTCTCCTGACCGCCTTCGGGTAGCTTCTGAGAATAGTAGTCTCGTTCGAACCCGATGGCTCTGGGGTTCATCGAGTGGGGATCTTCGGGCGCCTCGCAGCGATAGACCTGGACACGACCCCGTTCATCTGCGAAGCCGTCCATGTAAACGGCCGAGATGAAGTGATGTCGGCGGTTGTTGCGATTTGTGTCGCTTCCCTCTGGGTTTAGCATACTGAACGGGCGCACGTCGTTATCGATGGGCACGTTGCCCCAAGCACTGAAATATGTGGGTGGGTTTGGCATCTGCACTCTAGGCCGTCCACAGATCATCGGGGCCGAGATAGCTCAGATCGAGCTGGGCGCCATTCTGAGCAACGTTCGCGCGCACCAAACCACGCCGATTTAGATTGAGCGGGTGCTGTAGCTTCCCGATTGCGTGCCCGTCGGGCGCCAGCACCAGTGGCTGTCCGTTCCAGTGATGGAGACCAACAGGCGTGCCGGAAGGCGCAGGCGCTGCGAACCAGTGGACGTTTCCAAGATAGTCTCGCCGTGCCCAGGTCCGGTTGTCGAGTGGTGTGAAATCCTGAATAAACTCAAGCCACATGGCCCGGGTCGCAGGGGTCGGCCAGTCCGGCTGCGCAGACAAGGCCGCGAGGCTGGGTGAGCGGAGCCAAGCGCGTAACTCTGTGCCGGTCGTGAATGTGGCGCCCGTGTCTGTGACCGCCTTGATCGCAGCGAGCCGTGAATTGAAGCCTGCCTGGATCAGAATGGATGCGGGGCGGTACATGGTTCCTGTTTCGACAGCGGGCACCGCCAGGCCCAGCTCATGATCCTCCAACGGAAGGTCGAGCACGCCGACGACATCTGCATTGGCGGCGGCACGGACGCGGAGCGCCTCCATAGCCCAAGGCAGGCGATAGACCAGGCCGCCCTCAATGAATTGCAACGCTTCGGCTTCCTGACCAGCGACCATTGCGGCGAGCGGCTGCCCGAGCAGCCAGCATCGGAGGATGTCCCTCCAGTTAGCTGGGAACGGGTCAGGCTCGAACGGGTAAAAACCGAACACGCGCTCCGCGATCGCGGTGATCGCTGCGATCGCGGCCTCAAAGTCCCCCATCATCAGGGCAGCGTTCGCCTGGACGAGGAGGACGTTGGCCTCGGGTGCAACGGCGTCGAGCGCATGCCCAGCTTCGAGGCCGAGGCCAGCCAAGAAATAGCCGCGTCGTTTCGCTGCCGTGGAATTGGCCCAGATATACCGGCTTCGTGTGAGCAGTGTGGCGCGATAGGCGGCGCGCGATGCATCGTCCACACGAAGCAGGCCACGTTGCCAGAGTGACGATTGGAGGATGGTGTCCAGTGCCGTCTCGATCTGATCGTCGGGCACATCGGCCTCTCCGATGAGACTGAGGATGGCGGTGTCGAGCGTCGCCATATGGCGCTCCCACTCGTTCAGCGCCCGCTCACGTTTGTCGGCCTTCTCGCCGGCGACCTCTGGGAAGGTCCATGCCGCTGCGTTATTGACGACGTAATCCACCAACCGGTCGAGGTTACCGCCAAGTCGCGCGTGCATCCGATTCAGTAGCGAGAAGATGAGCTGGATGAGCCCGCTCTCCATCTCGCGGGCACCTAGATCCTCGATCAACCCGACCCATTCGTCATGCTTCTTGTTCCAGGCGTCCTGGAAGATGGGATAAAGGACAAGGCCCTCGACATCGACATAGGCGCGGCCGGCACGGCCGATGACGTTCTTGAACTCGGACACCTTGATTTTCTCGCCGTGTCGGTAAAGCGAATGCATGACAACGGCGGTCGCCGACAGGTTGAGCCCCTGGGCGAGAGTTGGCGATGAGATCGTGACCTTGAGCACGCCGTCGCGCAGGAGTCGCTCCACCTCCTTGCGGTACGCAGTCGGCAATGCCCCGTGGTGGAGCGCTACGCCGAGCCGCAGGCATTTGAGGATGTCGCTATCCGGGCCTAACCACTCCTCGCCGAGTGCGATGGCGGTCTGGAGCGTGGCTGGGTCGACTGTGAGCAGAGAAGTAAGCGCACCGCGTGAGTGCAGATCGACGATGACCTTGGCGAATGGTTCGACGCTTCGGCGCTCAGGGCAGTAGATCAGCACCGTCTGACCATCGTTGACGAGCCGCCACGCCGTGGCAAGGCTCAATTCCTGTTGGTTGTCCGGAAAGAGCCGCGTGCGCAGCTTCTTCGGCGGCACGAACAGCGGCGGCGCCGCACCATTGAGGAAGCCAGGCACAAAGGGCCTTTCCTTGTCGACGCGAAGATTGAGGCGCGCCGTCGGCGCCTTCCAAGCGACTTCGCCGAACCGCAGGCGCGTCGGCCGCCAGTTGTGCTTTATCGGGCCTCCGAGCTGGTCGCGACGAAGCCAAGCCGAAAAGTCCTCGAGCTGGTCGCCGTCAGGAAGCAGCGCCGACAGGCAAACGATCCGGCGCTGATCGGCGTCTTGGCGACGTAGGAGGCGCTGAATTTGAACCTCGTATCGAACCTCGCGCTCGCCCGGACCGATCATGTGGCCCTCGTCGAACACCAGAAGACCCACGTCGTCGAGCAGCGAAGGATCATTCCTCAACGCGAAATCCAACTTCTCAGGTGTCGCGACGACGATGTCGCGCTCGCGGATGGCGTCCTCGTCGAAGCCCGACACGCCGATGCTGCCGTACAGCGCGGAGATCGTCTTCCCGAGCGGACCGAACGTGCGCTGGAGGGTCGTTTCCGTCTGCGCCGAGAGGGCACGAAGCGGCGTCACGAACATGACGCGCCGCCCGCCGGCCAGACACCTCAGAATGGACAATTCGGCGATCCGGGTCTTGCCGGCGCTGGTCGGAAGCGAAACTACAAGATTGTCGGTCTGATCGACCGCGCGCGCCGCGGCCTCAACCTGAGAAGGCCAGAGATCGACCTCGGCTCTCGAGCGCCGAGCAAGCAGGGCGATGAAGAGTTTGCGTAGGTCGGGCCACTGAGGCGCGGCGCCGGCGGGAAGTAACGGCACCTTCTCGTGGAAGGTGTTAGACCACAGATCGGAAAGCAGGTGGATGGCGACACGATGCACCCACCATTGTGGCAGAAGGTTCAGTTCCGCGCAGACGTTGAGGCTCTCGCGAAGCTGCGCAATCGCTCGGTCGACAAGTGCCCGTTCGCCGCGATCCAACGCGAGCAGGAACATGGCAAAGGCGCCGAAGAATGCATCGGTAATTGCGAGGTCGAGACCCTCGAAGAGGAAGGCATGTCCATCGCGCTCTGGCGCATCGGCCGCGCCGGGCTCCGCGAGGCGTTGTTGAAATAGGCCCGCTATGGTCGCGTCAGACCCACGGCCATCCAGACGGAAGGCGTATACCCGTGCGCGCAGCTCGGTGATATCTCGACGCATCAACAGCGCGAGCGCATGTTCGATGGGGGAGAAATTGTCCTCGGCCGCTACGACCGCGAGGAGCGAAAAGGCGCGGGCGGATAGGTGAGCGAGATGGTAGCTCGCCGCCGCCATGACGAAATGGAAGTCTCGATCCGCTTCAGCGCGGTTGCCCTTCGCCATCACCGCCTCAAGCGCGGTCGCCGCCTGTTCGAAAGCGATCCGAGCCTGGTTGGGCGCGCCGCCGAGTTCGAGGAGTCGCAACCCCATCCCGAGCAAGCCGTAAGCGTAACTGTGAAGATCGAAGCTGAGTTGTGCGGAGAAGACGGGCGCACCAGGGGGCAGAACACCATCGCGCCAGATCATTGCCCGCGCCTGACCCCGCGCGATGAGCCTGCCGCGAAAACCCGCAGCCGCCGCGTCTGTTATGGCGGCGATGATCGCCTCAGGGCTGGTTGGCATCGGCGATGACCTGAGCGTAGACAGCTCCGATGAAGGCAGCATGCCCGGCGACGTGCAAACCGACGCCCCATTGTCCAATCGGACCGGGGTAAGCCTGGAGGGCCTGGGTCAATAGCGCCTGCGGCGAGTTTCCGGAAAAAGTGAAGAGCAGATGCTTGACCGTCTCAGGCGGGATCCCGTGACGATAGAGCGCTTCATCGATTGCGTCGACCAACGGTACGTCGGTGCCGAGTTCCATCAGTCTGGCGGAGATGAATGACAACGCATGCGAGGATGGAAGACCGCCATCCTTGTCCAGCCCCTCACGCGCTTCCTGCAGCGTCTGAGCACGAAGGTCGATACGGCTCTTCGCTTCTGTCTTAAGGAACCGGAGGCGCTGGGTCGCCGGGTCAAGGATCATGCCGATAACGTCGTCGCCGCGCATCGCCATGTTCCGGTGATCCTTCCAGCGTAGCCGCTTGATGGGCGCTCGATAACCGCTGTGCGCGTCGATCCATTCGGTCGCATAGATCTCGCCGAGGTCGCCGGATCGGATTTGTTGGGTTTCCGGGAGGAGATAGGTGATCATCTTCGCCGCGGCAGGCTTGCCGAGCCGAGCAAGCGCTCCGGCAATTCGTTCTTCGGCGGCGTAGTGCACCGGCACGGCCGTGGCCGTTACTTGCACGCCGGTCGCCGAGTGTGCCGGCCGGCCTGTCATGACGCGAACATGGTGGTTGCCGACACGCTGATCGGCCATATCGCACCAGTCGTTGAACTGCACCATGACGTGTCCTCGACCTCTATGCGCGCCGCAACATGCGGTCGACGCGCACGCGCTGATACCCGTGCGAATTGACCTGTTGTCTGAGTTGCCGAATGTCACGCACGCCGAAAGCGACGGCCGCTCTTAGCGGGCTCGCGAAGGTCGCATAGAATGTCCAGCGCGCGCCGGCAGGTAGGCGCGCATTCTGACGGCGATCGGTGATTACTACGTCGCGTGGATCGCTCGCGTTTCGAAATGCGTGAAAGGTAATCCAGTCAGGACGGCGGTAGCGCGCCGCCTTGCTGAACGGCACGGACTGCACCTTCACATCGCTCTGGTCGAGCACCCAATCGCGTTGCTCGAGGATTTGCCGGACCATATGGCCGACCATTTGTTTGACGCGGTCAGCCAGAATGTCTTCTCGAAATTCCTCAAGAAGCTCTTCCTCAAGGCCCTCGACGGCGGGCTTGTTCAACTGGGACGCGGTCTCAAGCCGCGCGACATTTTCTGGCGCAGTGAGAAACAACCACAGGCGCTGGCCGAGATCCGACACATACAGCGAGGCGAATTTATCCGGATTGTAGGCATACATAGCGGGCCTCCATTACCGGGCAAATATGGCCGGTTATATAGGACTGTCAATGGTGGCTGTCACGGTTCGACCAGTATTCCCTGCGCGGCATAAATCTCGACCATGGCACCGACCTCGCCATCTGGCTCGAGGGCACGCCGTTCAACATGCGCACTCACGGCCATGGTCGTGGCCAGGGCTATGTCTACATCAACATCCTGATGCCCGAACTGCTCGAGCAGATGAGGGAGCGGCGTAGCTTCAAAACCCATCTCGACGCCGCCGTCAGCGTCGTGGGACCGGCATTCGAGGTCAGGCGCGCCGACAGCGGCACCTTTGTCGCCGTCCAGGACGGCCGCGTGCGCGTGGACGAGTCGGGCGCGGCGCGCATGCAGCGCTGGCCCAGAATGTCCGCCGGGGGGGGCGTGGCAGTGTCTCGGAGTTGTGGCGAGAAGAGGTAGAGGAGGGAGCGGGCTTCGTGACGGATTTTCAGGCCAAGAGAAAGTCTCCGGCCGTCCGTCGCGGAGTGTACTCACATGGCAAAGGCCGTTCAGAAGATCACGCTTAGCGCCTCACACGACATCCCCTTCAACAAGCTGGTGCTCAGCCAGTCCAATGTCCGGCGGCTGAAGGCCGGCGTCTCGATAGAAGACCTGGCTGAGGACATCGGCCGGCGCGGGCTCCTGCAGAGCCTGAATGTCCGGCCGGTCCTCGATGCCGAGGGCGCGGAGACCGGTCAGTTCGAAATCCCGGCCGGCGGCCGCCGTTACCGGGCCCTCCAATGCTTGGTGAAGCAGAAGCGCCTGTCGAAGACGGCACTCATCCCCTGCATCGTGCGCGATCCCACCGCCGAGACCTCAGCGGAGGAGGATTCGCTAGCCGAGAACGTCCAGCGCGTTTCCCTGCATCCGCTGGATCAGTTCCGCGCCTTCAAGGCGTTGCGCGACAAGGGCGCGGGCGAGGAGGAGATCGCCGCCCGCTTCTTCGTCGCGTCCGCCGTGGTGAAGCAGCGGCTGCGCCTGGCCTCCGTGTCCGAGAAGCTCCTCGACATCTATGCCGAGGACGGCATGACGCTAGAACAGCTCATGGCCTTCACCGTCAGCACCGACCATGCCCGGCAAGAGCAAGTCTGGGACGCATTGCAGCAGTCCTACAACAAGGAGCCTTACCTGATCCGCCGCCAGCTCACCGAGAGCGCCGTGCGCGCGTCGGACCGCCGGGCGCGGTTTGTCGGGCTCGATGCTTATGAGGCAGCAGGTGGCATGGTCCTGCGCGATCTGTTCGAGGATGACGGAGGCGGCTGGCTCCAGGACGTGGCCCTGCTCGATCGCCTGGCCACCGAGAAGCTGGCGGCCGAGGCCGAGAAGATCGCCGCCGAAGGCTGGAAGTGGATCGAGGTGGCCGTCGATTTCCGGTACGGCCATGCGCAGCACCTTCGGCAGCTCGCGGGCGTGAGGGTTGAGCTCACCACTGACGACCAGGCGACATTCGACGCCCTGACCGCCGAGCAGGCGAAGCTCGAGGGCGAGTACGAAGTCGCTGACGAGCTGCCGGACGAGGTCGATGCGCGGCTGGGCGAGATCGAGGAAGCGCTTTCCGCCTTCGATAGCAATCCGGTCCGCTACGAGCCGGCCGAGATCGCGCGCGCCGGTGTGTTCGTCAGCATCGACGTCGACGGACGCCTTGCGGCCGATCGCGGCTATGTCCGGTCGGAAGATGAGCCGTTGCCGGCGGGCAGCGAAGATCCGGCAGCAGACGAGATCGGCGGGCCGAACGAGACGGCGCCTGCCGCTCCCGCACAGCGCACTGTGATTACCATCGGAGGCGACCAGCCGGAGGACGATAGCGAAGACGATGTCATCAAGCCGCTGCCGGAGCGGCTCCTAGGAGAGCTGACCGCTCACCGCACGCTGGCGCTGCGCAATGCGGTCGCAAGCAACCCGCACGTCGCCCTGACGGCGTTGCTGCACAAGCTCTGCCTCGACACTTTCCAGCACAGCGCCCCCGGCGCGTGCCTGGAGGCTTCGGTGCGGCATGTGTTCTTCCCCGTCCAGTCGTCCGATTTGAAGGACAGCCCTTCCGCCCGGGCGGTCGCCGAACGCCACGAGGCCTGGAAGGCCGAGCTGCCCAAGGACGACGACGCCCTTTGGGACTGGCTCGCCGGCCTCGACGATGGCCGTCGTGCCGCGTTGCTCGCGCATTGCGTGTCGTTTGGCGTGAACGCCCACTACGAGAAGGGCGACCGCTACGGCGGACCGGGTGTCTCCGCGCATGGCGTGCAGCAGCGTATCGCCCAGGCAGACCGGCTCGCCCGCGCTGTCCACCTCGACATGGTCGAGGCCGGCTGGCGGCCAACGGTCGACAACTACCTCGGCCGCGTCACAAAGCCCCGGATCCTTGAGGCGGTGCGGGAGGCCAAGGGCGACCAGGCCGGGCAGCTCATCGACCATCTCAAGAAGGTGGAGATGGGGAAGGAGGCCGAGCGGCTGCTCGACGGCACGGGCTGGCTCCCTGAACCACTGCGGCTCGCAGACATCGGGGACGTGTCGGACACACCCACCGATACCGAGGAGCTTCCCGCCTTCCTCGCCGACGGCGAAGGTCAGGACGCCGTGATGGACGAATCTGAGCCGATTGCCATCGCCGCCGAATAGCGCGAACACCGCAGGATGGCCTCCGCCGCCCCGCGGTCTCGCCGCCAATTGTTGGATAAGCCCGGCCAGCGTGCCGGGCTTTTTCCATTGAGACGTTCCGCATGTTCGATGCGCAAGGGGAGAGGGAGAGGACGGCCGGGACGGGTTTGAGCCGGCGGGGTCCAGAGAGAGCGCCTTCCGGTTCGGACCGGTCCCGCTCTCCCGAGGTCTCCTCATGTTGAATGTCTCCCTCCCGGCGGCTGCGCCCGAGCCGCTACGCTCACTCGCCGCCGCTTCTGTGGCTCCGTCCGCCGGCATTGCCGCAGCAGCACACCTTCTTCTCTCTCACCTCGAGCGTGGTAGCCGCATCGATGCGGTTGCGCTGCGTGGGGCCATGGAGCACGCCTTCGGCGACTCCGATGCCGACGGTGCCTGGGACTGGAAGACCGCCTACGACGCCTGCGAGGCGGCGACCGTGCTATTCATGCGCAAGTTCGGACCGGCCATTCGGGCACGGGCCGACACGCCAGCTGCTGAACTGTCGATGCTCGGCAGGATCGCGGCGCTTCTTCCTACCCATACGCGCCGATCCGAGGAGAGCCAGGCGCTCCAGCAATTCTCGACGCCGCTCGCGCTCGCGCTCGTCGCCGCCAGCGCCGCTACGATCGGCCCGGCCGATCTGGTGCTCGAGCCCTCGGCTGGCACGGGTCTGCTCGCCATCTTCGCCGAGCTCGCGGGCAGCAGACTGGCCTTGAACGAGCTGGCGGAGGCCCGCGCGGCCTTGCTCGGGCGGCTGTTTCCCGCTGTCCAGACGACACGTTACGACGCGGCTCACATCCACGACCATCTCGACGACGCCGTGCGCCCGAGCGTCGTGCTGATGAACCCGCCGTTCTCGGCCGCGGCGCATGTCGACGGCACCGTGGCTGACGCCGCCCTTCGTCATGTCTCGTCCGCGCTTGCGCGACTCGCCGACGGCGGGCGCCTGGTCGCGATCACCGGCGCCAGTCTCTCTCCGGACCATCCGTCATGGCGCGAGGCCTTCGTCCGCCTTCAGGAACGCGGCCGTGTCGTGTTCAGCGCTGCCGTTGACGGACGTGTCTATGCCCGCCACGGCACCACTGTCGAGACTCGGCTGACGGTCATCGATCGCATGCCTGCCGCCGATCCGAGATGGTTTCCGGCATCACCGGGGATGGCGCCCGACGTCGCCACGCTGCTCCAGTGGCTCACATCGCATGTTCCACCGCGCTTGCCTGTTCATGGCACGATAGCGCTTCCCACACCGGTCTATCCCGTCGCGGTCAGACCGAGCCGTAGGTCCGCACGAAAGCCGAGCGCCGTTGCGGCTGGTTCGCTCAACCAAGCGGGCACCGAACTCGCCTACGAGACCGTGGACTGGAAGCCCGTCGAGGGCGGCAACCTCACGGACGCGCTGTACGAAGGATACGAGCTGCAGTCGATCCGGATCGTCGGCGCGCGGTCGCATCCGACGCGGCTCGTGCAGTCGGCGGCGATGGCGTCCGTCGCGCCGCCCAAGCCCAACTACCGACCGCGCCTGCCGGCCAGTGTCGTGCGCAATGGGTTGTTGTCCGATGCCCAGCTCGAGAGCGTCATCTATGCGGGCGAAGCCCACGGCAGGCATCTCGCCGGATCGTGGGTGGTCGACGAAACTTTCGATTTCGTCTCGGCTGCACCCGACGACGCGCCGAACGCCGTTCGCTTCCGGCGGGGCTGGATGCTGGGTGACGGCACCGGCGCCGGCAAGGGCCGCCAGGTTGCCGGCATCCTCCTGGACAACTGGTTGCAGGGCCGGCGACGGGCGGTGTGGGTGTCGAAATCCGACAAGCTGATCGAGGATGCCCAGCGCGACTGGTCGGCCCTGGGGATGGAGCGGCTGCTGGTGACGCCGCTCGCCCGTTTCCGCCAGGGCAGCCCGATCCGCCTGCAGCAGGGCGTCCTTTTTGCCACCTACGCCACGCTACGGACCGATGCGCGCGACGAAAGGGTTTCGCGGGTCCGCCAGATCGTCGATTGGCTAGGAGCGGACTTCGATGGAGTGATCGTGTTCGACGAAAGCCATGCCATGGCCAACGCGGCCGGGGGCAAGAGTGAGCGCGGCGACCAGACGCCCTCGCAGCAGGGCCGCGCGGGGTTGCGACTCCAGCATGCGCTGCCGGATGCCCGTGTTGTCTACGTGTCCGCCACGGGCGCCACGACCGTGCAGAACCTCGCCTACGCCCAGCGGCTCGGCCTGTGGGGTGGCGAGGACTTCCCCTTCGCGACCCGCTCCGAGTTTGTCCAAGCCATTGAGGCCGGCGGTGTTGCCGCCATGGAGGTGCTGGCCCGGGATCTCAAGGCGCTCGGCCTCTATGCCGCGCGATCGCTGTCCTACGCGGGCGTCGAGTACGAATTGATTGAGCATAGGCTCACGCCGGAGCAGATTCGCATCTACGATGCCTATGCCGGCGCCTTCCAGATCATTCACAACAATCTCGACGCTGCGCTGCAGGCCGCCAACGTCACCGGTGAGCGCGGCACACTCAATGCGCAGGCGAAGTCAGCCGCGCGATCGGCCTTCGAATCCGCCAAGCAGCGCTTCTTCTCGCACCTGATCACCTCGATAAAGACGCCGACCTTGATCCGCGCGATCGAGCGCGACCTTGAGGCCGGCCATGCCGCGGTCATTCAGATCGTGTCGACCGGCGAGGCCCTGATGGAACGCCGGTTGGCCGATATTCCCACCGAGGAGTGGGTCGACGTCCAGGTCGATATTACGCCGCGCGAGTATGTGTTATGCCGAGCTCGGCATAACACATAATATCCCAAGTGCACGTTATGCTGAGTTGGTGTGGTCAATGGCTTGATTCGACGTGTCATTGGCTTGCCTCCGCTTGGGATGATCTGGGTTCTCCCGCTCTCTCTGCCGGAAGGACCTCATGACC
>Ga0209933_1001485_pt1 | contig 21270 bp, 14 predicted proteins | sample ThiBiot_300_biof_FD_183944 | JGI IMG/M metagenome (GOLD analysis project Ga0209933, IMG submission 183944) | Wastewater bioreactor microbial communities from Cape Town, South Africa - Thiocy_cont_300_biof (SPAdes) | ecosystem: Engineered > Bioremediation > Thiocyanate > Unclassified | place...
GATGGGAGGCGCAGGCGAGCGCGATCTCGGCGTCGTCGAGCCCATAACGGTCGGCCGCGCCGGTCTCGATCAAGGGCAGCGCCTGCAGCGCCTTCACCGCCGAACGCGGAAACACGCCGCGCGAAACCTCGCCAAGCGCCAGCAGCAGCCGGCCGCCGGAATCCGAAATCGCGAGCGCGCCGGAATGGCGCGATTCGATCTGCGCGCCGCGGGAGACTTCAACAAGAAGCGGATCGTTCATGGCGTGGCCGTCGCATCAATTTCCACGCGCCGCAAGCCGCGTTCACCGGGCGCAATGGGCGATGAGCTTTTCGACGAAGCGCGCGCAGGCTTCGAGCTGCGACTGCTCGATATACTCATCCGGCTTGTGCGCCTGCTCGATCGATCCGGGTCCGATCACGACCGTCGGAATCCCCGCCATCTTCACGAACAACCCGGCCTCCGTTCCATAGGCGACCTTCGCGTGATCGTTGCGGCCGGCGAGCGCCTTGGCGAGCGTGACGATGTCGCTCTCAGGAGCGGCGTCGAACCCCGGCACGTCGCCGCGCCAGTCGAACTCGAAACCGCAGGCGGGATCGATCGCCTGCATGCGCGGCTCGAGCGTTTCGCGCGCCCAGCGCTCGATGCGGCCGGCCACCTCGTCGGGATCGTCAAGCCCGATCGCCCGCACCTCATAGGTGAAGCGCGCGTCCTGCGGCACGATGTTGGGCGCGACGCCGCCCGAAAACACGCCGACCTGCGTCGTCGTGTGAGGAATGTCGTAGAGCTCGTCGCGGGCGCCCTCCCGCTCCAACTCTTCCTCGAGATCGCGCACGCGCGCAACGATCCGCGCGCCCCACTCCACCGCGTTGACGCCGTGCGGAACGAGCGAGGAATGCGCCGCCTTGCCGCGCACCGTGACCCAGACGCGGCGGCCGCCCTTGTGGCCGATCACGACCTGCATGCCGGTGGGCTCGCCGACGAAACAGCCGAGCGGCTTCGCCGGCCTGTCGCGGAGCCGGCGCAGCAGCGAACGAACGCCGACGCAGCCAATCTCCTCGTCGTGCGAGAAAGAAAAATGGATCGGCGTTTTCAGGTTCGCGGCCTGCATCGCCGGCGCCAGCGCCAGACAGACCGCGCCAAACCCCTTCATGTCGCAGGCGCCGCGCCCGTAAAGCCGGCCCTCACGTTCGGTCAGCTCAAACGGATCGCTCGACCAGACCTGCCCATCGACAGGCACGACATCCGTATGGCCGGACAGCACATAGCCGGGGCGATCCTGCGGGCCGATGGTCGCCCACAGATTCGCTTTCGCGCCGGTTTCATCCGCCACACGCTCGGTGACGGCGCCGAATCCGCGCAGATAATCCTCGATCCAATCGATGCAGGGCAGATTGGAGTTCCGGCTCGTCGTGTCGAACGCGACGAAGCTGCGGAGAACGTCCTTGATGGAGCTTGTAGTCGTCATGGCGCGCCATCATGCGCGGGCCGCGCCGGTTTGAGAAGCCTCGTCAACCATCGCGCCGCAGCGCAACGCAAGGCTACGACTGTTTTCTTTTTGTTCCTGAGAGGCGGCGCCCGCCAGCAAAAACTTCCTCAGGGGGCTTGCGGGCGAGCGCGCGCTGTGGCCCGATCCACTCACGGAGGAGAATATGAAAGCGATCATCATTTCCGCCCTGGCCGCGACGATTCCATTCGCCGCAGCGTCTGGCGCTGCGAGCGCTCAGGACCTGCGCATCGGACTCGCGTCCGAGCCGACCTCGGCCGACCCGCATTTCCATGCGCTCGCGCCGAATTTCGCGCTCGCCAAGCACGTGTTCGAACCTCTCGTCGGCATGGACGAATCGCAGAAGCTCATTCCCAATCTCGCCAGATCATGGAAGACGCTGGACGACCTGACCTGGGAGTTCAAGCTTCAGCCCAATGCGACCTTCTCCAACGGCCAGAAGGTCACGCCGCGCGACGTGATCTATACCTATTGCCGCCTGCCCTTCGTGGAGGGCTCGCCGGCCAATCTGGCCTTTACGCTCAAGAACGTCGTCAGCATCGAAGGCAAGGGCGACGACACCGTCATCATCAAGACGTCCGCGCCGGCCCCGCTGCTGCCGAACAATCTCGCCTCGCCCGGCATCATCAGCGCCGACGTGTTCGGCGGCGGCAAGAACATCAAGTTCAAGGTCGGCGGCTGCGAGGATTTCGGCAATAATCCGAAGTCGAATTCAACGATCCCGCGAAGGCCATCGGCTCGGGACCCTACAAATTCGTCGAGTTCACGCGCGGCGCGCAGATCGTGCTGGAGCGCAACGACAACTACTGGGGCGAGAAGCCGATCTGGAAGAAGGTGACGATGAAGCCGCTCACCAATTCCGGCGCGCGGGTCGCAGGCCTGCTCGCAGGCGACGTCGACATCATCGAGACGCCGTCGATCCAGGATTTCGACCGCATCAAAGGCGCCGGCTTCCAGATCGCGCAGGCGCTCTCGAACCGCGTGATCTATATCCAGCTCGACCAGTTCAACGATCCGAACTGGAAATCGCCCGGCATCAAGGGAACGGACAAGAATCCGCTGCTCGACAAGCGCGTGCGGCAGGCGATGACGATGGCGATCAACCGGCAGGGGATCGTCGAGCGGATCATGGGCGGCGTCGCGGCGCCGGCGGGCGAGCTTCTGCCGTGGCCGATGTTCGGCTCGACGAAAGATTTCCCGATTCCGAAATACGACCCGGACGCCGCCAAGAAACTGCTCGCGGACGCAGGCTATCCGAACGGGTTCGAGATCACGCTCGGCACGCCGAACGACCGCTACATCAATGACGAGAAGGTCGCGCAGGCCGTGGCGCAGATGTGGACGCGCATCGGCGTCAAGACCAATGTCGACGCGATGACCGCCTCGACCTTCTTCACGCGGCGCACGAAGTTCGAGTTCTCCGCCTTCCTCGCGGGCTGGGGCTCGGGCACCGGCGAAATCTCCGACTCGCTGCTGTCGCTGTCGGTGTCGCTGACGCCGTCGAAGGGCATCGGGACGACAAACCGCTCGCGCTATTCGAACCCGAAGGTCGACGAGCTCGTGCTGAAGGCGATCGAAACGATCGACGACAAGACGCGCGAGTCGCTGCTGCAACAGGCCTCGAAGCTCGTCGCCGACGATGTCGGCATCGTGCCGCTGCATTTCGAGGTGACGCCGTGGGCGTTCAAGAAAGGCCTCGGCTACAAGGCGCGCGCCGACCAGTATACGCTTGCGATGAGCGTCACGCAGGGCCCATCGAACTGAAGATCAAGGCCGCCGCCCTCTCCGGAGGGCGGCGACAAAGCAGGCTTCGCATGCTCGTTTATCTGATCAGACGCCTTTCCCAGGCCGCGCTCGTGGTGGCGGTGATGGGAACGATCGTGTTCCTGTCGATGTACGCCATCGGCAATCCGATCGACCTTCTGGCGGCGCAGGACGCAAGCGACGCCGAGAAGGCGGAGCTCGCGCGCCAGCTCGGCCTCGATCGGCCGATCTGGGAACAGTTCCTCATTTTCGCCGGCAACGCGATGCGCGGCGATCTCGGAAAATCCTTCGTCTACAATGAGCCGACGTTGCGGCTGATCCTGCAGCGCCTGCCGGCGACGCTCGAGCTTGCGTTGACCGCGCTCGTCTTCTCCGTCGCGCTCGGCATTCCGCTCGGCGTCTATGCCGGGCTGAAGCCGGACTCCTGGATGTCACGCACCATCATGTCGGGCTCCATTCTCGGCTTCTCGCTGCCGAATTTCTGGATCGGGCTGATGCTGATCCTCTTCTTCGCGGTGGAGCTGAAATGGCTGCCCGCGAGCGGCCGCGGCGAGACCGTCGATCTTCTCGGCGTGCCGGTCTCCTTCCTCACATGGGACGGGCTGAGACACCTCTTCCTGCCGGCGCTGACGCTCTCGCTCTACAAGGCGGCGCTCGTGGTGCGGCTGGCGCGCGCCGGCACGCGCGAGGTCGTCATGCAGGATTATGTGCGCTTCGCGCGGGCGAAGGGCCTGTCCTATCGCCGCATCGTGCTGGTGCATGTGGTCAAGAACATGATGATCCCGGTCGTCACCGTGCTCGGCCTCGAATTCGGCTCGATGATCGCTTTCGCGGTGGTGACGGAGACCGTGTTCGCCTATCCGGGCATGGGCAAGCTGCTCATCGATTCCATCAATCGCCTCGACCGGCCGGTGATCGTCGCCTATCTCATGTTCACGGTGCTGCTGTTCGTCATCATCAATCTCATCGTTGACCTGATCTACGCCGCGATCGATCCGCGCGTGCGTCTCGTGGAGGCGAAAGGATGAGCGAAGCGACCCTTTCCGGCGCGCCTTCGGCGCCCCCTGTTCTTCCGGCGATCGATCGCGGCGAGGCGCTCTGGCGACGCCATCTCGCGGCGTTCTTCGCAAGCCCGTCCGCGGTGCTCGGCCTCGCCGTGCTGGCGATCCTGCTCGCGCTCGCGATTCTCGCGCCATGGATCACGCCGCAGGATCCCTACGATCTCCGTCAGCTCGACATCATGGACGGCACGCTGCCGCCCGGCTCGACCATGGGGGCCGGCTTCACCGCCTGGCTCGGCACCGACGAGCAGGGACGCGACATGCTCTCGGGCATCATCTACGGCATGCGCATCTCGCTCGGCGTCGGCGCGATCTCGGTGGTGTTCGCCTGCGCGATCGGCGCCTCGGTCGGCGTGCTCGCGGCTTACGCCGGCGGCCGGATCGACACTCTCGTGATGCGCGTCGTCGATCTGCAGCTTTCCTTCCCGTCGATCCTCGTCGCGCTCATTCTGCTCGCCGTCTTCGGCCGCGGCGTGGACAAGGTGATCATCGCGCTCATCGTCGTGCAGTGGGCCTATTACGCGCGCACAGTGCGCGGCTCGGCGCTGGTGGAGCGGCGGCGGGAATATATCGAGGCGGCGCGCTGCCTGGCGCTGTCAAAAAGCCGCGTCGTGTTCAGGCACCTTCTGCCCAACTGCCTGCCGCCGCTGATCGTCGTCGCCACCGTTCAGGTCGCGCACGCGATCGCGCTTGAATCGACGCTGTCGTTTCTCGGCGTCGGCGTGCCGGTCACGGAGCCGTCGCTCGGCATGCTCATCGCGAAAGGCTATCAGTATCTGCTGTCGGGAAAATACTGGATCTCGACCTTTCCGGGCGTGGCGCTGGTCATCGCCATCATCGCGATCAATCTCGTCGGCGACCGGCTGCGCGACGTTCTCAATCCGAGGCTGGCGCATTGATGGCTGTTTGCGCGCGGCCTCAGCCGCCCCCGACCTTTAGCCTCTCTTCGCGATTTGGGGCTCCGGGCCAGACAAGCCAGGAAGCAACGCAACCAGAGAATGGCGGACATTTCCAGCATGACAGCCGTTCTTGAGGTTTCCGATCTCGCGGTCACGTTCGGCGCGCGCGAGGGCCTGATCAAAGCCGTCGACGGCGTCAGCTTCTCGGTCGCGCGCGGCGAGGTGCTCGGCCTCGTCGGCGAGTCGGGCTCCGGCAAATCGGTGACCAGCCTCGCCGTCATGGGGCTGATCGATCCACCCGGACGCATCGCGCGGGGGTCGATCAAGTTCGAGGGCCAGGAGCTTGTCGGCTTGCCGGAGGAGGATTTCCGCCGGCTGCGCGGCCGGCGCATGGCGATGATCTTCCAGGATCCGATGTCGACGCTCAATCCGGTGCTGCGCATCGACACGCAGATGATCGAGACGATTCTCGCGCATGAGAAAGTGAGCGAGAAAGCCGCGCGCGCGCGGTCCCGCGACGCGCTCGCGAAAGTCGGCATTCCCTCTCCGGAGGAAAGGCTTGTCGCCTATCCGCACCAGTTCTCCGGCGGCATGCGCCAGCGCGTCGCGATCGCCATCGCCCTGCTGCACGGACCGTCGCTGATCATGGCGGACGAGCCGACCACCGCGCTCGACGTGACGATCCAGGCGCAGATTCTCGCCGAAGTGCAGAAACTCGCGGAGGAGACGGGCACGGCGCTGGTGTGGGTCACGCATGACCTCTCCGTCGTGGCCTCGCTCGCCGACCGCGTGGCGGTGATGTACGCCGGGCGCATCGTCGAGGAAGGGCCGGTGGCGGACGTGCTGACGCAGCCGCTGCATCCTTACACGGACGGGCTGATCGGCTCGGTGCCCAGCCGCAACCGGCGCGGCGTTCCGCTCGCGCAGATTCCCGGCATGACGCCATCGCTCGCGCGCCTGCCGGCGGGCTGCGCGTTCCGGCCGCGCTGCCCGCGTTCGACCGACATCTGCGCGACCGCGCCCGAGGCCACGGATTATGGCGGTGGGCGCAAAGCGCGCTGCTTCCACCCGCTCATCGACCTCGAGACCGCAGCATGAGCGCACCGATCCTTTCGCTCGCCGGCGTGTCGAAGCGGTTCGTGACGCCGCTCGACGCCGCCGAAAAGTTCGCCAACATGCTTGGCGCGCGACGCGAGGCGCAGATCGTGCGCGCTGTCGACGGCGTCGACCTCACAATCGCGCAGGGCGAGGTGGTCGGCCTCGTCGGCGAATCCGGGTGCGGGAAATCCACGCTCGGCCGCATGGTCGCCGGCATCATGACCCCGTCCGACGGCGTCATCGCATTCAAGGGCGACGATGTCGCGAGGATGAACGCCAGCGACAGGCGCAAGGCCGATCTCGCCGTGCAGATGGTGTTTCAGGACCCGATGGCGTCGCTCAATCCGCGCATGCGCGTGGTCGAGATCATCGGCGAGGCGCCGGTGGCGCACGGCATGGTCGCGGCCAAGGACATGGAGTCGTTCGTCGCCGAGATGTTCCGCCGCGTCGGACTGGATGCGACCGCGATGCGGCGCTATCCGCACCAGTTCTCGGGCGGCCAGCGCGCGCGCATCGGCATCGCGCGCGCGCTCGCGGTCAACCCGACGGTTCTGGTGTGCGATGAAGCGACGGCTGCACTCGACGTGTCGATCCAGGCGCAGGTCATCAATCTTTTCGTCAAGCTGCGCGAGGAGTTCGGCCTCACCTATCTGTTCGTCAGCCATGATCTCGGCGTCGTCGCCCATGTCTCGGATCGCGTGGCGGTGATGTATCTCGGACGGATCGTGGAGCTCGGCCCGACAGAGGAGCTGTTCACCGCCCCCAACCATCCCTACACGCAGGCGCTGCTCGCCGAGGTGCCGCGGCTCGACCCGAAGAAGCGGCGCTTCACGACGCTGAAGGGAGAAATCCCCTCGCCTCTCCACCCGCCGCCCGGATGCCATTTCCATCCGCGCTGCCCGCACGCTTTCGCACGCTGCAAGACAGAGCGCCCGGCGCTCAAGGAGATCGCGCCCGGACGCTTCAGCGCCTGCCACCTCAACGACGGGCGCCAGGCGGCGTAGAGCGCGCTGCCGCTGCAAGAAACAGCAGCCTCCCTTGAGCTATTCTTGCCGCACGATGCGCTATGGCGTCACGCAATTCCGGACGCAAAACCGCTAAGCGCTCCCGCCGGAATTGCTCCGCCGATCCTCAGACGAGGGTCTTCATCCAGCCGAGCCCGTCGAGCGTCCCGCCGCGCGGGCGATATTCGCAGCCGACGAACCCGGAATAGCCGACGCGGTCGAGTTCGGCGAAAAGATAACGGTAATTCAATTCGCCATCGTCCGGCTCGTTGCGTTCGGGAACCGACGCGATCTGCACATGGCCGATGATCGGCGCCGCCGCGCGCAGGCGCATGGCCACGTCGCCATGCATGATCTGGCAATGGTAGAGATCAAACTGGAGCTTGAGGCTGGGCGACGCCAGCGACGCGATGATCTCCTCGGCCTGGCGAAAATCATTCAGGAAATAGCCGGGATTGTCGCGCGCGTTCAGCGGTTCGATGACGATGTCGATCCCCGCCGGCGCGAACAGCGCGACCGCCTCGCGCAGCGCGTCGCGAAACGCGGCGTCGGCCGCGGCGGAATCGGCGGGCGCGCGGCCGGCCATCAGATGCGTGCGCTTCACGCCGAGCGCCTGCGCGTAGACAAGCGCGCGCTCGAGGCCGGCGCGGAACTCCTCGCGCCGTTCCGGAAAGACCGCGACGCCGCGCTCGCCCTTGGCGAAATCGCCGGGCGGATGATTGAAGAGGGCGACCGTCAGCCCGTTCCGCTCGACGCGCGCGGCGATCTGCTCCGGCGGAAAATCATACGGAAAGAGAAACTCCACGGCCTCGAAACCGGCGTCCGCCGCCGCCGCGAAGCGGTCGAGGAACTCCCATTCGTTGAACATCATCGTCAGGTTCGCGGCGAAACGCGGCATGGAAAGCAACCCTCGTTTGGGACGACGTATCGACCATGATTTCCCGCAGAGCGCCAGAGCGGAGCCTTGAGCCTCGCCATGCGCCGAACTGCGGCCATGCTCATTTCGGGCTTGGTCTTTCGCAGGGAGCGACTAAAGTCCGTCATGTAAATGCGCGACAGACCGTTATGAGACGCCTGAGACGAATCAAGATCATCGCGACGCTGGGGCCGAAAACGCTGAATCCGGCGTCGCTGCGCCAGCTCATCGAGGCGGGCGTCGACGTCTTCCGCCTCAACATGAGCCATGGCGGCCGCGACGCGATTCGCGACCGGGTCGCGATGATCCGCGCCATCGAGCGCGATCTCGACCGGCCGATCGGCATCCTCGCGGACCTTCAGGGGCCGAAATTGCGGGTCGCGAGCTTCGCCGGCGGAAAGGTCGAGCTTGCGAAGGGGGCGACCTTCACGCTGGACTCCAACCCCGCGCCGGGCGACGCGAAGCGCGTTCACCTGCCGCACCCGGAAATCCTCTCCTCGCTTGAACCCGGCCATCGCGTCCTTCTCGACGACGGCAAGCTGGCGATGACCGTCGTGAAAGCGACGCCGAAAAAAACGACGCTCAGGGTCGATATCGGCGGCGCGCTGTCGGACCGGAAGGGCGTCAGCCTGCCCGACACGATCATTCCCGTGTCGGCGATGACGGAGAAGGATCGCGGCGACCTCGACGCCGCTCTTGAGGCCGGGGTCGACTGGATCGCGGTGTCCTTCGTGCAGCGCCCCGACGATCTCGCCGAGGTGCGGAAAGTCGCGCGCGGGCGCGCTCTGGTGATGGCGAAGATCGAGAAGCCGCAGGCGATCGCGCGGCTCGACGAGATCATGGAGGCGTCCGACGCGCTCATGGTCGCGCGCGGCGATCTCGGCGTCGAGATGCCGATGGAGAAAGTGCCCGGCCTGCAGAAGCGCATCACGCGCGAAGCGCGCCGCCTCGGAAAGCCCGTCGTCATCGCGACGCAGATGCTCGAATCGATGATCACCAGCCCGGTGCCGACCCGCGCCGAAACGTCCGACGTCGCGACGGCGGTGTTCGAAGGCGCCGACGCGGTCATGCTGTCGGCGGAAAGCGCCGTCGGCCAATACCCGATCGAGGCGGTGGCGATGATGAACCGCATCGCCAACGAGGTGGAAAGCGACCCGCTGTTCCGCGCCATCATCGACAACCAGCGCGCCGACCATGAATCGACCGGCTCGGACGCGATCGCGGCGGCGGCGCGCGCGATCGCCGACACGCTCGACCTGAAAGCGATCATCGCGCTCACCGCCTCCGGGTCGACGGGCCTGCGCGTCGCGCGCGAGCGCTCGCAATCGCCGGTCATCGCCCTGACGCCGTCGATCGATACGGCGCGGCGCCTCGCCCTCGCCTGGGGGGTTCACGCGGTCACCACCGAGGATTTCACCGACCAGGAAGAGATGGTGACGCGGGCCTGCGCCATCGCGACCCATGAGGGATTCGCGTCGCCGGGCGACAGGATCATGATCGTCGCGGGCGTTCCGTTCGGATCGCAGGGCGCCACCAACATGGTGCGCATCGCTTTCATTCCCAAGCACTGACAGCAGCGATGCAAAGACGCGAGCAAGTGGACGCGCGCGCGGCCGCGCTCCTGACGCTGATGTGCGCGGTGTGGGCGGCCGGCCAGGTCGCGACCAAAATCGGCCTCGCCGGCATTTCGCCTGGGCCCGCTATCGCGGCGCGCCGCTGTTCCGCCGCGACGGCACGGCGCCCGCCGGCGTCCTGTGCGGCGCACTGTTCTCGCTCGAATTCGCGCTCCTCTTCGTCGGGCTGGAGTACACGACGGCGGCGCGCGGCGTGATCTTTCTCTACACCGCGCCCTTCTTTGTCGCGATCGGCGCGCATCTGCTCATCCCCGGCGACCGCTTGACCAGACCCAAGGTCGCGGGCCTCTCCTGCGCTTTCTGCGGCGTTCTGCTGGCGGTCTGGAGTGGGCTCGCGCTGCCCTCGCGCGAGGAGATGCTTGGCGACCTTCTCTGCTTTCTCGCCGCGGCGGCGTGGGCGTCGACGACGATCTGCGTCAAAACGACAAAGCTCGCGACGACCAGCCCTGAGAAAACGCTGCTCTACCAGCTCGGCGTCGCCGCGATCGCGCTTCCTGTTCTTGGCATGCTGTTCGGCGAGCGCGGCGTGTTCGATCCCACGGCGCCGGTGATCGCCGCCTTCCTGTTCCAGATGATCTTCGTGACGTTCGCCACGTTTCTCGCCTGGTTCTGGCTGATCTCGATCTATCCGGCGACGCGCCTCTCAGCCTTCACCTTCCTGACGCCGGTGATCGGCGTGATCCTCGGCCATATCATGCTCGGCGAACAGGTGACCGTGCTGATGGGGCTGTCGCTCGCGCTCATCGCCGCCGGCATCTTCCTGGTGAACAGACCGGCGGCGGCGTGAGAGGTCACATTTTTCCGCGGTTCTGAATACAGTCAGCGATCTGCGCGGAACGCACCTTCGTGTTCAACGAACCGGCTGGAAATTTCGCCTCGGACTGCCTGCGGCAGGACGCGAAATAGGGGCTGGAGCTATCCGCCTGAACGCCGCCGCCGCCAGTGCGGTCGGCTCCGCCTCCGCTGGGGCCGGCGCCCCTCGCATAGACCGACGGAGACAGGCAAACCGCAAAAAGAACGCTGATCATCAAAGCGCGCATGAAAATCTCCAAAAATATCGTCATCAATATCACGGGAGATTATACGCCGTCGCCGGCCGCGCAAGTTCAGTCCAACCTGATCCTCACGCTGGCGGTCGCGCCGTGGGCGTCGACGATCGATAACTGCGCGAAGCCCGCGCCGTCCGGCTTCCATGTGGCCTGCCGGCGCACAGCCTGCTCGGCCACGGGCTTGCCGTTGACCAGCCATGTGAAGGGCGGGGCGCCGCCGCTCGCCTTCATCACCAGCGGCTCGCCCGCATCCACGCCGCGCGCGAAACCGAGATCGATGCGCGACTCGTCGAGCGGATAGGCGATGCGCAGCGGAATGGCGGCCACCGCGCCCGCCGTTCTCGGCGCGTCCTTCTTCAGATTGCGCAGCGGCGGCGGCAGCGAGGCGTTCGTCGCGATGATGGCGTCGCCGGGCGGCGGCGGAAAATCGGAATCGATTCCAGCGCGGGCGAAAGCGTCGAACAGAATCGGCGCCGCGATCTGCCGCGCGACCAGCCCCGGGACCGCCGCGCCATCGGGACGGCCGACCCAGACAGCGATCGTCATGTTGCGGTCGTAGCCGACCGCCCAGGCGTCGCGATAGCCGTAGGAGGTGCCTGTCTTGAAAGCGAGACGGCCATGCGGCGCGTTGGTCGGCGGCGGCGCGCCGCGCAGCACGTCGCCGACATACCAGCTTGCGACGCGGCTCGTCAGCCGTCGCGGCGGCGTTGATTTCACATCATCGGCATCGGCGCGCCAGATCAGGGGAACGGTGTCGCCGCCGCGCGCAAGCCCTGCATAAAGCTTTGCCAGATCGGCGAGACGGATTCCCAATCCGCCGAGGCCGATGGCGAGCCCGATATTGGAATCCTTCGGCAGCACGATGTCCGCGCCGGCGCCGCGCAGCCGCGTGAGCAGATTGGCGGGGCCGACCTCGGCGAGGAGTTCGACCGCCGGGACATTGAGCGAATTCTGCAGCGCCTTCCGCGCCGTGACGTTGCCCTGATAGGTCTGGTCGAAATTCTCCGGCGCATAGGCGCCGAAGCGCGACGGCCTGTCCTCCAGCATCGTTTCCGGATGCGCGACGCCGTTCTCGAAGGCGAGCGCGTAGATGAAGGGCTTCAGCGCCGAGCCCGGCGAGCGAACCGCAAACGCGAGATCGACGCCGCCGGCGCGCTCGCCGGCGAGATACTGGCCGCCGCCGACATGGGCGCGCACCTCGCCGCTGGCGTGATCCACGGCGATGACGGCGCCGCCGAGCTTCGGCCCGATCTTCTCGACGCGCTCGCGCACAAGCTGCTCAAGCGAGGCCTGCAAACGCCCGTCGATCGTGAGCTTGATGACCGAGGCGCGCGGCGTGCGCCGCAGCGCCGCCTCGGCAGCGTGCGCGGCGAGCATGGGAAACGCGCGGCGCGCATGCGGAACGGATTCCGTTTTCGCGCGCTCGGCCTCGGCGACAGTGATCACGCCCCATTCGGCGGCGCGATCGAGCACGCGGTCGCGCGCGCGCTGCGCCGTCGGCGCGAAACGATCGGGCCGCCGCGTCTCCGGCGATTGCGGAAGCGCAACCAGCAAGGCGGCTTCGCCAAAGGACAGGCGCCGCGGCTCCTTGCCGAAATAAGCGAGCGAGGCCGCGCGCAATCCCTCGATATTGCCGCCATAGGGCGCGAGCGCGAGATAGAGGTCGAGAATCTGCTCTTTCGTGAAAGCCCGCTCAAGCTGCCAGGCGCGCGCCATCTGGCGCAGCTTGGCCGACACGCCGCGCTCCTCGCGCGGCTCCAGCAGGCGCGCGACCTGCATCGTCAATGTCGATCCGCCCGAAACAATGCGTCCCTGCGACGCGAACTGAAGAGCCGCGCGCGCGAGCGATTTCAGATCGACGCCGCGATGCCGCTCGAAACGGCGATCCTCATAGGCCATGAGGATTTTCAGATAGCGCGGATCCACCTCCTGCGCCTGGACCGGAATGCGCCAGCGCCCGTCGCGCGTGGTGAAGGGCCGCAGCAGCCTGCCGTCGCGATCGACCACGATGGGCGAGCGTTCGCGCGCCATCGAGACGTCGAGCGGTCCGAGCGACTGGACAAAACAATAAAGCCCCACGCCAGCCGCGACGGAGGACACAAACGATGCGGCAAGCGCCGCAACGATGAAGCGGCGCGCCTTCGATGTTTTCCGCCCCTCGCCCCGCGCGCTTCGCTCACGCTCGCCGCGCTTTCCGCCTCCGCGCATATGCGCGGAAAAGAGGGGCGGCGCGTCAGCGCCCGAGGAATAAGGAGCTTGCGACTCCATCACTCGTCTCGATCGCTACCGCGCCGGCGTGATCTCGACCGTTCCGAACGCGGTGCGGCCGAAGCGATCGGGACGATACATGTCCTCCGCGAGAGCCGGCGGATGCACATAGCGTCCCGGCGACACCGCGCGCACCACATAGGCCACGGTGAAGCTGTTCTGCTGGCTCGGATAGCGATCGAACGCCGCGACGAAGCGATCGTCGCGATATTCCGCGTTCGACGGCTCGATCGTGCGCTTGAGCCAGTTCAGCCCGCTGATCTGGCCTGAATCGACCAGCTTCGGATTGTCGATCTCGAAGCCGGCCGGAAGCATGTCGACCAGCAGCAGCCGCGCGAACACCGAGCGCGCCTCCGTCACCCTGAGCACGACCACGAAGCGATCGTTCTGCCGCACCGGCTGCGACAGATCGACGGACGTCCCATCCTGCCTGTAATAGCTGCGCTCGACGGTGTAGCCCTGACGCATCGCCGGTTCGGGCGTGAGCGGATTGCCCGACGTGGACACCACCATCTGCGCCGGCGCATTGCCGGTGTTCGCAATGGTGATCGGCTTTGCGTCGAGCGCGAGCCCGCGCCATGTGCGATAGAGTGCGCCCTTCTGCTCGACGCCATCGACGGAGACGGTCATGGCCTCGGCGTCCTTCGCGAGCGCCTGCGCCGCGAGAATCATCCAGGCCTGCTCCTGCGTGGATGTGTAGCGCGAGGCGTCGCGCGCTTCCGTCACGGTCGATGAGGCGAGCATGATCTGCGCGCGATCCATGCCGGTTTCGGCGGCGAGCGTCATCACGCCGGCGCCGTCGCGCAGTCGCGAGCCGTAATCCTCGCGCGACAGGCCGTTGTCGCGCGAGGCGCGCAGGAGGTCGAGCGCGGACTGGAACGCCTTCTGCGCCCGCGCGCGGTCGCCAAGCAGCCCAAGCGCGGCGCCGAGCTGCGCGCGCGCGAGGGGCGAACCGAAGTCGGTCAGCTTGGTGTCGACGAGGTAGCGCAGGTCGCCGATCACCGGCCGGCCGTTGCGGGCGAGGACGTAGATCGCATAAGCGAGATCCTGACCCTTGCCCTTCTCGACATCGGCGTTCGCGACGTAATTGCGCAGACGATCGAGCGCGAGATCGAAGGCGAGCTGCGGCACGGCGAAATTCCGCTCGCGCGCGCGGGTCAGGAAATCCGAGACGAACGCATCGAGCCAGATGTCGTCGCCGCCGACGCTCCACAGGCCGAACGTGCCGTTCGAACTCTGGCGCGCGAGCACGCGGTCGATCGAATCGCGCACGCGCTCATCGGCTTTTTCGTCGAGCGCCAACTGCTCCTGCGTGGCGAGACGATTGACGTAAAGCAGCGGCAATGCGCGGCTCACGGTCTGCTCCGTGCAGCCATAAGGATAACGGTCAAGCGCTGTCAGCAACGCCGGCACGTCGAGGGCGCCGTAAGGCGACACGCTCACCGACACAGCGGCCGACGAGGGCAGCAGATCGGCCGTGAGATCGGAGGAAATCGTCACGCTGGCGCCCGCCGGCAAAGCGCGCACCGTGCGGCGCACGAGGCCGACCGTGCCGGGCGAGACGTTGAGCTTCATCGACTGCGTGAGATCGATTCCGCCCGGACCTGTCAGCCGCAGATCGACCGTCGCGGCGCCGACATCGGACGCCGAGATCGGCAGCGTCACCTCCGCCTTCTGGCCGGCCGCCAGCTTCAACGTGCGGCGGAGCGCGTCCGCCGGCGCGCTGACGGGGCCGCGAATATCGACATCGACGAGATAATCGCCAGCCGGGCCTTCGACATTGTCGAGCGCGACATGGAAGCGCGACCGATCGCCGACCGACAGGAATCGCGGCAGCGTGCCGAGCAGGACGACGGGATCGCGAATGATCACATCCGTCTGCGCATGGCCGACCTTGTCCTTCGTCCAGGCGTGGACAGCGACGCGCGCGGTTCCATTGAAGGCCGGAATATCGAAGGTGATTTTCGCCGTTCCGTCCGCGCCGACTTTCACCACGCCGGAATAACGCACCAGAGGCGCGTCGCGCGGCGGAGAATCCTGGCCCGGCTCCGCCGAGGCGTCGCCGCCGGAGCGGATATTACCGCGCGTTCCCTGCATGCCGTCGATCAGCAGGCCGTAGATGTCGCGGATCTCCATCGACAATTGCCGCTGGCCGAAGAAATGCTCGAACGGATCGGGCGTCTCGTAGCGCGTCAGATTGAGGATGCCGAGATCGACGGCCGAGACCGTGACATAAGCCTCCTCGCCCGTCTGCAGGCCGGCGAGCCTGATCGGAATATCGAGCGTTCCGCGCGGCTTGATGATCGTCTCGGGAGTCGCCTCGACCGTCAGCTTGCGACTCTCCCGGTCCACGGAGAACCAGGCGAGGCCGAGCGCGCGGCCCGGCATGCGCCTGGCGGCCTGATCGAGCGGACGATGCGCCATCGCGACCACATAGGCGCCGGCGCCCCACTCCGCCTTCGCGTCGAGATCGATCGTCGTTCCATCCGCCGCGACATCGACGACGCGCCACTCATACACCTTGTCGCCGACGACGCCGATCGTCGCCTTGCCGGAGAATCCGGGACGCAGGGTGAGCTTCATCCTGTCGCCTGAGCTGTAGGCGTTCTTGTCGAGCGACACGTCAAGCAGATCGGGCGTGTCGGTCTTCGGCTCGCCGGACCAGCCGGCGTAGAACTGCACCGAGGTCAGCGCCTGGCCGGAGCCGATCTCGAGCCGATACCAGCCCCAGCTCACCTGAGTGGAGATTTTCGCCAGCGCGTTCGCCTCGGCGTCGACCTTGCCGTCCGCGATGCGGCGCGTGGTCTTCACCGGCTCATAGCCCCAGCGGCCGTCCTTGTTGTACCATTGATAGCTGCGCGTGACGCGATAGAGCGTCCATTGCAGATCCTTGCGCGCAAGGCGCGCGCCATCGGGACTTGCGAGCGCAACCTCGAACTCCGCGTTTGCGCCGTCGCCGATGCTGACATCGTCGAACAGCTTGCGCACCGCGATCACAGGCTGCTTCGGCGCGATCGGAATGACGAGCGACCGTTCGACGGCGCGGCCGCCCGGCTCGCCGACGCGCACGATCATGCGCGCCTCGACCGGCAGCGTCGTCTCGAACTCCGGCAGATCGGCGGCGAACGTCGCCTTGCCCTGCGCGTCGGTCTCGGCCTTGTCCTCGATCTCCTTGCTGACCGGCTCGAAGCTTTCGTCATCGACGCCGTAGGAAAATCCATCGAGGCCGGGGATCGGATTCTTCTCGGCGCGGCGCACGAGAATCTCGCCCGAGACTTCAAGGTTCGATCCCGGCGCGCCATAGAGATAGCGCGCATCGACATTCACCTCGGCCGCCTCGTCAGCGCTGATCGGCGACTTCACCGCCGAGAGCTTCAGATCGATGCGCTCGGGCACATAATCCTCGACGAGGAAGGTCGTGTCGCCGATCGATTCGCCCTTGGGATCGGCGTAGATCTCGAGACGCCATGTGCCGCGCTGCGCGCCGGAGATCAGCGGCAGCGAATAGGATCGGCCGCCGAGCCCCTGATCCTGCACGACGACGCGGCGATATTCGATTCCATCCGGGCGCTTGGCGATGAGCGTGAGCGGCAGGTTGCGCGGGGCGCGGCCCTGCGCGTCGCGCAGCAGAGTCGTGACCTGCACAGTCTCGCCGCCGCGATAGACGCCTCGCTCCGTGAACAGCAGCGCGTCGAGCGGGCCGGGCGCCGCGCGTCCCTTCACGCCGCGATCGGTCAGATCGAACGCGGTCGATTCCAGATCGAGGAAACCGTAGTCGCCGTCCGTGGTGACGGTGACGAGGCCCGGCGCCATGCCGGCCGCGCCGCGCGCGAGGCCGGGATCGAAGGAAACGATGCCGCGCGCGTCCGTCGGCTTCGTCGCCAGGATTTCGTTGTTCTTCGCGACCAGCCTGATCTGCGCGCCGGCGACAGGCTGCGCGGTGGCGAGCGAGCGCACGATCACATGCACGCCGTCCTCGCCGGAAAAAGCGGTGAGACCGAGATCGGACACGATGAACCATTGCGTGGCGACGGAGTCATAGTCGCCGTCATACTCGTTCTCGGACGACTGCGGCTTCTTCTCGGCGCGCGCGGTCATCACATAGACGCCGGGCTCGAGCGTCTTCACGGCTTCGAGCACGGGGAAAGCGGTGGTCACGTCGCGGTTGAGATCGCGCGCGACGGCGAGCGAGCCTTCCCAGACCTTCACGCCCTTCTGCGTCTCGATGTCCCGCGCCGAGGATTGCGAGAGATTGGTCAGGAACTCGTCCGAGCGCACTGTCGGCAGGAGGCTGCGGTCGCCGATGCGATAGACCTTGATGAACACTTCGCTCGCATTCACCGAGATGACCGGAATTCCCTCCTGGCCGGTGCGCGGCAGGACGTAGTTCTTGCCCGAGAAGCGCACCTGCGCCGAGCGGTCGCGGATGTAGATGTCCTGATCGACGGTTTTCAGCAGCGCCTCGTCGACGCTCGACGGCAGGCCCTGGCGCAGCGCGATCGTATAACGCTCGCCATGCTTCAAACCTTCGACGCAAAGCTGCCGGCCTTCCGCATTCACGGCCGGGCTGGCGACGCCCGACACCGAGACATAGGGCGCGAAGTCGACGCGGCCGCGCGCCAGCGCCTCGGAGAACTCAAAGCAGATGCGCGGCGTCGTTCCGTCCGCATCGACCTTGTAGTCGGTCATGCGGAAGCCCTTGGTCTCGCGCAGCTCCTGATAGGCCTGGCGGACGCCGGCGTTGTCGATCAGCGCGAGGCTCGCCTTGTAGGCGTCGAGCGCGGCGCGCCACTGCTCGCGCTCGGCGAACAGGCGCGCGAGATTCGACAGCGCGGCCGCTTCCTGTTCGCGGCCGCCGGAACGGGCGTAATAGCCATAGGCCGCCGTGAGCGCGCGGCTGCGCAGCTCCCAGCGTTCGGAATAGTTGGCGCCCGAATCAACGCCGGACGCGGCGCGCGAATAGACGAACCAGGCCGCGGCGTTGCGCGGGTCGGACGCCACGGCGCCGGCCGCGAGCCGCAGCGCCTCGCGCGGATTGCGGGAGAGCGCCGCTTCGGCGTTTCGCCGCAGCGCGTCCGAGGGCTGACCGGCGAGCGCGGCGCCCTCGCGTTTCAGCGCGTCCTCGAGCCGGATGAGCGCATTGGCGAGATCCTCGCGGAGATAGCTTTTCTGCTGGGCCTGGGCCGGATTGACGGTGAAGAAAACGAGCAGGACAAAAACGAATGCGTTCCAGGCGCGCGCAATCATCTGAAAACCTCTTCCTTCAACCGCGCTTGCTGACAGGCCGGCGCGGCAAATCAATGACGCCGCCGCGAACGGTATCCATCCGCGGCGATCCCGCAAGCGACGCAGACGGCCATCGGTAACAGGCAGTATCGCAAGCCTGTCGGATCGCGCGCGCCGGCGCAACCCGATGTGCGGCGGCGCACAGACCGTCATCGCCGCGTTGCGTTCGGTCGCCACTTGCCCAAAATGCGGGACGTCGAAGGAGCCTTTCATGCGTCACGGCCTGTTGTGCGGACTTGCGCTGTCGATCGCGATGGCGGCCGCGGCCTACGCCCAGCCGGCGCCGCGCGCGCCGGCGGCGCCCGATCCCGCGCTTGAAGCCGCCCAGCAGGCCTACGAAGCGCTGCCGGAGACCGATCGCCGCGCGATTCAGGAAGCGCTGATGTGGACAGGCGACTACAATGGCGTCGTCGGCGTCAATTTCGGCAAGCGCGCCTTCGACGGCATCCGCGCTTACCAGAAGAAGCGCAATTCGCCGCAGACAGGCGTCCTCAGCGACCGCGACTGGGCGGCGCTCACCGCCGACGCCAAGCGCGCCCGCGAATCCGTCCGCTTCGCGACGCTGGATGATTCGCGCACCGGAATCCGGCTCGGCGCCCCGATGCGGGTCACCGAGCGCACGACCGGCACGCCGAAATCCAGCCCGATCCAGTCCACGGCGTATCAGTCCGGCGACGGCGTCCTGCGGCTCGACACCGTCGGCGCGCCGCTGTCGGCGCTCGACCTCGACCAGGCCTTCGCCAAGGAGCTGGCGCCGAAGCCCGGCCGCAAGGTGACCTACAAGTTCCAGCGGCCCGACTTCTTCGTCACATCGGGCGAGGAGGCAGGCCGCATCTTCTACACCCGCGCGGCGAAGAACGAGAAAGAGCTGCGCGGCTTCACCTTCAGCTTTCCGGCGGCGCGCCGGGCGGATTTCGAGCGCGTGATGCTGGCGGTCGCGAACAGCTTCGATCCGTTTCCCTCGTCCCTGACGGCCGCCGCGACGCCGGCCGCCAGCGGGCCTGCTACAGCAGCCGCGAAGCCGGCCTTCGCCGCGACCGGCCTCGTCATCGCGCCGGGCAGGGTTCTCACCAGCGCCGGCGTGACGCAGGCCTGCGCCAACCCCGTGATCAATGGCGCGGCGGCGCGCGCGGCGGGCGGCGATCCGGCCTCCGGCGCAGTCATTCTCAGCATTCAGGGCGGCCGGGCGGCGCAGATCGGCGCGGCGCGCGCGCCGGCGGCGGACGGGGAATCAGCCGGCGCAGCTCGCCTCCGGGACGCTGCGCGTCGGCGGAAACGCGGTCCTGCTGGCGGCCGGCCTCGGCGGCGGCGCGATGGGAGCGCCGGTGCTCAACCGCCAGGGACAGCTCATCGGACTCGTCGCGGACAATCCGAAGTCGATAGCGGTGGCGTCGCTCGCGGCCGCGCCGGCGATCAATCATAAAGTGACCCCCGCCAGCGCTTTCGCCGCGCTGTTGCCGGCCACGACAGCGGTGGGCGGAGACGCGCTCAGCGCCGGCGCGATCGCGCAGAGCGTCGCGGGAGCGATCGTCGCGATCGGTTGCGGATCGTGACCTGATCCGAAGCAGACGCTTCGCTCATTGCACGAATCCGGGGACGGAGAGAGCACCCGACCGCGACAGCGCTCCGGTCTCGCAAGACAATCCGTCATCGTCCCCGGAACGGTGAAGCGAGCGCCAAGCGAGCGGCGCCGTATCCGGGGCCCAGAAAAAACCTGCGCGCGAAGCGAGCGCCGAAGCAATGTTGAAAAGAAGCGCCTGCGGCCCAGGCGCTTTCTACGCGCTCTTCGGCAGCTTCGCCGCCAGCGCAGCCTCATGCTCGCGCTTCAGCGCGCCGGACAGCGCTTTCGCGATCAGCGCGCGCGTGTTCGCGATCCCGTAGAGCGCGACGAAGGAGCCGAAGCGCGGACCGCGCGGCTCGCCGAGCAGAATCTGATAGATCGCGTTGAACCAGTCGAGCGAGACGCCCGGACGCTCCGGCGTCGCGCCTTTCGCCTTCAAATCCTGATAACGCGGGATCGCGCGGCCGACATCGTAGATCTTCTCCTGAATCTCTTCGGCGGTCGCCGGCGAGGCGCGATCTTCGAGAGTCGCGAGCGCCGCGTCGAGCTTGCGCAACGCCTCCGTTTCGACATCGTCGGCCGAACGGTACTGCTTCTGCGGCTTGACGAAATCCTGAAAATAGCGCGCGGCGTAGTCGACGAGCTTGGCGAGCCTCGGATGCGTTCCCGGCGAAAGACCGGGCGCATAGCGCCGCAGGAAGCCCCACAGCACCTGCGGATCGTCGCTGTTGGCGACAGCCGCCAGATTGAGCAGCATCGAGAAGCCGACCTGCGCGCGCGGAGCGTTTTCGCCCTGCGCCGCAACGGTTTCCGGCGCCGGCGGTTCGCCGCCGTGAATGTGCCAGACGGGATTTCCCAGCCGGTTCTTCCAGTCCTGGCGCTGATACGCGTCGAGAAAGGAGAGGTATTCGTCGACGGCGCGCGGGATGACGTCGAAATAGAGCTTTTTCGCCTCGCGCGGACGCTGATACATGTAGAGCGCCAGCGACTCCGGGCTGGCGTAGGTCAGCCATTCGTCGATCGTCAGGCCGTTGCCTTTCGACTTCGATATCTTCTGGCCGTTCTCGTCGAGAAACAGCTCATACACATAATGCTGCGGCGCCTTGCCGCCGAGAATCTCGCAGATGCGGTCATAGATCGGTGCGTTGCTCTGGTGGTCCTTGCCGAACATCTCGAAATCGACGTCGAGCGCGGCCCAGCGCATGCCGAAATCGGGCTTCCATTGCAGCTTCACATGGCCGCCG
>Ga0209933_1001491_pt1 | contig 21066 bp, 19 predicted proteins | sample ThiBiot_300_biof_FD_183944 | JGI IMG/M metagenome (GOLD analysis project Ga0209933, IMG submission 183944) | Wastewater bioreactor microbial communities from Cape Town, South Africa - Thiocy_cont_300_biof (SPAdes) | ecosystem: Engineered > Bioremediation > Thiocyanate > Unclassified | place...
TCAGTTATTATCTTTCTTTTTCCAAATTATTTGATATCAATTATTTTAGCTGTTATTTTTATCGATGTTGGTGTTCAATCCATTCAGGTGACAAACGTTGCATTGATTTACAGATTAGACCAAAAAGCGAATAGCCGAATCAACACCATTTATATGACTTCCTATTTTGCCGGCGGCGCTATCGGAACATTTATCGGTTTGAAGTGCTGGGAACTCGGCGGCTGGCATTATGTCGGGTTACAATTGGTCATCTTTAGTTTAATCGTATTTTTGATGAATATCTTCAAAACATTTAAATCAAAATCAAATCAATAATAAAGAATATTATGAAAATCTCATTGACAGTATTAGCAGTATTGTTAGGCATCCAGACCGGAATAGCTCAGCAATTAAGATCCGTGCCTTATAAAGACGGAAACCAAAAACTGAATGGATTAGTAACTTCCAATGCAGGAAAAAAACTTCCCGGAGTTTTGATTTTACCAGCCTGGAAAGGCATCGACAATGAAGCAAAAAATGCTGCAATCGAATTGGAAAAGCAAGGTTATATTGCGTTTGTGGCCGACATCTATGGCGAAGGAAACATTCCTGCTGACAACGCTGCAGCTGCAAAAATCGCAGGACAATACAAACAGGATTACAAAGCTTATCAGCAAAGGATTTCTGTTGCTTTGGAAGAATTGAAAAAACAAGGTGCAAATCCTGAAAGAATTGCGGTCATTGGTTATTGTTTTGGTGGAACCGGTGCTTTGGAAACTGCCAGAGCTGGGTTTCCAGTAGCTGGCGTTGTCTCTATCCACGGCGGATTGGCAAAAGGAAATGACAGGCTGAATGTCCCAATAAAAACCAAAGTTCTGGTCGAAAACCCTGCCGATGACGAAAGTGTAAAGCCTGAAGATATGACCAATCTGATTGCTGAACTTAAAAACGGAAAAACCGATTTTCAAATCATCACTTACGCCAATTCAAAACACACATTCACCAGTCCGGAATCTGCGGATTATAATGAAGTAATGGCAAAACGCGCCTGGAATCACACTTTGACTTTTTTGAAAGAAATTTTGAAATAGAAATCAGATATTAGAAAGACAGCCTTTGAGCTGTCTTTTTTATTTTTTGATCAATAATGAAACAATGTCCTGAATTACTTTTTGTGAAACAAAATGCATAAAGTCCAATCTTTCCAAATGTGGTAGAAATAACTTAGAAGTTACTTCTTCATTCCCGATTCTAATCGTATAAAAAACCGTTCCGACATCTTTTCCATCTTCGCCTTTTGATGGGCCAGCAACTCCCGTTGTAGAAACTGCAATATTGGTTTTGAATAAATCCTGACAGCCGATTGCCATTTCAGAAGCAACTTGTTCACTTACGACCGTGAATTCTTCAACCGTTTTGGGATTGACATTCAAAATGTCGATTTTCTTTTGGGTGGCATAAGTCACAACACTTCCCAGAAAGTAATTGGAACTTCCGGAAACCGACGTTATCAAATGAGCTAATTCTCCGCCTGTGCAACTTTCCGCAACGGAAATTGTCAGTTGTTTATCCGTTAATAATTCGCCAAGGATTTTTTCGATTTTATCTTCCTGTGTAGCAATGATATTTTCTCCGATTAAAGGAAACAGCTTTGTGATTTCGTTTTCCAGTTCTGCATTCAGCAATTCCTGAGAAGTTCCGGAAGCTGTCAATCTCAATTTCACTCTTGTTCCAACTGGCAGGTAAGATAAGCTGATGTGTTTTGGTAAAGCCAATTCCCATTCTTCAATGGTTTCTGACAAGATACTTTCCGGAATATCCACCACAGAAACAATTCTGGTTTCGATATGTTCAAGCGATAATTTTTCTTTCAGGAAAGGAAGAATCTGGTCTTTAACCAAAGGTTTTACCTCGTACGGAACACCCGGCAAACTGAAGCAATAAGTTTCATTTTTTTCCAAAACCATACAAGGTGCGGTTCCGAAATAGTTGAGAAAAATCTTTGCTTTGGACAAAACCATTGCCTGGTCTTTGTTATGTTCCAGAATCCAGAGCCGTTTTCTTTTTTCGAGGTAAGCTCTGAGATGTTCATAGATTTCGTCAGAGAAAATCATTTCATCTTCGAAGAAATTGGCGTAAGCTTTTTTGGTAATATCGTCTTTCGTTGGTCCCAATCCGCCGGTTGTGAAAACCACATCAGCCATTTCAAAAGCCATTCCTAAAGTGGAAATAATCGCCTGCTCCTCGTCCGGAATTGTAAAAATAGAAAGCACTTTTATTCCAATTTCTTTGAGCTGCGTTGCAATAAAATTGGAGTTGGTATCAACGGTATTTCCCGATAGGATTTCGTCGCCGATAGTAATCAGAACTGCTGTTTTCATAGAGACAAATCTCGGAAATAATTCTATTACTTAAGTCAAAATAAAAAGTTTTTGTTAAACCACAAAAGTAACAAAAGCTTTTGCCAACCTTCACTTTCTTTTGTTTCTTTTGTGGTTAAGAATTAATTATCTTTGGTTAAAATTGGGAAATGAAATCGTCTTTCTGGAACAACTACAGCAACATTATTCTGCTTCTCATCGGGATTTTCATCGGGAGTCTTGTTGGGATTTTCGCTCCTGGCTTCGTGACTTATCTGAAACCTATTGGCGACATTTTCTTGAATTTGCTGTTCGTAACGGTAATTCCATTGGTGTTTTTTGCGATTGTTTCAGCCATTTCCGGCATCGAACAACAAAATCAACTGGGCAAAATCATCGGAACAATGGCTTTGACTTTTTTAAGTTTCATTTTGATTTCGGCCACGTTTTGTATCATAATGGTCTATTTTTTTCCAACCGAAACTCCGAAAAACATCAGCGAAACTATATCAGAAAATCTCCAGAATAATGCCAATATCAATGACCAGATTGTAGGATTCTTCACTGTCAGCGAGTTTTATCATTTGTTCTCGAGACAGAATATGTTAGCATTGCTGGTATTTTCGTTTTTAGTCGGAATATCCATCAGAAAGTCGGGAGAAAAAGGAAAACTATTCCAAAACTTCATCCTTTCTGGCAATGAAGTAATGAAACAGCTTTTGTTATTGATAATGAAAGTCGCTCCAATTGGATTAGGTGCTTATTTCGCTTATCAAGTAGGAACCATCGGACCTCAGCTTTTCGGATTTTATGCCAAACCTTTAGGGTTATATTACATCGCCGGAACTATTTACTTCATCGTATTTTTTAGTCTTTATGCTTTTATTTGGAAATCAGGAAATGGCGTAAAAGCTTTTTGGAAAGACAGTCTTTTACCAACTGCAACTGCTATCAGTACGTGTAGCAGTCTGGCGACAATGCCTGTTGCGATTGAGGCTGCCAAAAGAATGGGCGTTCCTGCATCTATCGCTAATGTCGTCATTCCGATTGGAACTACCATTCATAAAAACGGCTCCTCTATTTCGTCGATTATTAAGATTTATGTCGCTTTTCAGTTACTTGGATGGAATTTCTTTGAACCAATGAACCTCATAATGGCTCTCGGAATCACAGTTTTTGTAAGTGCCGTAGCTGGCGGAATCCCAAATGGCGGCTATATTGGCGAGATGCTGATGATTTCGGTTTACAAAATCCCGCCCGATGTTGTCCCCGCAGTTATTATCATCGGAACTTTGGTGGATCCTTTGGCGACCGTTCTCAACTCGGTTGGAAATATTTTGGCGAGTATGATTGTCTCCAAATTTGTTAAAACGGAAGTTGTTTAAATTTTTTTAGGAGCTTTATCCCGCTGTTCACTATATCTTTTTTGTTTTCACAACATTTGTCATTTAATCGAAGCGAGAATTAAGAAAACAAAAAAGGATGCCGTTCCCATCGGGGCTAGTTAGCAATTCGCTGAATTTTTTTTGATGTCGGTGCTTCGCACCTTGGAATTAGTTTTTCTACCAACATTTCGCCATTTCGTTGCTTCCTAAATCTTTAGCAAACTATTCACTGCGTTTCACTGGTTCCAGATTCTGCAATTCTTCTGGTGTGAACAATCTATAATGAACTTTGAAGGTTTTGCCCAAAGGCGTTTCCAGAGAAAACCCACCAGGTCCCCAGCCGTCCAAAACGTCCAGAGTGAAATGAGAATATTTCCAATATTCGAAGAGGTCGCGATCTATCCAGAACTCGTGTCCATTGATGGTTCCAATCATGGCGTCATTCATTCTTGGAAAATAACCACCTTTCTCGAAACATTGCGGTTGAGTTCCTTCACAACAGCCACCAGCTTGATAGAACATCAGCTCCCCGTATTTTTTTTCCAGTTCCCAGATGACTTCCAAAGCTTTTTCCGTTACGGAAAGTCTTGCGATTTTATCTTTGGTATCCATATTTTTTTAATTATTATTCTAAACGCAAAGGCGCAATTTTAATTTGTCTATTAAACTGTTTCAAGTCGCAAAATCCGAAGATTTATTATAGCACAAAGCTCCACTTTGCGACTTAAAGACATCAATAAGTTAACCATTTTTGCGCCTCTGCGATTATAAAAATATTACTTATTAAATTTAATTAAAAACCCGACAAACAAAATCTGCCGGGCTCAAAAACACAAATAACAATAAATTAATTTTGTCCGGCGATGTCCAGAACGATACGCCCGTCGATTTGTCCTTTCTTCATTTTGTCAAAGACATCATTAATATCCTCCAGTTTTGCGGAAGTGACTGTTGCTTTTACCAAACCTTCATTGGCAAAATCGAGGGCTTCCTGTAAATCTTTTCTGGTCCCGACAATAGAACCTCTCACCGTAATTCTCTTAAGAACAGTTTCGAAAATCGGTAATTCAAAAGAGCCTGGCGGCAAACCATTGAGTGCAATCGTACCTTTTCTTCTTAGAACATCTATCCCCTGCTTGAAAGCAATTGGAGAAACAGCGGTAATCAACGCACCGTGCATTCCTCCAACTTCTTTGTGAAGATAAGTTCCGGGATCAGTTTCTTTTGCATTCACAACCAAATCTGCTCCTAATCTTTTCGCCAATTCCAATTTATCATCTGCAACATCGATTGCTGCAACATGCATTCCCATTGCTTTTGCATACTGTACAGCAACGTGTCCTAATCCACCGATTCCGGAAATGGCGACCCATTCTCCGGGTTTTGTTTCGGTTTCTTTAAGACCTTTATAGACAGTTACACCAGCGCAAAGAATAGGCGCGATTTCCAGAAAGTTCACATTATCTTTCAAATGTCCCACATATCTGGAATCTGCAATCACATATTCTGCAAATCCGCCATCTACGCTATAACCTCCGTTTTGCTGAGCTTCACACAATGTTTCCCAACCCGTGATACAATAATCGCAACACCCACAAGCCGAATACAACCAAGGAACACCAACTGCATCGCCTTCCTTCACCATCGCTTCGGGACCGCAAGCTATTACAATACCTACACCCTCATGTCCAGGGATCAAGGGCATCTTTGGTTTTGCCGGCCAGTCACCGTCCACAGCGTGTAAGTCAGTATGGCAAACACCACAGGCCATAACTTTTACTAATACTTCATAGCGTCCGGGTTCTCTTACCGGTACTTCTTCAATTTTCAATGGCTGTCCGTAACCTTGTACAACTGCCGCTTTCATTGTTTTTGGAATCATAATTTACTTTTTAAATGGTTAATTATTGTTGTTTTTATTGTTATTTGATGTTCCAAATTTCTATTCAATTTGTCATTTGCGTGAGGGATTGTAAGGGTCTCGCCACAGGCGAGAGTGCGGAGCGCAGCGGAGCACCAGATCCGCCAGAGGCGGAGGAGCCCTGAAAAGCCCGACCGCCGCCCTGGACAAAGCCAAGGCAAGCGGGCACGCCCCTAAAAAACACAACTAATTTTTAGAAGAATCCTAATTTGTTTTTGTTATAGGATATCAGCATATTTTTGGTCTGACGGTAATGGTCGAGCATCATTTTGTGATTTTCTCTTCCAACGCCTGATTGCTTGTAACCTCCAAAAGGAGCGCCAGCAGGATAGGCGTGATACTGATTGACCCAAACTCTACCCGCCTGCACGTGGCGAGGAATCTGATACAACTGATGCGCATCTCTTGTCCATACTCCTGCTCCTAATCCATAAATCGTATCGTTTGCAATTTCTAAAGCTTCGGCCTCATCTTTGAAAGTCGTGAACGCTACCACTGGTCCGAAAATCTCTTCCTGAAAAATTCTCATTTTGTTGTTTCCTTTGAAAATGGTTGGCTTGATGTAGTAACCGCCTTCCAATCCTTCGATGTGGTTGGCTTCTCCACCTGTCAATACTTCTGCGCCTTCTTCTTTACCCAGTTTCAGATAACCTTCGATTTTATCTTTTTGGATTTTAGAAGCCTGCGCTCCCATCATCACAGTTTTATCTAAAGGATTTCCGACTTTGATGGCTTCGGTTCTTTCGATTACTTTTGCGATGAAAGCATCCGCAATATCTTCCTGAACCAATAATCTTGATGGGCAGGTACAAATCTCTCCTTGATTCAATGCAAAAAGAACTGCACCTTCGATTGCTTTATCCAAGAATTCGTCATCTGCATCCATCACTGAATTGAAGAAAATATTAGGCGATTTTCCTCCCAATTCCAACGTCACAGGAATGATATTTTCTGTTGCATATTGCATTACCAGACGTCCAGTTGCTGTAGAACCAGTGAAAGCGGCTTTGTTTACCTTTGGATTGGTTATCAAAGCTCTACCTAATTCTGCCCCGAAACCATTCACGATGTTTACAACTCCTGCCGGAAGCAAATCTCCAATCAATTCCATCAAAACCATAATAGAAATTGGTGTACTTTCTGCTGGTTTCAGAACGACACAGTTACCTGCAGCCAGAGCCGGAGCCAACTTCCAAACAGCCATCAGGATTGGAAAATTCCAAGGAATGATTTGCGCGATTACTCCAAGCGGTTCGTGAACAATTAATGAAACGGTGTCCTTATCCAATTCATTATGTGAACCTTCTTCCGCTCTGATAACCGAAGCAAAATATCTGAAATGGTCAATTGCCAATGGAATATCCGCAGCCAGAGTTTCTCTTACCGCTTTTCCGTTATCAATCGTTTCGACTGTTGCGATGTATTCGAGATTTTCCTCGATCCTATCGGCGATTTTGTTTAGAATAATACTTCTTTCTGTTGGAGATGTGTCTTTCCAAGTTTTGAAAGCTTCTGTTGCGGCATTTACAGCATTTTCCAAATCTTCTTTGTTAGAATGGGCCGCCTGTGTAAATACTTTTCCATTAATTGGAGAAACGACGTCAAAATATTGCCCGCTTGCGGATGCAACAAATTTTCCGCCAATGTAATTATCGTACTTTGTTTTAAACTCTGGCCAAGATAAAGTAGTCGAATTTTGTTTTTCTACTGTTGTACTCATAATATCTGTTTTTTTTAATTAATAATCAGTTAACGTTTGATTAAGACTAAGTTAACCTGATATTAAATAAATAGACTAGCACAATTCTCCAAAAAAATAGGATAATTCTCTATTTATAATTCTTTATAATTTGTTATGAAAAATTTATATCAATCGTATTTTAAATTTTGTTATATTTGAAAGACAAGATGTTATAAAAATCTTGAGCAATGCATCCTAATCATTTTCATCTTAACAAGCCTGATCTGACACAGGAACATCAACTGAGCACATTGGTAGAAAACCAGACCAAGTTCAGTTTAAATAATTGTGAATTCAGTATCTATGAGACACATCAAAGTGCATATGATGTAAAACTGCACTTTGAGCATTTGGCGTTTACAGGGATGTTGAGAGGAAAGAAATGGATGAAGCTTCAAGATAAGACCAGCTATTTTGAATATCTTCCCGGTGAAAGTGTTTTGGTTGCTCCTGGAGAAACCATGATTATTGATTTTCCGGACGCTGACAAAGATGTTTCACAATGTATTTCTTTGACCCTGAACCCGGAATTTGTGCAGGAATCGCTTGACTTATTGAACTTCAATTCAAAAAAAGTGGACGACGCTTCTCAATGGAATATTTCCCTGGATGAATTTTACCTGCTTAACAGCAAAGCTTTAGCTTCTGCAACCAATAATATTATGAGGATTGCAATGGATGACAATTCTTATAAAGATGTTATTGCAGATTTTGCTTTGAAGGAACTTTTGATCAGGCTGATGCAAACACAGGCAAGAAACCTGGTTGAGAAAAACACCCTGAAAAATAAATCGAGAATAGGTTTTGTTGCAGATTATATCAAGAAAAATCTGCATCAAAAATTATCCATCGATACCATTGCGAAAATGGCTTATGTGAGTAAATCTAACTTTTTCAAGATGTTTAAAGAAGAATTAGGACTTTCTCCAAACGAATATATCACCCAGGAGAGAATTAAGAAAGCAAAAGAATTGTTGATCCAGAATAATTCTGTAAGTGAAACCGCTTTCAGCACAGGTTTTTCTGACACCAACTACTTTATCCGGGTTTTTAAACAAATGGAAGGTGTTACTCCTAAAATCTTTCAGACCAAGAAGTTATTTTAAATTGAATATAATAGTTAGTTATAGATATTTTCAAAAAGAAGACGAGCAGATTGATATTTGCTCGTCTTCGATTTTTGATATTCTGCCTAAGGAATTTTTAGTTTTGATAGGAATAATATCTCGCACCTTTCAAAACCGGACTTTCTTTTTCAACTCTTGTCAATCCGAATCCTTTATAATTTGGATTAACAGAAGAATCTAATTGTTTGCGATGCAATTTTTCATAAGTTTCGAAATCAATTGCTAATCTGTTTTTCAGGCTTTCGAAAACATTCCATTTTTCTACAACAGATTTCCATTCAGGAGAAATTTTCCCTACAAAAACTTTTGATTTTGAGCCACTTCCATAAGCCAGGAAACCAATTTCTTTTTCTGTTAAATCTTCATTTTCGTTAAACGAAGTTTGTAGTGCAGACAACAGCGCCATAAAAATGGAAGCTGTGTACATATTGCCAATTTCAGAAGAAGCCCTTTGAGATTTCTCAATTTTTTCATTGATGAAGTTGATATAATCTTCGGATTTTGCAATCGCTTTTTGCTTCTCGGCATCAGAAAAATCAAGATTATTTTCTAAACTATAAATCTCGGTAAACACTCTTTTTCCGTGGAAAGCATAAGGCAAATGGAAAATCAGATACCTCCAATCTTCGTAAGGTCTCACTGTAAAAGTCTGCTCTTTATAATGTTGGTAAGCTTCACGGATTCTGTCCTGATAACATTGATTGGAATACTGGCCATCAAAAACCGGCTCATCTGTAAAAACTTCGATCTTGTCCGGATAGTTTTCCGGAGCTGAATTCAATTCAGATTTAGAATGATGACGTCTCGGTTTGAAGAAGTCGAAAACGCTTTCCGTTGCAACCCCCCAATTATTATCAATCTCAATCAATCTCGGATTGGCAGAAACCAAAAGTGCCACTGCTCCTCCACCCTGCGTATATTCTCCGGACGACGCCAACTCATATTTTGCATAATCACTGGCGATGACAATTGCTTTTTTCAAAGGATTAGCTCTTACAAAATCCAAAGAATTATGAAGTGCATCAACTCCACCTACACAAGCAAAAGTCATATCAACAACATCACAGTTTTTGAAGCTTCTTTCCCCAAATTCGCCACTTAGCAATTCTTCCACCATCTGAACGGCGTAAGTTGCTGTTGGTTTTGCAGCATCCAAAGCACTTTCTGTTCCCAGATAAACTCTTGAGATTTCTTTCGGATTGATGTTATAATCTTTTATTAATTTAAGTAAAGCTTCTGCGGCAAAAGTTGCGGCATCCTCATGAACATCGGGTAAAGCCATTTTATGCAACCCCAAACCTTTTTCCAATTTTGCTGGTTCTATTCCTCTTTTCTCTGCAAGGTCCTTGATTTCTAAATATAAAGAAGGTACATAAAAACTGGCCGCATCCACACCAAATTTCGTCATCTTAAAAATTTTAAGACACGAATTTAGAGATTTTTTGGCGGAATTAAGTTGTATTTATGGCATAAAATTAAGAATTATTTTAAGTAATTTCTCATCAATAAAAAACCTCGCTGTTAAAAAAACAAACGAGGCTCTCTTCATATCAAAATCAAATTTCTAATTAAATGCAGCTTTCATCATGCTGTGATAAATCCAGACCGATATTTTCTGAATCTTCCGCAACCCTCAAAGGAATTATCATATCCGTTAATTTATATAAAATCAGCGAACCTAAAAATGTAAATGCGGAAACCAAAACCAGCGCCATCATATGATGTGCAAACACTTCGAAACCGCCATGAAGAAGACTTGCGTTTTCGCCCTGAGCTAGAATTGCTGTCAGAATCATTCCCATAATTCCGCCAACGCCGTGACAGGCGAAAACATCCAAAGTGTCATCTACTTTTTTCAGTTTTTTCCAATTGCACATCATATTGGAGACAATCGCTGAAATGAAACCTATGAAAATGGCGTGAGGAATTGTCACAAAACCAGCAGCAGGCGTAATGGCGACCAAACCAACAACCGCGCCGATGCAAGCTCCCAGAGCAGACACTTTTCTTCCGTTCATCCTGTCAAAGAAGATCCAGGTCAGCATTGCTGTTGCAGAAGCAACCGTTGTTGTTCCAAATGCCATTGCCGCTGTTGCATTAGCTGATAAAGCTGAACCAGCATTGAAACCAAACCAACCAAACCAAAGCATTCCAGTTCCAAGAATAACAAACGGAATATTGGACGGTTCGTGATGTGGATTTTTACGTTTTCCAATCATCATAGCTCCGGCCAAAGCAGCAAATCCGGCACTCATATGAACGACAGTTCCTCCCGCAAAATCTTTCACTCCGAAATATTTATTTAACAAGCCGTCCGGATGCCAAACCATGTGACAAAGCGGTGTATAGATAATCAAACTGAATAAAACCATAAACAGCAAGTAAGAAATAAATCTTACTCTCTCTGCAAATGAACCGGTTATCAAAGCCGGAGTAATCACCGCAAATTTCATTTGAAATAATGCGAACAAAATAAAAGGAATGGTTGAAGCCATCTGACTGTGGGGCAAAACACCAACATTGTTAAAAAACAGATATGAACCGGGATTCCCTATTAACCCATAATGCTCGCCATTAATCTTAATCCCAATTGAATCTCCAAACGACAAACTGAATCCAACAACAACCCAAAGAATACTAATCACACCGAGGGCAATAAAACTTTGCAACATCGTAGAAATGACATTCTTTTTCCCAACCATTCCGCCATAAAAGAAAGAAAGACCTGGTGTCATTAGCAAAACTAATCCGGAAGAAGCAAGGATCCAGGCTACATCAGAACCTACAATATTATCCTCTTTTAGAAAAGTCCCGGGTTTTGGCAAAGAAGTTTGTTCCGGCCAGAATAATGCCGCAATTGAAATGAGACTAATTATCACAAATGAAATCACCCAACGTTTTTCAATTTTCATATATTTTGAATTTAACCCTGCAAATATATGGGGTTAATTTCAAATAATCATAAAAAATTAAAATCAAACCCTTAATTTTTCATTAATAAAAACAAACAAAATCACAAACACTAATATCCTGAAAAATTAAAAACAACAAGGCATCAGTTTTGATATATTATCAATAAAAATAAATTATGAGACCAGATATTCCAAAACCTGACAGTGAGACCAACAAAGGTCCCATGATGGCAATTATCATTATTGTCGTTTTATTCCTTTTAGGATATTTTGCGTATATGATGTTTATTCCGCAACAAGTGGAACAGATGAACCAAACTGATAAAGTACAGCCAGTGGAACCAAAAGTAAAAGACTCCATATAGGAGTCTTTTTTTATTTTTATATGAAGTAAATTCTTAGTGAATATGTTTCTCTGCGTGATAAGAGCTTCTTACCAAAGGTGAACTTTCCACATGGCGAAATCCTAAATTTCTTGCAAAATCGCCATATTCATCAAATTCTTCCGGAGAGATAAATCTCTGGACAGGAAGATGTTTTTTAGTCGGCTGAAGATATTGACCTAATGTAATCACATCTACATTAGCATTTCTGATATCTTCGATCGTTTGGAACACTTCATCTTTTGTTTCACCTAAACCAAGCATTACTCCGGTTTTTGTACGGTTTTGTCCTGCTTCTTTCAGATATCTTAAAACCTCCAAACTACGTTCATATTTTGCCTGGATTCTCACCTCTCTTGTCAGACGTTTTACTGTTTCCATATTGTGGGAAATCACTTCCGGAGCAACTTCTACCAATCTATCGATGTGCTTTGTCACACCCTGAAAATCCGGAATCAGCGTTTCCATAGTTGTTCCGGGAGAAATACGGCGAACAGCATTCACTGTTTCTGCCCAAAGAATCGAACCCATATCTTTCAAATCATCTCTGTCAACCGAAGTCAAAACCGCATGTTTGATTTTCATTAATTTGATAGAACGTGCTACTTTTTCCGGTTCGTCCCAATTGACATCCATTGGTTTCCCGGTTTTCACGCCACAGAAACCACAACTTCTGGTACAGATATTTCCCAGAATCATAAATGTTGCCGTTCCTTCGCCCCAACATTCGCCCATATTCGGACAGCTTCCACTTTGGCAAATCGTGTTAAGTTTATATTTATCAACCAAATTTCTTAGCTCGCGATAATTCTTACCTGTTGGCAATTTTACACGAATCCATTTGGGTTTTTGAGTCACTGTTTCTTCCATTTTGATTTTTTGAAATTAAAAATCTGTTTCGTCTTCTTTTAATAATTCGGCCAGGATTTTCTTAGCTCTCATTATCCTTACTTTTGTGTTGGCTACGGAAAGATTGAGTTCTTCCGCTATTTCTTTGATGCTCTTTTCTTCAAAAAATCTCAGACGAATAATATCCTGATTTTTAGCATCCATTGTTTCTATGATTTTGATGATCTTTTGCTGGTCTTCTTCAGAAATCAATAATTCCTCGGGCGATCTTGCAAATTCGTTCTTTACATTCTCCAATCCGTCACTTGCATCTTCATTCTCCCTGTTTTTTCTTCTCCAGAAATCAATGATTGTATTTTGAGCAATTGTCAGAATCCAGGTTTTGAATTGAAAATTAGGATCAAATAAATCCAGCTTGTTAAGAACTTTTGAAAAGACCGAAACCGTAATCTCATCAGCATCATTTTCATCCTTTACCCTATTCATCACAAAAGAAAAAACATCAACCCAAAACATATTGATGAGTTGTGTCTGAGCCTTTTGATCTTTATCCCTGGCTTTTATAATGAGAGCGAGTAACTGTTCTTCCTTCATTTTCAATGAACAAAGATAGCTATATATTATTAAAAATTATTAATATCGAGAGATTGAGAAATTCTATTATTTTGATTCCAACTCTTTTGAGATTTAGAGCGAATTTAAATAACAAATATCAAGATTGAAATCCTTATAAATTGAGTATTTTTACTGGCTTGATTTTGGATTAGAAAAATCAAAATAAATATTTAAAAATCAGACAAATAAATAATGAAATTTTATAAATATCAAGGAACAGGAAATGATTTTGTGATGATAGACAATCGTTTAGGAGAATGGGATGATCTTTCTATCGAAAACATACAGAAACTTTGCGACCGCAGATTCGGCATTGGTGCAGACGGATTAATTAAAATTAATTCTGCAGAAGATGTTGATTTTGAAGTAGATTATTATAATTCCGACGGATCCAAAAGTTTTTGCGGAAACGGTGCACGCTGCTCTGTTGCCTTTGCTCATTTTCTGGATATGATCGAGGATAAGACGACTTTCATTGCTATTGACGGAATCCACGAAGCGGAAATAAAGAACGGCACTGTAAAATTGAAAATGGGCGATGTTAACAACATTCATACGGATGGAAATGATTTCGTTCTCAATACAGGATCGCCACATTATGTTAAGTACGTAGAAATGTTAAATAATTATAATGTTTACAAAAACGGCAACGAAATCCGAAATTCTGAAACTTATAAGCAGGAAGGAATCAATGTTAACTTCGTGGAAAAATTGTCTGACAAAGAACTTTTTGTCAGAACCTATGAACGTGGTGTCGAGGATGAAACCTACAGTTGTGGAACCGGAGTTACGGCTGCAGCTTTAACTTTTATGAAAAATAATAATCAAACGTTTGTTGGAATTAAAGTAATGGGCGGCAACTTGAAAGTTTATGCCGAAAAAGATGGAGAAGGATTCAAAAACATTTGGCTGGAAGGCCCTGCGGTTCAGGTTTTTAAAGGAAATATTAATTTGTAAAAGCCTGAGATTTCAAACTATGAAAAAAATAATTCTTATCATATCTGTTGTATTTGTGGCAATCCTGGTTTTTTTTGGATTGAGATTTTACAATAAATATCTTGGAAATAATGTAGAAAAAGAAGGATTTGTTTTGATTCCGCATCATTCTTCTTATAAGCAAATTCTGGATTCAATCTCTCCCTTTATCAAGAATCAGGACAATTTTGCAAGTATTGCTGACGATAAAAACCTTAAAGACAATTACAAACCAGGCCGATACGAACTGAAATCCGGAATGAACAACCGCGAAATCACGAATATGATCATCGCCGGCAATCAGACTCCAAATTCTTTCAGAATCAAGGACTTTGACGATGTGTACCAAATGGTGGGAAGAGTTACTAAAAAAACAGAAATCGATTCTGCAAAGTTTGTCAAAAAACTGGATGAAATTGCTGTTAACAAAGGCTATAAGAATGCTGAAGACCTTAAAAAATATTTCTTTAACAATACTTACGATTTTTTCTGGACGGTAACGCCAAAAGAATTCTTTGAGAAATTCGAATCAGATTACAAAGATTTCTGGACCGCCGAGAGAATCGAAAAAGAAAAACAATCCGGATTGACAAGAGATCAAATCTATGCTCTCGCATCGCTGGTCTATAAAGAAACAGGGGGCAAACCTGATGAGCAGAGAACAGTTGCCGGGCTTTATATCAACCGCTATAAAAAAGGAATGAAGCTCCAAAGTGACCCGACTGTGATCTACGCTGTGAACAAAGCTAACAACTTCACCCAGAAAATCAAACGGGTCTATTATAAATACCTGAAAGAGCCTTCTCCTTATAATACCTATGCAAACAAAGGCATTCCGCCGGGACCAATCTGCATCGTAGATAAAAACTCCCTGAACGCTGTTTTAGATGCAGAAAAGAACAACTACATCTTTATGTGCGCAGACCCGGCAAGACCCGGTTATCATAAATTCACGGATAATGATGCGGAACACGCCAGAAATGCGAAAGCGTACCAAGACTGGCTGGACAGCAGACAAATAAAATAAAGAGCAAAAAGCGAAAATAAACAATAATGGAACGAACGGAAATTGTAAATGTAATTCAGAAAAAAATCTTCGGACTGGCACTGACAGTCGGTGCTGCAAGCTTTATTATGGCACAGCAGAAGATGACTATTTCTGGAAATGTAAAAGACGCAAATGGTGGTGTTGGATATGCATCCATAACTTTTAAAAATCAACAAAATTCTCAATTGAGTGATGCTGCATTGGCAGATGCTGACGGAAACTATAAATTAGATTTGGCTCCAGGAAGCTATGACGTAAGCATTGAAGCGGTTGATTACAAAAAATTCACCCAAACCATCAGAGTTGAAAAAGCTGGAGCCATTGCGCCTTTCGTTATTGTTTCTGACGGAAAAGCCAACCTTAATAATACAACCGATATCCAGGGTGTTGTGATTACTGCACAGTCAACAAAACCTTACAAAGTTGAATTGGATAAAAAAACTTATGATCCTTCACAGGACATTGTTAGTAAAGGAGGAAGTTTACAAGATGTACTATCAAACGTCCCTTCAGTAGAAGTTGGCACAGATGGATCCGTTTCTATGAGGGGAAGTAGTAATGTTAAATTTCTAATTAACGGAAAACCTTCTGCCCTTTTAGGAATTGATGACGGAGCAAATGCTTTACAAAGTATCCCTGCGGACCAAATCGAAAAAATTGAAGTGATTACCAACCCATCTTCAAAATTTGAAGCAAGTGGAACTGCCGGTATTCTGAATATTATCCTTAAGAAAAGTAAAAAAGCCGGATTTAACGGAAGTGTCACTGGAACTTTGGGTTATCTTCCACAGACCAACCTTAACACCAATCTTAGTTGGAGAAAAGGTGACTTGACAGTTTTTGTAAATGGCGGTGGCGGCTATCGAGAATCTAAAAATACTAACAGAAATACTATTAATTATTTCGATGGTGAAACTGGCGACCTTTCCAGCAGATATTCTAATGCAATTACGAAAAGTAAAGGTGAAAACTACAATGCTACCACAGGATTACTCTATGATATTAATGAAAAAACATCTGTCAATGCTTCTGGTACTGTGAGAACTTTTAACAATGACAGTAATGGATATACCAATATTGACGAACAATTTTTTGGAACGTCACCTATTTTCACTCAAAGATTAAATACTGGAAGAAACTCCAATTTGGCTTTTCAAGGAGATTTTGGATTGGATCACAAGTTTGATGATAAGGGACAAAATATTTCCTTAGCATTAAGTCTTCAAAGAAACAGATCTAATAACTTTACCGGAATTGATGAAACGAAAAATAGTGCTTTCAATCTATTGAACATCATCAATCAAAAAACAATCAATAAAACGTTGGTTGGAAAAGTGGATTATGAATTACCAATTGGTGAATACTCTAGTTTGAGTGCAGGTTACAGACTGGATGTTAACGAGAATGATTACAATAATATGGTTCAGGAAAGTACTGGTAAAAATCCTGATTTAGTTTATTTAGGTTTATATTCTTACACTGCCAATTATAAGGAAATGTTTAATGCATTTTATCTTCAGTTCAAAAGTAAAATTGGAAAATTAGGTTACCAAGTTGGATTGAGAGATGAATTGTCAAATATAACCATCGACTACCACAACTTACTAGGAACCAACCCAGTAGATAACAGAAAGAAAAATTACAATAATGTTTTCCCAAGTGTTTTCTTGAGTTACGAGATTTCTAAAGACAACCAGTTTCTTGTAAATTATTCGAGAAGAATTGATAGACCTCGTTCTTTCTTTATGATTCCAAATCCGAATTATAATAATAACCTAAACATCTTTGATGGTAATATAGATCTTAATCCATCTTATGTCGATGCTTACGAAGTAGGTTATAGTATTTCTAAAAAGAGTTTTACTATCAACCCTACTCTTTATTACAGACATCAGACAGATGATGTAAAAACGATTACCTATAGTCAGCTAGAAAAAATCAATGACGAAGATCAAATCGTTGTTCATACAAAGCCAGTCAATGTAGGAACCGATGACAGAATAGGTTTGGAAGTCAACTTCACTTGGGATGCTACCAAATGGCTAAAATTCTTAGGGAACGTAGATGGATTCCGTTATAGTACAACAGGAACCTATTTTACTACGGATGTTCCAATGAAACAGCCACTATCTTTTGAAGGAAAAGGAGTTTCTATGAGATCCAGATTAACTTCTACTTTCAAATTGGATAAAACATTGAGTTTCCAAGTACAAGGATTCTATGGCGGACCTAGAAAAACTGCTAGCCAAGACAGACAATCTATGTATGCCGTTAACTTTGGTGCATCTAAAACAGTTTTAAATGGAAACGGAACAATCTCTTTCAACATTCAGGATGTTTTCAATACAAGAGCAATGAGAATGGTAAATTATAATGGTGATTTCACTTCAGAAAATTATATGCAATGGCAGCCAAGACAGTTTGCACTTTCTTTCACTTACAAATTCAAACAGGGTGAAAAAGTAGAACAACCGAAGCGTAAAAAAGACATCAACTCCAATGCAACTGGCGGTGATGAGCAAGGACCAATGTAAGAATTACTCTCTATATAAACTGAAAAATCCTGCAAATTATTTTGATTTTGCAGGATTTTTGTTTTGGCATTAATAATAAAAAAATCCGTCTCGCTATAAAAACGAGACGGATTCTTTAACAATTATAATTAAAGGTCTATTATTTCTTTTTATCTTTCAGCTCTTCTTTATCTTTATCGGAAGGATTCCAAACTTTTACTTCAGCATTTTTATCGATTCCAGAAAGAATCTGAACGTTGATACCGTCACTTGCGCCTAATTTAACATAAGTTTTCTTGAAACTTCCGTTAGGCTGTTTTACTTCTACGAAAGATTTGTTACTCCCTTTTTCGTACTGAATCAGAGACTCATCTAAAAGCAATGCATTTTTCTGAGAGCTCAGCAAAATCTCACCATTTGCACTGAATCCCGCTCTGATGTATTCTCCGGTTTTGTTGAAAACATCACCTTCCACAGCAAATTTAATTGTACCGCTTTCCTCTTTTCCTTTTGGTGCAATCAGGGTTACTTTACCTGGAAATTTTTTGTTCTGCAAAGCACCGATGACCACGTTCATATCCATTCCTTGTTTCAGTTTTCCAGCCTGCGCTTCATCAATATCACCTTTAAAAATCAAGGAGTTGAGATCCGCGATAGAACAGATTGTAGTTCCGGCATTGAAGGAGTTCGCCTCAATTACCTGGCTTCCCACTTTCACAGGAATTTCCAAAACAGTTCCGGCGGCTTTTGCACGGATCTGAGTGGTTGCCATGCTTTGTAATTCTGGTGTTGCACCTGTTCTCACGATCTGTAATTGTTTCTGAGCTGCATTAAGTTGTTGACTGGCTAATTTCTGCTGTTGCAATGTGGTTTCCAATTGTTGCTGAGCTGTGATATATTCCTGCTTGGAAATCACACCTTGCTTGTACAATTTTGCCTGCATCTCATATTGCTTTTGTTGATTTTCAACATTAATTTTTGCATTTGATAGCTGAATCTGAGAATTATTGATTTGCATTGTTGCATTGTTAACCTCAGTGATATTAGGTACAATTCTGATAGTTGCCAACAGTTGTCCGGCTTCTACTTTATCGCCTTCTTTTACATTAATGGTCTGGATAATCCCGGCAATATTTGGTTTTATTTCAATCTCTTCGCGCGGTTCTATTTTTCCCGTCGCCATAACTTTATCGTCAAGATTCTGGATCGTTGGTTTTCTCGTTAGAAACACTTCATTCTCCTTAGAATTGGATTTGACAAGATACCCGATTCCGCCAACCACAGCCAGCACCAAAATCAATCCCAAAAATATGGAAATCGCTTTTTTGAATGTAAATTTTTTCTTCTTTTCCATTATGTAGAAATATAGTTTTTTTAATTATAAATGATAAATTGTTTATTATTAGTTTATTATTCCGTTCTTAATGCTTCGATAGGTCTGATTTTCACCGCTCTTTGCGCCGGAATCAATCCGATAATCAATCCAAGGAAAATCATAATTCCCATTGCTGTGAATACATTGCTGTAATCAACCGTCGGATTATAAAATGGGAATGAATCGTTGTTCATCGTGGCAATATTCAGAATCATCAGCAAGAAAATTCCGGATAAAAATCCCAGTAATCCTGAGGACAAAGTAATCACGACACTTTCCAGAAGAATCTGGTTTCGTACTTCCGCTGGTTTTGCGCCCAACGCTCTACGGATTCCGATTTCCTTAGTTCTTTCCTTTACTGTGATTAGGAGAATATTTGAGATGGCAATAACGCCTGCCAAAATCGTTAATGTCCCGACAATAATTGTTAATAATTGCATCCCTGTAAGAAAACCTGTGAGCTTCTTAAATTCTTTAGCGAGATTAAAGCTCCCGAAAGCATTGGTATCTTCCGGCGAAACGTGATTGATTTTTTTCAATTCATCTTTCACCTTGCTTTCTATGACGGAGACATCGGCATTAGGCTTTCCTACAATAGCAAGGAAACCAACCTTATCCCCTTCATTATACAGTCCCGAATAAGTGGAAAACGGAATGTACGCTGAACGGTCATTCTCCATTCCGCCCCCTTTTCCTACACGGAAAACACCAACAACAGAGAAGAAAATCCCTTTGAGATTCACCGACTTTCCTATCGGGTTTTCATTTTTCTTGGCATCAAAAAGATTCTTATAAACCTCTTCTCCTATCACAATGACGTTTTTCTTGCCACTGATGTCAGCATCATTAATATATCTTCCGAACAATAATTTTTTCTTGGAAATCTGGTTACCAACTGGAAAATCACCCGTAATCATATAGGTATTTTTCTTTCCGTTTCTGGAAATCTGGTCGCCCGGCGTCCCGAAGTTTCCGCGTACACTTTGCGGAGAAATGTAGTCTATATCCGGAATCTTTTTCTGAAGATAATCGATATCCTTGAGATGAAGACTCATTGCCCTGCCTTTCGGAAATCCTTCATACGGAATATTGGTACTTTGTGACCAAAGAAAAATAGAATTGGTAGCAAAGCCGGAAAACAACTTATTGAAACCATTTTCCATTCCTTTTGCCGCACCCAAAAGACTGACATACAAAAACATACCCCAACCTACGCCTATCATCGTAAGGAAAGTCCTCAGCTTATTATTCCGAAGGGAATAATAAATCTCCTGCCAGGTATCTCTTTTAAAAAGTATATTCATCTTTAGTTGATAATTTTTATTATTCCGCTCTCAAAGCTTCAATAGGTTTTATTTTGGATGCTCTGTAAGCCGGAACAAATCCTGCAATGGTTCCCGAAAGAACAAGACAGAAAAACGCCGCTATAATCAGCCCCCACCCAACAGAAGGTTCTGTAATGAAATATTCTTCCAGCCGGTTACCGATGAGATTTAAAGCCAAGACTCCAAGTCCTACCCCTATTAATCCTGAAATTACCGTAATAACGATACTTTCCTGTAAAATCAAAGCGACTATTCCGGCAGGTTTTGCACCAATTGCCTTTCGTACACCAATTTCCTTGGTTCTTTCTTTGACGATATAAACCATTATGTTACTGATACCGATGATTCCTGCTAATAAAGTTCCAAGTCCGATAAATCCTACAACAACAGTAATTACAAATACGAATGCAAAAGAATCTTTAGTATTGACCGCATTATTATTAACGAAAATTCCCTGCTGATCGTCCGGAGAAATCTGGTGTCTTTTTCTGATATTTTTTTCTATTTCTTTACCATATTCCACGGCTTGGTCTGGTGTCAGTTTTTGGTCATAAGACA
>Ga0209933_1001499_pt1 | contig 20939 bp, 18 predicted proteins | sample ThiBiot_300_biof_FD_183944 | JGI IMG/M metagenome (GOLD analysis project Ga0209933, IMG submission 183944) | Wastewater bioreactor microbial communities from Cape Town, South Africa - Thiocy_cont_300_biof (SPAdes) | ecosystem: Engineered > Bioremediation > Thiocyanate > Unclassified | place...
TTTCCTCTCCCTCTACATTTATAAATAAGGACTTCCAATCAACGCCATGAGCATCTTTAACCAGGCGCCTAACTAATGACGTTTTCCCAACCCGACGGGGGGCTGAGATCAATAGATGGTTACCACTTTGAAGCAAGTCCCATGCTTCAGCTAGTTCTATCTTTCGATCAAAAAAGTCTTCATCCTCAACCGGAGATCCTATTTTATTTGTCATAATTCAATGAATGGGTTACGATGCAATTTATATACAATTTTGTATATATACAAAATTGTATATAAAAAAAGCCCCATCACTGAGGCCTTTCTGGTTAAGTAATAGACGATTTATTTAATCTCGCCAACCATATCTTCTGGTTTTACCCATTCGTTGAACTCGTCTTCGGTCAGGTAGCCGAGTTTCAGCGCGGTTTCTTTCAGCGTAGAGCCGGTTTTATGGGCTGTCTGAGCAATTTCGGCGGCTTTGTAGTAGCCAATTTTGGTATTCAGCGCTGTAACCAGCATCAGCGACGAATCGACGTGCTTTTTGATATTTGCTTCAATTGGTTCGATCCCTTCGGCACATTTGTCGTTGAACGATACACATACATCCCCGATGAGACGGGCCGAGTGCAGGAAGTTGTAGATCATAACCGGCTTGAACACGTTCAGTTCGAAGTGGCCCATAGCCCCACCAAAGTTAATAGCTACGTCGTTGCCCATGACCTGGGCAGCCACCATCGTCATGGCTTCGCACTGGGTTGGGTTCACCTTACCCGGCATGATGGACGAACCTGGCTCATTGTCAGGAATGTGCAACTCGCCGATACCCGCCCGAGGTCCCGACGACAGCATCCGAATGTCGTTACCAATTTTCATCAGGCTGGCCGCAACCGTTTTTAAGGCACCATGCGCTTCTACAATAGCATCGTGAGCAGCCAGGGCTTCAAATTTATTTTCGGCCGTCACAAAGGGTAATCCCGTCAGAGTGGCAATGTGTTTGGCTACATTTTCCGAATAGTTGGGTGGGGTGTTGATCCCTGTACCGACGGCGGTTCCGCCCAGGGCCAGTTCGCTCAGGTGAGCCAGCGAGTTATTGATGGCCCGAAGACCGTGATCAAGTTGCGATACATAGCCCGAAAACTCCTGCCCTACCGTCAATGGCGTGGCATCCATGAAGTGCGTGCGGCCAATTTTGACGATGTTCATAAACTGCTTCGACTTGTCGGCCAGTGTATTACGCAGCTTGGTAATACCAGGAATGGTTACGTCGAGCAGGATTTTATAGGCGGCAATGTGCATGGCCGTCGGGAAGGTATCGTTCGACGACTGCGATTTATTGACATCATCGTTTGGGTGCAGAAACTTCTTCTCATCGGTAAGCTGACCTCCGTGCAGCACGTGGGCACGATAGGCAACCACTTCATTGACATTCATGTTCGACTGCGTACCCGAACCCGTTTGCCAGACCACCAGCGGAAACTGATCGTCCAGCTTACCATCCAGAATTTCGTCGCAAACCTGTCCGATCAGGTCGCTTTTCTCCTGGGGTAGTACACCGGCGTCGAGGTTAGTCAGGGCAGCCGCTTTTTTGAGATACGCAAATGCCCGGATAATCTCTTTGGGCATTTTATTAATGTCCTGAGCAATTTTGAAATTTTCAATCGAGCGCTGGGTCTGGGCGCCCCAATAGACATTGGCCGGTACCTGTACCTGGCCCATCGTGTCTTTTTCGATGCGGTATTCCATGAAAATAGGCTAAAGAGTGAATGAGCGAAAGAGTGCCTGGGATCAGTAGCGTTTTCGCTCTTTAATTACGGCTGCAAAGTTAGGTTGCAGGAGAACAGCGTTGAAATGAATTCTTATCTTTGTCAGCTTGTTATCATTTAACAGTATTTAATTTGTCATTTGCCTTAATTATGCAGGTATCCGTCGAACAAATTCTGGCAGGCTTAGGGGGAGAGCGCTTTATTAAGCGTCGCATTCGGCACGAATTCGATCTTATCGAGATTGTCCAGGAGGGTTTGCCGATGGAATCGGCCGCTTTTTTACAAACGAATTTTGGGCTTACCAATAAAGAAATGAGCCACATTTTGGCTATTTCAGAAAGTACGTACCAACGTCGAATTCGAAAAGGGGCTCGATTAACTCAGGACGAAACGGAGAAAGCAATTTCGTTGGCCGAAGTCTACGAAAAAGGCATCGAAGTATTTGAAAACAAAGCGGATTGGGAGTATTGGCTCAATTCGCCCATCACGGCTCTACAGGAAAAAAAACCTATTGAGCTATTGGGTTCCATGATAGGCCGCAAGCAGGTATTAAATGTACTGAACGCGCTTCTGCACGGTCTCTTTTCTTAGGTTTCAGCCCTAACCAACATGAGTTAGCCACTCTAACTCCAATGAATTAAGCCTCTTTTTCTATCAAATCAGGTACATATCTTTGCTACATGAAGCTGTACCGAATTACAAATACAAAGTATGCCCGTGATTTGAATGGAACTGGAGGGCTTTATGGCCCAGGACGCTGGCATCGGGAAGGTACTCGAATCCTTTATTTAGCCGAACACGTATCCCTGGCGAAGCTTGAAGTGCTCGCTAATTCACGAATCATTCCACAGAATCAGTCGCTGGTGACGGTCGAACTGCCCGATGAAGCTTCCATTACCTTTGTAGATGAATCGGATTTGCCAGATGGCTGGCAGAACATACCTCATTTGGAGGAACTGGCTGCAATTGCCGAAAAATGGATAAATGAGCAGATGTTTTGGGTGATGCGTGTTCCTTCTGCTCACTCACCTACAGAATATAATTATTTGATAAATCCCCTTCATCCTGAACATGACAAGCTAAAACTGCTCAGTATTGAGTCTCATCTCTTCGATTCTCGCTTGAAATAGAAATCTATTGAGCCGCTCAGCTAGTCAGTCACAGGATTATTTTTTTATGGAATAAATCAACTTCTCTAACAAATTGAGGCAACCGTAGTTCTACTTACAATTCACCTAATTTCAACGTTAAGAAACTACAATTATGGGCAATCTTCTGTACACCATAGCCGTCATTCTGATCATTGTATGGCTGCTTGGTTTTTTAGGCGTCTTAGGCGCTGGTATTGCTGGCAGTAGCCTCATTCACATACTACTAGTAATCGCAGTCATCATGGTTCTGCTTCGTGTCATTCAGGGCCGAAGTATCTGAACTCCTTATTGATTCTAGCGTTTGAAGGTAACTATCTTCTCGTAAACGCATATAGATACAAGAAAGCCTTTGCTCATAGCAAGGGCTTTTTTTGTTACCTAATCGACTGTATTTCTAAAAAAATACCGAAGAACATGGGTTACTTTTTTGATTTTAAGGAATAAAAGGGAAATCACTATCTTCAACTTATAGCAAACATGGCTAAATCTGCATTCTTTCTGCTTTCTATGCTGGCATTGGCAACAGCTTGTTCCAGCACAAAAACCGAAACCACTGAATCGACTACAGCGGTTTCCGACTCGACGTCTATGACCTCTGACTCTACGAGCATGTCTACCGACTCATCATCGACGATGTCAACCGATACCACCAAGAAAGATTCGATCAAGTAATATAAATACTTTTCGGGCTAGTCCTGACGACTCTCTTTACGGCAAAAGGCCCTCGGGGTTAACAGACTGTTAGCTCCGAGGGCCTTTTGCCGTAAAATCACGTTAGCCGTACGATTGAACCTGTTTGATTTAATGTAAACGTTTAACGGTTTTATCTGGCAAATAGATAAACATGTAGGTTAGGACACTAAACCACCAGATTCAGGGCTAACACACCTAGCAGGCCAACAATTGATACAATGGTTTCCATCAATGACCAGGTTCGGATGGTTTGCCCGATACTCAGATTGAAGTATTCTTTAAAGAGCCAGAACCCTCCGTCGTTGATATGAGAAAACATCAGGCTTCCCGATCCGATGGCCAACACCATCAATTCGGGTTTGATAGGCTGCGATTGCAGTAAGGGTAATATAATCCCTACGGTTGTCAGGCCAGCCACGGTGGCCGACCCAACGCATACCCGAATAAACGCAGCGATTCCCCAGGCTAATAACAGAGGTGGAATAGCGGCATCAGCCAAGAGGCTACCGATGTATTTGCTGGTACCGCTATCGCTGAAAACCTGCTTCAGAGCGCCTGCACCTGCAATCACCAGCAGAATAGGGGCCACTGCTTTAACAGCTTCCTCCAGATCTTTGGTGATCGCTTTCATGCTTTGCCCCTGACGAATACCCAGCGCATAAATAGCCGTTAGTACCGAAAGCAACATCCCGATGTAAGGTTCGGCCAGGAGTGTCACGATGGTTTTCAGGATCGACTCTCCAGCCATGGCATTTTTTAATGGCCCGAACGTCGTTAACAGAATCACGGGTAGCAACGCAACCAAAAAGCTGATAAACGTTCCGGGCAAGTTCTGTGTTGGGACTTCTTTCCGATTGAATAAATCGCTGTTGGGCGTTGCCTTGATATGCGTCAGTGTTTTTCCGAAAATAGGCCCGGCAATAATGATGGCAGGTATCGCTACTATGATACCATACAACAGCGTCTGCCCGATATTGGCATTGAGCTGACCCGCTACAGCTGAAGGTGATGGGTGAGGAGGCAAATATCCGTGCGCGACAGAAAGGGCTGATAACATCGGTACCGCTACCGACATCAATGGAAGTCGGGAAGATGCTGCGATGGTGAAAATCAGCGGAACAACGATGATAAAGCCGGCATTGTAAAACAGCGGAATACCGATAACAAAGCCAGCCAACGCCAATCCCCACCGAATATTTTTGATCCCAAACCAGCCAATCAGCACATCGGTTATTCGGCGGGCAGCCCCACTTTCGGCCACTAGGCGACCAAGCATAGCGCCAAAGCCAATAATTAATACCAGTTCACCCAGAGTTCCTCCAATTCCGGTTTGAATGGATTTTCCGACGGCTACAACCTCCATGCCCGATGCCAGACCAATACCCAGCGCCACAAGCACAAATGAAATGAACGTATCCAGCCGAACAAATGCAACTAAAAAAACGAGGGTCAGAATGCCGATTAATGTAAGAATCAGGGGCATAGAGAATGGAAGGTAGGTTTTGCTTCGTTACGAAGTGGGTTACAATAAGCGCACAAACGACATAAAGCCTTTTATAAAGAGCGCTGTATTTAATGAGAAAAAGCGTAAGTAGCCAATTTTTCTACTTCATTAGCCAGCGAATTAGTCAGGTCGAACGGCCAGATGTGCAATCGGGTTGTGGCGTCGTAATCGAAAACGGGTAATGGGTGCTGAAACGTTTCGCTGGCCGGATAGATCAAAAACAGATTATCGGCATTGTATTTTTTCCCATAGGCGTACAGTTGATACAAATCGGCCTGCTCAATACCGTAATTGCCCATGCGTTGTGATCTGTTCGGTTCAGCCGCATTGATCGATTTCCATTTCATATCCAGAACCAGCGTATGCGTATTATGACGGATAATGACGTCGGGGCGGAGTTTGAATTTTGGCATACCAATGTGCTCATCGACCAGATGGGCCGAGGACTCCTGGATACGCACTTCGTCGCTCTCAGGCCAGTAGGTTCGGACGCCATGCGTTACATGATCTTCAAAAACCCGCTCCATCGGAAATAGCAGCGCCAGATTGGGCGTGGCTCCTGTTTTTACGCCATAGCCTCTTCCGTATGCTAAGGCTTCGGCCCAGTGTAACGCCGTTTCGTATCGCCGAAACAAGCGTCCCGACCGACGAATAAGCCGGAAATCATCAGCTAACACGTCCGAAATCGGCACTTCGTCCATTGCCCACACTAATTGACTGATTCGACGCAGTGTACCCGGATTTTTTGTTTCGCCAGCCAGGTAGTTCAGCAAGGTTTTCAGTATTCGGTTCGCGGCTACATCGGCGGTCAGCGTATCGTGTATGACGGCCAATCGCTCGGCATGCCAGGCATTTTCCCGTTGCTGCCGGGTCGCCTGAAACTTCCCTTTCCAGTAGCGTTCGTTGCTCTCCTCTAAAACGTAAGCATGCTGGATTCCCTGCCGAACCAGCGGTTCCACCGTATCGAGAAACGTTGCCATAAATACCTCCCATAAAGGCAATGAAATGGCCTGTGTCTGCGCATCGGGCAAGGTGCGAAAAGGACTATGCCGAAGCTGCCGCAACATGGTAAGCAGTCGCGCCCTAGCCTGGTCAATCGGGCCGATTTTTGGGAGAATTTCGAGTTGGGTCTGGGGTGTTATGGGTAATAGGCCGACGTACTGACGAACCTGAATCAGTTCACGACCTTTTTGGATGGAGAACGCCAACAGCCCCTCTGCATCTTCCTGCTCAAACACAAATCGACGCAGTACCTGAAACACGGTATCAGGAACCAGCAGTCCGTTTTTGGGAGACTCTGTCCACTGCTCCAACGAGCCGATCAGGCTGTTTTCAAGGACCGAAATTGTGGTTGGCATACTGAACGTAGCGTGGTTGGCGTGTAACGCGGGTGGAAACCCGTTATCAACATCGCGGGTTTCCACCCGCGTTACCTTCCCTTCATAAAATCACTAACTGCCGATTTCAGCAGCCCGGACATTGTGTTCAGACAGAATAAAACACCCCGATCAATTAACGCTTTAGCCTGATCGCCGGTAGCGGCTGTGGTTCCGGCAATTAGTCCGGCTTTTCGGATTCGATCAACGACACCAGCAATGGTTCGTTTTACTTCATCATGACCGGGTCCATCATGGTACCCCATGCTCATGGCCAGATCGCGTGGCCCAATCACAAATCCGTCAATACCTTCGACCTGCAACAGTTCATCAAGGTTGTCGATGGCTTCTTTGTCTTCAATTTGAGGCAACACCAGCAGTTGTTCGTTGGCAAAATCGACGTACTCACCCTGATTCATCGTACCCATCAGGTACTCATTGGCCCGTACAATACCGAATCCCCGCGTTCCTGCAGGTGGATACTTTACCGCTTTTACAAACGCTTCGGCCTCAGCCGCCGTTCGAACGCCCGGCATCATGATACCCATAACCCCTACATCCAGAAATTGCAGAATCAATTTGGCATCGTTGCTCCGAACACGAGCCAACGGCGTAATACCACTCACTTCACAAGCCCGCACAATATCCTGCACATGGGCCGTGGTAACGGGGCTGTGTTCGCCATCGATCATATAAAAATCGAGTCCCGAAAAGCCACAGAGTTCAGCAATGGTTGGATCAGTACTGTTGGCAAGAACACCCAGAACAGGCTGGTTATTTTTAAGGCGGGTTTTGACAATATTTTGCTTCATAGGTAAAGAGTGAAAGAGCGAAAGAGTGAATGAGCGATGAACTTGGCTACCGGAACTTTCGCTCATTCACTCTTTCACTCTTTACCTATGCAAGATACGACTGAATCAGAAAAACAAACTCGCTGCCAGCCGAAACGTATTGCAGTGCGCTTCGACAATATCGGCGATGCGGGGAGAATACCCCCCTCCCATCGAAACGGCAATGGGCAGATTAGCCCGGATAGCCTGTTCAAAAACGAACTGATCGCGCTCCCGACACCCATCCCGGCTCACCCCCAGCTTCCCTAACCGATCCGATGCCAGAATATCGACGCCCGATACGTAAAACAGAAAATCAGGCTGTTCACGACGAATCAGAGCCGGTAAGGTATCATACAACGTGTTCAGATATAGCTCATCGGCAGTACCCGTCGGCAGGTCAATATCCAGATCCGATTGTTCTTTTTTGAGCGGATAGTTGTCTTTCCCATGCATGCTAAACGTAAACACACGCGGCTCATGCTGAAACATGACGGCCGTACCATTGCCCTGATGCACATCCAGATCGATCACTACGATTTTTCGAGCCTGATTCGTTTCGAGCAGATAGTGAGCTGCTACGCCAACATCATTTAGCAAACAAAACCCCTCACCCCGATCGGGATAGGCATGGTGAGTACCACCTGCAATGTTCAGGGCAACCCCATCAGTTTTCGCATACTGGGTGCAGTCGATGGTTCCCTGCGTAATGACCCACTCACGCTCAATCAGTTCACGCGTTAACGGAAAACCAATCCGACGCACCATGGCAGGCGAAACGGTTAAGGTTTGCAGCGCTTTTACATATTCAGGGGTATGAACACCCAGCACCCAACGGTCATCGACAGCAGCCGGAGCCATGAAATTAGCCTCGGTGCAGGTGCCTTCGTATAGCAGTTGTTCATGAATCAATTCGTACTTCAGCATGGGGAAACGGTGCCCCTCGGGCAACCGCAGCCAATAGACCGGCGAAAAGGCAATATGCAGCATGAAATCAGGTAAATTCGGGGTTGGTATCCATACGTCGGCCTGTCCCGTTCGATAAGGATACGCACTAAGTTAACCGTTAGCGGCCAGGTTCGGTTACCAATTTTAGGTGTTTGTTCGTTGGAAAGGTTCATCCAACTACATTAACCGGCTTGTATGAGAACAGCTATCATCACAGGAGGAGGCCAGGGAATTGGCCGCGTTACAACCCAATATTTACTCACTCACGGTTACCGGGTAGCTATCTGGGAAGCCGATACCGACGCGCTGGCAGAATTACGCGAAGCCTTTAAAGCCTCATCGGCACAGATCTTATTCATTTCCTGCGACGTTTCGAGCGAAACCAATGTCCGCAAGGCTGCCGAACAAACCATAAATCATTTTGGCCAGATCGATGCTCTTATCAACAATGCGGCTATTATGATCGAAAAACCTCTCGACAAATTCATGCTCGACGAATGGAATCGGGTGATCGGGACAAATCTGACCGGGGCTTTCTTATGTGCCAAACATCTTTCGCCCTACCTGGCCCAACAAAAAGGGAGCATCATTAACATGGCGTCGACCCGCGCTTTCCAGTCAGAACCCGACACATTTGCCTACTCCGCCAGTAAGGGGGGCATTCTGGCGCTTACCCACTCGCTGGCCGTTAGCCTGGGTCCCGACATTCGGGTCAACGCCATTAGTCCCGGCTGGATCGACGTATCGGCTTTAAAGAAAAAAGCGAAGGCCAAATCGGATGATCTTCGGCCGGAAGATCACAGCCAGCATCCGGCAGGTCGGGTAGGTCAGGCCGACGATATTGCCCGCATGATCCTCTTTTTGATTGCCCCGGAAAATAGTTTTATTACGGGCCAAAACTTTGTGGTTGACGGTGGTATGACCCGTAAGATGATTTACGTATAACTACGCTGTACACAATCCGAAAACATCATCACCTTTGCGGAGTTAATAGACTGTTAATAAAAACAGCTGAGCGATGCCCGACAAACGGGCATCGCTCAGCCATCTGGTAATCTTCATCAACCATGAACATAGAATTCTCTACTTCTTCGGAGCGCTCACCACTGGAAGTTCTCGACGTACAGGTGTCGGCTCAACGCTCTTCCGGCCCTTCGTTGCTGTCCTTACGTTTTTTGTGCCGTAGTGACCGCTTTACGGATGTCCATGTTCCGACATTGTCGTGGTTCGATGCCAGTCAGCTAGAACGCTTTTCACAGCAGGTAGCGTCAACAGAATACCCCGATACCTGTCAGGTTGATTTGCTGGATGCAGGTGTACGATTAACCGGTTCGGTCCGTCGGTTAGCAGGCGTCTGGACTACAGGTCGTACTATTCGGATCGAACCGCTGGAAACCGCTGTCAACCCATTTTCCCCCTTCACGCTCCATGCATCGCACCGGGACGTAAAAAAGTATGCGGGTAAGCTCTACCAACGGCTGTGGGAATTATTTACAAAAGGCTAGCCAAAATTGAACCTTAAAACAAACCGCACTCATGGAAAACGTCAATCAGGATGCCATGCTGAAAAAGCAGTCTCAAACCTTTAGCCCGGAGACCGAAGGCCCTGCCCAAACACCCGACGAAAGCATTATACTCAACGAAGACTATAATCCAACGGATTTAATCGGTGAAGTCGATAGTGGTCCCGACGGTAAAGGTAAGCCTTCAGGAAGCCCCAACATGGAAGTGGATGAAGATTCGTTTGGCAACGACGATTCGCTGGGTAATAACGATGGCACCGAACCTGACCCCAGCATGACCGACGAACTGCCTTCGTAGACGAGTGCCCCAAACCAATTTACAAAGACGCAATGGCTACATAGTCATTGCGTTTTCTTTTAGGGCATTTTGCCTGCTCATCAACTCTACTTATCCTCTCTGCAATCCTCCAGCGTCGAACGGTATAAATGGGGCTTATCTTTGCTTTTACGTTTAAAGCCTATAAAGCGTCCATTTGGTGAAATTCTCCATAATTCTTGCCGTTACCTGCTCCTTATTCTGTCAAACTATTCTGGCTCAGAAGAAAAACGAAAGCTACCAACTTCATATTAATCGGGCTACGTCGCCCATTACAGTCGATGGCCTAGTTGAAGAAGCCGCCTGGCAAGCGGCCGAAGTCGCCACTAATTTCTGGATGGTACTCCCAATGGATACCAGTCGTGCCCGCGTTCGTACGGATGTTCGGATGGCCTACGATGACCATAACATCTATCTGAGTGCCATTTGCTATCATGGTTACGTAGAAGGCCCATACATGGTTGAATCGCTTCGTCGCGACTGGGCGTTTGTTAAAAATGACAACTTCATTTTTTTCATGGACACCTTCGACGATCAGACCAATGGGTTTACGTTTGGTACCAATGCCGCCGGAGCCCAATGGGATGGTTTGTTGTACGAAGGCGGCAAAGCCAATTTAAGCTGGGATAACAAATGGCATTCTGTCGTTAAAAACTACGCTGATCGTTACGTGCTCGAGCTGGCGATTCCGTTCAAAACCATCCGATACAAAAAAGGGATTACCCGCTGGGGCATCAATTTTAGTCGGCAGGATTTAAAAACCACCGAAAAATCGTCGTGGACCCCCATTCAACGACAATTCCCGACGGCTTCGCTAGCGCTAACCGGGGTACTGATCTGGGACCAGCCTCCTCCACAACCCGGCCCTAATATTTCAATTATCCCATATGCGCTTACGGGCATCACCCGAGATTATCAGAACAACACCCCCACCAGCAGCCGATTCGATGCGGGTCTGGATGCCAAAGTAGCTGTTACCTCATCACTCAATCTGGACCTGACCGTTAATCCCGATTTCTCGCAGGTGGATGTCGATCAGCAGGTAACCAATCTGGATCGCTACGAACTATTCTTCCCCGAAAAACGGCAGTTCTTTCTGGAAAATGGCGATCAGTTTACCAACTTCGGCTATGCTACCATCCGCCCGTTTTTCAGCCGCCGGATTGGGCTGGGAGGAGTACCGATTCGGTTTGGAGCCCGGCTTAGTGGCAAGCTCAATAAAGACTGGCGCATGGGTGTCATGGATATGCAAACAGGGAAGGTTGACGACACGGGTTTACCAGCGCAGAACTTCGCCGTCGTGGCCCTCCAGCGTCGAATCTTTGCCCGTTCGAATATTGGGCTGATGTTTGTCAATAAAGAATCGCTTTCGTACCAGCCCGAAGCCAATAAACCTCTGTATTCACGTTACAACCGCAACTTCGGCCTCGAATACAATCTGGCATCGGCCAATAATCTCTGGACGGGTAAAGCCTTATATGTTAAATCATTCAGCCCAGATCAATCGGGCGAGGATGCTGTTTATGCCGGGAATTTACAATACACAAGTCGTCGATGGCTCATTAGCGGTCAGGTGGAGTCGGTTGGTAAGAATTATACGGCCGAAGCGGGGTACGTCCCACGTCGAGGCTATCAGCGGGGCATGACCACTCTTGGCTACACCTTTCTGCCAACGGGCAGTAGCGTCCTGAATCACGGACCACTGCTTACTTCTACTTATTTTTTCGATCCAGCCTGGAAGCAAAGCGACAATGAAAGTGTATTGAGTTACGCCATTACCTTCCGTAGTCGAAGTGTTTTCACGGCCTGGGTTGCTACGGATTATGTCCGGCTCCTGCAACCTTTCGACCCAACCAACACGGGCAGAGAAACGCTGGCGACCGGCACCGAACACTATTGGACCGCCTGGGGCACCGATTTTGATTCGAAACCCCAAAGTGTATTCACCTATGGATTTTCGAGCCGCTATGGTGGTTATTATGACAACGGCACCCGGCTGAATCTGACGGCCGATCTGGGGTATCGCATACAGCCCTACGTAAGTCTGGCAGCTAGTTTAAGTTATAATGATATCCGGTTACCACAACCCTGGGGCCGGACAACGTTCTGGCTGGTCAGCCCCCGCTTCGACCTTACCCTAACGAATACGCTATATCTGACTACGTTTGTCCAGTACAATGAGCAGCAGAAAAACATGAATGTGAACGCTCGTATTCAGTGGCGCTACAAGCCTGCATCCGACTTTTTCCTGGTTTATACAGACAATTATTTACCTAATTCAGCACAGATTGGGCAGGATGTACCGGGCTTCTTTTCCGTAAAAAATCGGGCGCTTGTCCTGAAGTGGACATACTGGTGGAATTTGTAACAGGTAAGGTTTTAAACAAACTGAATTTGTGTTAGTTAATCAGACAATCGTCTAAAAACGAAGCTTAGCTTAAACAACTACACTAAAATTTATAAACGTTATGAAAACCCTGTTGCGCATTTTCCCCGTAGCCCTGGTGGCCTTGTTTCTGACTTTCTTTCTGACCAGTTGCGAAGCAATTGGCGGTATTTTTAAAGCGGGCGCCTGGACTGGAGCTATTCTGGTTATTGCCGGTATCGGTGTGGTTATCTGGTTAGTATCGAAGCTATTTGGTGGCGGAAGTCGATAATCGCTAATTCATGAATAATCAAAAAAGCTCGCCCGAAGATTCGGGCGAGCTTTTTTGATTAGTAACATGCCCGTCCGCGATTGTATCGCCGACGGGCGCATGTCAGCCTGTTACTGAGTCACTAATTCCAGCAATCCATCGCGCTGAAGAACGGCACGCTGGCGTTCGCTCAGGTCGTCGGAAGCTTTCATCAATGGTAGTCGAACTTCAGACGAAATCAGCCCCATAATTTCCATAAGGCTTTTCACCCCTACCGGATTACCTTCTTCATATAATAATGGATCGATGCGCAGGAAATGGCCCAGTTCTTTTTGCGCAAAGGCAAAATCACCCTGCAGAGCCGCGTCGATCATAGCCGAGAAACGAGCAGGGAACGCGTTGGCAATCACCGACATAACCCCTACTCCACCAATACTGATAATAGGTACACCCTGTACATCATCGCCGGAAATGAGCAGGAAATCATCGGGTTTGTCGCGAACGATTTCCATGCACTGCTCAATCACGCAGGACGCTTCTTTCACACCAATGATGTTTGGATGCTGTGCCAGTTCAACAATCGTCTCAGCCGACATGTTGATACCTGTTCGGAAAGGTATGTTATACAGAATAACGGGTACAGGGCACGCATCGGCAATACGGGTAAAATGCTCGATTACCCCGCGTTTACCAGGTTTATTATAGTAGGGGCAAACCGACAGGATAGCATCGACGCCCTCAAAATCAATATCCTTCATTCCCGCTACGACATCGGCGGTCACGTTGCCACCAACCCCATACACGATCGGAAGCTTCTTTGGGTTGTTTTCCTTCAGGTATTGCAGCAACTGGGCTTTCTCTTTCTTCGTCACCGTAGGCGATTCACCGGTGGTGCCCTGAAGGACAACATAACGCACTCCTCCATCGGAGATGTGTCGGATAACGCGGCCAAAACCGTCGAAATCAATAGAATGGTCGGCATTGAAAGGTGTCACGATAGCAACACCGACCCCATGGAATTTAGTATCCATTAGCGGAAACGGAATTTTAGAAATGCAAAGTTACGGGAATTTGCTTGCGAAATATTTCATATTGAATCTGTTTAACCTTTTATTTCTGTAGCTTTTTTGTCAATTACATGTAAAAAGTAATCACGGGTTCTCCTTATTCTCAATTCAGAAAACCTTGAGATTCCGCCTATATATTTCTCAAAAAGCTCTCTTTCTACAAGCTTGCATCAAGAAACTGTTTAAACGTATGTACGTAGTCCATCCATTGGTCAATGTATCAACTCAACAGTAATCCAAATAAGCCGTTTCAAAAAGTCAAAATCAGGTTCACAGATACGTTTCCACAATAAAGCAATACCACAAATTTTCAACCCACCCATTCAATCGACTCTACACGTCCAGCATCGCCAGGAACTCGTCTTCGCTTATCATGGAAACGTTTAGCTTCTGCGCCTTTTCGACTTTGGACGGCCCAGCATTTTCGCCAACAATCAGGTAGTTGAGTTTTTTCGAAACGCCACTCAAAAGTTTACCCCCATTAGCGGCAATGCGGGATTCGAGTTCTTCACGACTAAAGTTGGTAAATGTGCCCGTATACAGGAACGTTTTACCAGCTAGTGTATCCCCTTCCGGCTCTACTATTTTTTTCTCACCCACAAACTGTAATCCAGCCGCCCGCAACCGTTCAACAAACGTGCGGTTTTCCTCATCGGCAAACCAGGCCACTATGCTCTCCGCAATACGGGGTCCCGTGTCCGGCACAGCCAGTAACGTTTCCAGTGAAGCGTTCATAATAGCATCCATCGATCCAAAATAATCAACCAGCTTTTCTGCTGTCGTAATCCCAACATACCGAATACCCAGTGCAAACAATACATTGGCAAATGGCTGTGCTTTCGATCGCTCGATGGCGGTCAGGATATTCTCAACGGTCTTTTCGCGAAAACTCACGATGCGTTGCTTACCCGTATCCTCCAACCCACCATCACGGTCGACAAAGGTCTTCTGGAGACCTAGCAATTGATCGGCTGTCAGATCATACAAATCAGCGGGCGTTTCCACTAAACCCCGTTCAATGAGCAGCTCGATTTTTCCTTCGCCCAGACTTTCGATATTCATAGCCCGACGCTGGATAAAATGCTCGAATCGGGTCTGGCGTTGGGGAGGGCAGCCTCGCTCGTTCGGGCAATAATGATTCGCTTCGCCTTCTTTCCGAATCAACGGCGTTCCACAGGCTGGGCAGGTCGTCGGATAAACGATCGGCACACTCTGGTCGGTACGTCGGTTCAGATCAACTCCCGTTATTTTTGGAATAATTTCTCCGCCCTTTTCGACAAACACGGTATCGTTCAGCATGACGCCCAGCCGCTCAATTTCGTTTGCATTGTGCAAAGAGGCCCGTTTCACTGTTGTTCCCGCCAACAAAACGGGGTTAAGCAAGGCGACGGGTGTAACGGCCCCCGTTCGGCCCACCTGATACCGAATCCCTTTCAGAACTGTACTGGCAGCCAGTGCTTTGTATTTAAAGGCAATGGCCCATCGAGGGCTTTTGGCTGTATACCCCAGCTCGCGCTGCTGATCATAGCGATTGATCTTAATAACTATGCCATCGGTGCCGAGCGGCAACGTGAATCGTTTTTCGTCCCACTCGTTGATGTACGCCATCACCGCCCGGATATCGGTGCACTTCCGCCAGGTTTGCGACACATTAAATCCCCACTGCTTCAGGGCAATCAGGCTTTCTTCGTGAGTTTGAAATACGTCGGGCTCTGAGAGAAACGAATAGATATAGCAGTCGAGACGACGTCGGGCGACAGCGCTTGAATCCTGTTGTTTGAAAGTTCCCGAAGCGGCATTGCGCGGATTAGCGAGCAGGGGCTCTCCAATATCTTCACGTTCTTTATTAATACGCTCGAATTCGGCCAGCGGCAGAAACCCTTCTCCCCGCACTTCGAAAAGCGCTGGAGGCATGGGGGCATGGGGCTTAGGAGCATCATTGCTATCGAATTCAAGAGACAACTGCCCTTCACGTTCATTCTCCACCCGTTGCCCTCTGCTCTCTACCGTTCCACCAACTCGTAACGGCACCGTCCGAATCGTGCGAATGTTATTGGTAATGTCGTCGCCCCGGACCCCATCGCCACGCGTAGCTCCCTGTACTAACACCCCATTTTCGTAAGTCAGGCTAAGGGCCACTCCATCAAATTTCAGTTCACAGATATATTCATACGGCTGTCCGTTCAGCCCTTTCTGTACCCGTTTATCAAATTCGATCAGGTCGTCTTCTGAATAGGTATTACCCAGCGACAACATGGGGAATCGGTGATAGACCGTTGCAAATTCTTTACTGATCGTGCCGCCCACCCGAACGGTTGGCGAATCAGACCGACGCAATTCCGGATACTGTTTTTCCAGTTCGGTTAGCTCGGCCAGTAGCTGATCGAACGTAAAATCATCGATCTCCGAAATGCTATTCTGATAATATTGGTGATTATAGTAGTTTAACCGATCGGTCAATTCAGCAATTCGTTCCTGGGGATTCATAAAAAATAAAGTCAATAGGCTTTTGCGGTCAATCCATAATCAGTAAGCCATAGTAGCTGATTCATAGGTATTCCTTTTGTATCAACAACTCTTGACCGACAACTAAAGGCTGACGACTGGCTGGCAATATTGGGTTTGTTTCCTCGTTCAAGCAAAAAAACTTAGTTTTACAGGATAAAAAAATTGAGTAATGGCACAGACCTTTGCTTAAGCATTTCTTTTTCAACGAATTGATTGTTCAGAACGCACAAACAACCATGAATTCGCCTTCGATTGCCCCTTCGCTACTAGCTGCTGACTTTGCAAACCTGCAAAAAGAACTGGAGCTGGTTAACCGTAGCGAAGCCGATTACTTACATTTCGATGTCATGGATGGTTTGTTTGTGCCCAATATTTCATTTGGTTTTCCACTGCTGGAGGTTGCCCGTAAATACTGTCAGAAACCTCTGGATATTCACCTCATGATCACCCAGCCCGAACGCTACCTCGAAGCATTTGCCGAAGGGGGCGCATCCGTCATCCATGTTCATTACGAAGCCTGTACGCACCTCCATCGTACCCTGACTCGCATTCGGGAGCTTGGCTGTCGGGCTGGCGTCGCGCTGAACCCACACACCCCCGTCAGCGGTCTGGAAGATGTACTGGAACAGATCGACGTTGTGCTTATCATGTCGGTCAATCCCGGTTTTGGCGGCCAGACTTTCATTCCCCATACGCTTCAGAAAGTAGCGAAGTTAAAACAATTACTGACCGCCAATGGCTCAACAGCCCTGATCGAGATCGATGGCGGAGTAGGCGAACACAACGCTCGGGCGCTGGTGAAGGCTGGTGCCGATATACTGGTAGCAGGCAATTCCGTATTCCGATCAGCAGACCCGATCGAAGCGATTCGTCAGCTAAAAGCTAGTAGTTTACCAATGATGGCCTAATCCACAATCCCCAAAAACCGTAACGCTTAATTTAATTGACTCTGTAGGCATTCGTCCATGAAGAAAATATACCTGGCCACTCTGCTCAGCTCGCTGATTTTAACAACGGCCTGTCGCAAATCGAACCAGAACCAAACCGAAAATAACCCTTCCGATACAACATCCATCGGTGCTCCTCCTTCGCCTGAGTGGGCCAAAAACGCAACGATCTACGAAGTCAATACGCGCCAATTTTCGGCCCAGGGGAACTTCAAAGCCATAGAAGCCCAATTGCCCCGGCTGAAAGAAATGGGAGTCGATATTATCTGGCTTATGCCGATTTTCCCGATCAGTCAGGAAGGCAAGCAGGGTACGCTTGGCAGTCCCTATGTGATTTCTGATTACAAAACCGTAAACCCGGCTTATGGCACCATGGCTGACTTTAAATCGCTGGTGAACCGGGCCCATGCCTTTGGACTCCGTGTAATTCTGGACTGGGTAGCCAGCCATACGGGCCGAGACCATGTATGGGTCAGTCAGCACCCCGATTGGTACATGACTGCCAAGGGCAAAATGACAGCTCCTGTTGACCCAGCAACGGGCAAACCCAGCAGCCTGACGGACATAGTAGGTCTGAACTACGATAACCCAGATATGCGGCAGGCCATGATGGAAGCCATGCAATACTGGGTGAAAGAAGCAGATATTGATGGGTACCGCTGTAACGTTGCTGGGCTGGTACCGAACGATTTCTGGGCCGAACTCCGCCCCAAACTCGACAAAATCAAAACCGTTTTTATGCTTTCGGAATGGGAAGATGACCCCAATCAGTTTAAAAGCGGCTTTAATATGAACTATAGCTGGAGCCTGCACAATATCATGCGGTCGATAGCCAAAGGTGAAAGTCGGGCTACTAAAATTGATTCGGTTCGTGAAGCCAATCAGAAGAAGTTCCCAGCCTGGTACTACCAGATGATTTTCACACAAAATCATGACGAGAACACCAAAAATGGCACTCTGACCGAGTCGTTTGGCCCTGGTGCCGATGCGCTTATTGTCTTGAGCAGTACACTCGAAGGTATGCCTCTGGTATACAATGGGATGGAGTCAAATCTGAACAAGCGGCTGGCTTTTACCGAAAAAGATACCATTCCCTGGGGCAATTACGAAAAAAGTGACTTTTATAAAACCCTGCTCACACTGAAGCACCGAAACCGGGCCTTGTGGAATGGGCTAGCAGGTGGCAAAGTCGTCAAAATTGAAACGGATCATGACGATAAGGTGTATGCCTTCCATCGTCAGCGCGACAATGACCGAATTGTGGTTGTAGTGAATTTAAGTGACCAACCCCAAACAGCTCGTCTTATGGGAGACGGGTACACAGGAATGTACACTGAAGTATTCAGCCATCAGCCTGTTGAGCTAAAGCCGGAGATTCTGGTGACGCTAAAGCCCTGGGAATATCGGGTACTGACCAATTAGATAGATTTAACAGGCAACTTTCTGAAGCCTGGTTATACTGTATAGACTTTAAACCGCTCATCCATAATTCGTGCGTGATATGCCGTAAATTATTAATTTGGGCGTTTATACTCTTCGTTCACGTAGTTAGTTATGCAAGGTTGGAGCATCTTGTCGGGTATATGGGTTGTTGCGGCTATCACAATAGTCAACGGACAGGCGACCGTTTCTCAACAACGAACCACACCCCAATCGGTATCTGTGCAATGGGCCAGTCGGGTAGTAGGTGTATCATCAGAAAAAAAAGGAGAACCATATGGAGAGCAATACAAAGCTTCCCAAGCGCTTGGTCGACCAAGCAAGATTCTCGAAATGGGTGAAAGTCCCTGTGCATGGTCACCCTATTATGCTGATGGCACTGCCGACGAGTGGATTCAGGTAGGTTTTGAAAAGCCTATGGCGGCCCGGCAGATTATTATAGCCGAAAATGTCAATCCGGGTGCCGTTGTCAAAGTAATTATAATAGACGAAAAAGGGACTCAACATACTATATATCAAATTGAGACTATACAGGCTCGCCCTGATCCTTTTCTTCGCATCTTCCCCAAAGATTCGGCCTACCTCTGCACTCAGATTAAGGTCATTATAAACGGATTGACCTTAAAAGGCCCTAATCAGATCGATGCAATTGGCATTACCGAAAGCACTATCCCTGTTTCGGTCAGCATCAATCTAGCGAAAGACATACCTAAAGAGATTGTCCGGGAAAACCTAGGCCCGAATATCAATACAAAGGAACAGGAAACAGCGCCCGTCATATCACCCGATGGGAGAACTCTCTACTTCACCCATGCCACTCTCAAGGCTAAAAACGAACTCGCAGACCAAAATGTCTGGTATTCAACATTAGGTCCAAATGGGATATGGAACAAGGCTGAAGATATAGGTTCCCCAATCAATAATAACGATCAAAATGCGATCTGTAGTAGTGCCATCAATGGTAAAACGCTTTATCTAGTCAATGTTTATCATCCTTCTGGTAGTATGAGCCCTGGTTTATCACGCACGATGAAAACCCCCAAAGGATGGTCGTTCCCCACCGAATGTAAAATCAAAAACTATTATAACCTGCCGAATGATTATTATCGGACGGATATTCCTGAAAGTAAGAAATTTCCATATGCTGAGTACTTTATCAGTTCCGATGAAAAAGTCGGAATTCTGTCGATTCGCCGAAAAGATACCATTGGAGATCGTGATTTATATGTAATTTTTCAACAGACCGATCAAACCTGGTCGGAACCATTATCGCTAGGTAAAACGGTTAATACAGCCGATACAGAATTCTCTCCTTTTCTAGCAGCAGATGGCAAAACGCTTTACTTCACAACAAGAGGCTATGCTGGCTACGGAAATGCAGACATTTTTCTTTCACATCGCTTAGATGATTCCTGGACAAACTGGAGTGAACCCGAAAACCTTGGCCCAGCTATTAATACCCCTAAATGGGATGGCTATTTTACCATTCCTGCTTCGGGAGATTATGCTTATATGTGTTCAACAGAAAATTCGTTGGGCGAAGACGATATTTTTCGGCTAAAACTGTACCCAGCTATTAAACCCGATCCGGTCGCCATTATATCGGGGCAGGTACTGGATGCGCAAAGTAAAAAACCCGTTGCCTCCGAAGTAGCATCCGGTCTTCTTGGTGAAAACAAAGAGGTTGCTAAAGTCGATTATAATCCCGAGACGGGTGAGTACAAGATGATTCTGCCTACGCAGAAAGTTTATAATCTGAAAGCGAAAAAAGACGGCTATTTTACAGCCAGTGAAATGCTTGACCTGAGTAAGGACAAACGCTTCCGAGACATACGACGCAATCTTTATCTGGTCAAAATCGAGGCCGGACAGAAAATCGTCATGCGCGATGTGCTTTTTCAGCAAAGTCAGTTTGTCCTGTTGCCGGGTGCCGATGCCGAACTGGACCAGGTAGTGGCTATGATGGAAAAATATCCGGCCATGGAGCTTCTGATTGAAGGACATACAGATAATCAGGGTGATTGGGAGCCTAATATGAAGCTTTCCGAAGACCGAGTTCGGGTCGTTAAAGAGTATCTGACGAGTAAGGGGATAGCGGAAAATCGGATTCAAACCAAAGCTTGGGGCCCCAGCAAACCCATCGCCAGCAACGAAACCGAAGAGAAGCGTAAACAAAACCGGCGGGTAGAATTCACCATTCTTAAACTGTGAGAACCCGCAATTTCTCGTAGTTTTGCCCAAATGTCTGCTCAATT
>Ga0209933_1001503_pt1 | contig 20896 bp, 19 predicted proteins | sample ThiBiot_300_biof_FD_183944 | JGI IMG/M metagenome (GOLD analysis project Ga0209933, IMG submission 183944) | Wastewater bioreactor microbial communities from Cape Town, South Africa - Thiocy_cont_300_biof (SPAdes) | ecosystem: Engineered > Bioremediation > Thiocyanate > Unclassified | place...
GGGGCCGCCATACTCGTTTCGGGCGCATTTAAGGTATACGCCGTATGACTCTGACGGATCGCCAGCCCAGCCTGAATACGATCGTATTGCCCTGCCGTAAAATCATGGGTACAAGGATAATAATACGACATGATATTTGTGGCCGATGGCTGGTATACGTTGTTCTGATCATCCGTAAATGTACAGGTGAACGTTGATGGACAACCTGTAACACAGGAAGCACTGGCACCTGGGAATCGACCGTAGGGATCAGCCGGTGTATCGCAAACCAAATCTCCGGCAGTACTGCAATTAGCCCCGCTTCCACGCGTAACCCGTTCGTATCCGTAAGCAGCTTCAAACGTGTGTAGCAGATTAAAGGTATGCCCAAGCTCATGAGGAACCAGTCGGTTGCCCATATCCTCATCATAATTTTCATCCAGGATAATGGTTCGGGTCGAGCTAACATTGTTAGATGGGAACTGGGCATAGCCACCTAATCCGTCCTTGTCAAATTTATGCACGTAGTATTGATTCAATGCATTTGTGACATCATATGGAGCCACTGTGGCATCATCCGTTCCTTGTCGATATTGATTATATAATGCATCATTATCGATATAATCGGGCGTGGTACCAGCAAAATAGAATTGAATACCCGCTCCATTCTGGAGAAAATATTTATTGGTAAGCGCCATTACATTATTCAGGCTAGCCAGACTATACCCGCCCGTTCCATCCGATTTACGGAGTATATGGGGCCTGATCGGTACATAAGTTAGCGTGGTAAAGGCCGCGCCAGAAGCCCGTTTTAACTGTAGTGCAAGTGCGGCTTCAGCCTCAAGCGCTTTCCGGTCAGAAGGAGACAACGTTTCAGTAGCACACAGCACTACTGGCTGAGGAGCCATCTGTGCTACTAGTGTACTGGTCGGAATAAGTAGTACACTAATGAATACATACCAGAAGCTATTCGCTCTTAGTGCCAAACGGATGCTATGTACATCAGACATATCATAAAAAAAGTCTTATAGCTTGCCCATTTATAATCAATCATTAATACTAACTACGTATACTTATTAGTATCAATAACTGAGCCATTTTGAGTAAAATCACCCTCGTATTTATTTCCAATAACTACATCCCGGATTACGTTTAGCCTGCTGTTAAATTTCCTAAACGCCATCATTTTTATGTACCTTGCGCCCTTATCCCGCGTTCATCAGGCATGATCTGGCCCCGAATCTCCTCCTTTATACTATCGAATCGAATCGCGCTGATTATAGTGGTTTTGCTGGGTACGGCCTTCATGGGGTATCAGGCCACCAAGGTTAAACTCTCCTATGAGCTTGCCAAAGTCCTGCCCGTTAGCGATCCAGAATATCAGCGGTACGAAGCCTTCAAATCACGCTTTGGCCAGGACGGTAGCGTAATGGTACTATGCGTCGAAACCGATAGCATGTATTACTTACCCTTCTTCAACGACTGGTATGCATTGAGTCAGAAAATTCGTCGTATTGGGGGAATTAAAGACGTGGTATCAAATGCCAATCTATTTACAGTCATTCGTGACGACACTGCCCATACCTTTCGCATTCGTCCATTAATTACCAGTCCACTTGTTACCCAATCAAGTGTTGACAGCCTGCGTGAGCGCATAGCCGCTTTACCCTTTTACCGAAACCTGGTCAGCGACAGTTCAGGACGTGCTCATTTAATGGCCATCACTTTCGATCAGAAGGTAGTCAATACCAAGAATCGGATTGGCCTTGTTCGACAGGTAGAAGCGATTGCCGATTCGTTTGGACGGCGCCATACCCTGCTTGGCCCCGATGCCACCGTCCATATGTCAGGCATGCCGTACATTCGGACAGAGTTTTCGGCCAAGATCAGTCATGAGTTATCCCTGTTCATGGGGCTGGCTTTTCTGGTTACGGGGTTGATTCTCTTCTACTTTTTCCGATCGATCACTGTTACGCTGGTCGCATTATTAGTGGTTGGTATAGGGGTGATTTGGGTAACGGGATACATCGTGGTGTTTGGTTACGACATTACATTGCTAACCGGCTTACTACCCCCGCTCATTATTGTAATCGGTGTACCAAACGCCATTTTCTTACTTAATCGCTATCATGAAGAACTTAATCGACACCGCAGTAAGCACGAAGCCCTACAGATAGCCACTGAGAAAGTTGGGGAAACAACGTTCTTCGCCAACATCACCACCAGCATCGGCTTCTTTGTCTTTTATTTCACAGGCAGTCCCCTCCTGCTTCAATTTGGACTGGTGGCCGCTTTTGGCATTATGACTACCTATGCGGTATCGCTCATTCTGATACCGATTGTTTTCAGCTACTTACCAGTTCCCTCAAACAAGCAGCGGGGTCATCTGGAACGCCGTCAGGTTAGCGGTTTTCTGACCTGGGTCAACCATATTGTCCATCATAAACGAGCCGTCATCTACACATTTATTGGCATCGTGACGGCTGTTGCCACTATAGGCGCTTTGCAGATCAACCCAATCGGTTATGTCGTCGATGATTTACCCAAAAACGACCCTATTTATACAGATCTCAAGTTTATTGAAAGTCGGTTTAAAGGAGTGATGCCGTTTGAGGTTAGTATCGATACCAAACGGCCGGGCCGAGTATTGACTCCGCAAACGCTGACAAAAATTAAGGTTCTGGAGCGGGAATTCAGTAAATACAACGAGTTTACACGGCCTCTATCGCTGGTCGAAGCCGTCAAATTCTTTTACCAGTCGTATCGTGGGGGCGATCCAAAATACTTCGCGATGCCCGGTGCTTTGGAACTGAGTAAGCTGGCCAGCTATGCTCCTCAGTTAAAAGGTGCAAAAGGGTCAGGCGGTGGTGCTGCCTTTAAAGCATATATGGATACGACGTTCCGATATACCCGCATCAGTTTTCAGATGCCCGATGTCGGCACCGTTCGCACGACCCAATTGCTCAATACACTACAACCCAAAGCCGATTCCATTTTCAACGTCGACCGAACAACTGGCAAACGGGTAGCCGCCGATGAACAGTATGAGGTGAACATTACGGGCAACAGCGTAGTATTCACCCGTGGTAATGACTATTTGCTTAGAAATCTGGCTGAAAGTACTGTACTGGCGGTGGTACTGGTCTCAATAATTCTGATTATTCTACTCCGCGATATACGACTAAGTCTGATTGCCATTTTGCCAAGTGTGGTGCCTCTGATCGTTACAGCGGGGATTATGGGTTTCTTTGACATTCACTTGAAGCCCTCAACAATTCTTATTTTTAGTATTGCCTTCGGTATCTCGTCCGACGGAACCATTTATTTTATCACTAAATACCGGGATGAGCTTCGAAATCAGAAGCTTACGCTAAACCAGGCTGTTGCCGAAACAATCCGCTATACAGGCATCAGCATGTTTTACACGGCCATGATCCTGTTTGCGGGCTTCGCCATTTTTGCGGCTTCCACTTTTCAGGGGACTATCGCATTGGGCATTCTGGTTTCCATTACGTTGCTGATGGGTATGGCCTCCAACCTGATTCTGCTACCCGCTTTTCTGCTTACTGTCGATACCCGCAGAAAGCAAGTTAGCGTTAAAAATGAATAGTCATTTCACCTTCATGACAACTCATCACTCTTCCTGGAGAAGCGTATCAAATGAAACGAACTGCCCGCCAAACCGATGCTGTATCCGCTGACGTAGGGTATCTGCATGATGCTCCAGGTAGGTTTCGTAGTCTGCCCTTGAGGTAAAATCGAGCTGCACTGAAAATGTGGTCCCCCCGTTATCCAGTTCCGTCAGCAGACGAAGAATTTTATAGCTCACAGGAAGTTCGGTGGCTATGGCAGCAGGTAAATAGAACCGCTTCATCCAGCGTACCCAATCATCGGCTATTTCAGTAGCAACGCTATAGGTAGTATTAAATAGAATCATATCGCAGAAACACCAAATGGTCAGTGTAAGTTGAGCTTTTGGTTGTTTATTTGCTACCCAAAAGCAATTTATACGCTAAACTGACATTTTATGTATTCTGGATTACTTCATGCACACTCAGGGCTTCGCTGGGTAGCTCTTGTTTTATTGGTTGCTGCCGTTGGCACTGGCATTAGCAAATGGCAGGGTCGAGGCAGTTATACCGATGGCAATCGGAAGCTTTATTTGTTTACGCTCATTTCCATACATACCCAATTCATTCTTGGCCTGATCCTGCTGTTTATTAGCCCAAAGGTCAATTTCAGTATGTTAGGCGAGAAAATGTACCGCTTTTATAGTGTCGAACATACAACAGGCATGCTCATAGCCATTGCCCTGATCACCATTGGCTATTCTCGCTCTAAACGAGCCGCTGACGCTACAACCAAACATCGACTAGTTGGTATTTTCTATGGCCTCGGCCTTCTCCTGATTCTGGCCTCCATCCCCTGGCCTTTCCGCATCGTCGGTGCAGGCTGGTTCTAACAAGCTTCAACTAGGCAAGCTCATCAACTTCCCGAAAGCGTTGAACTTTCGGGAAGTTTTGTTTCAACTAGATCCTTTTCATAAAAATCTCGAAATAGCAACACTCAATTAGTTAACGGTCAGAGATTTAATAAATCTGGCACAAAAAATTTCGAAAAACTTGTAGAAATTCCTCCTCATAAAATAGGTAGTTTGACCACAATGCCATACTTTTATACATGTAACCTGGCTTTAACCTATTTCTATGATGAAGAAAGTGCTCCTGGCAGTATTTTGTACTGTCTCGTTTAGCATCGTTCAAGCACAGAACGTATCCTCCGTAACGTCCGAAGTACCCGCCGTAACTGACGTACCCACCGTATCTTCTGAAAAAACAAGTTTTTATGAGCAGATTCCGCTCGTGAATGAGGTACTAAGTTTTGCCAAACGGCATCTTTCCATTCGATACCGATCGGGTGGTTCAAGTACGCATGGGTTCGATTGCTCAGGCTTCACCCGGTTTTGTTTCAATAAATTTGGCATTTCCCTCCCCCACTCTAGTGCTGCTCAGGGTTCAGTAGGAACGGCCGTCGATAAAGACGCTGCGCAACCTGGCGATCTGATTCTGTTTAAAGGTCACAGTTCAGGCAGCAATCGGATCGGGCATGTTGGCCTAATTACCGAAGTCATTGGCGATCAGATCAAATTTATACACTCCGCCTGGAATGGAGGTGTTCGCTACGACTACCTAAACGCCAGCTATTATCAGCGTCGGTTTATGGGAGTCCGACGTGTTGCCCATTTATTGGCCGAGAAATAAGCATTTTTCAATACAATTGGTCAGGCCATAGCCATTCGTATCTATATCGGACGAACGGCTATGGCCTGACCAATTTTTACTCGTTATAGTTGTAGCGTTGTTCCTGCTCCCTGATTGACCGCCGAAGCCAGTTCATCGGCATGGCAGATAATCACTTTCGAAACTCCATTTTCTAATGCTTTAAAGGCATTGTCCAGTTTCGGAATCATGCCTTTGTTGATTGTTCCAGCCGCTTTATAGTCAGCGTATGCGCTGGGGTTGAGTTCGTTAATGACACTGGTATCGTCATTCGGATCTTTCAACACCCCTTTTTTCTCAAAGCAGTAAATCAGCGTCACCTGATTGTGCTTGACCATATCAACAGCAATAGCCGAAGCCATTGTATCGGCGTTGGTATTAAGCAAGTTACCAGCCGTATTGTATGTAATAGGAGCGAAAACCGGTGTTAAATCCTGGCGAAGAAAAAACTGAATCTGCCCCGAATCAACTTCTTCAATATCGCCAACCATACCGTAATCAATATCTTTTACGGGTCGCTTCCGGGCCAGAACAGTGCCCCCATCCGCTCCTGTCAGGCCAATAGCATTCACCTCTAGCGACTGAAGCTTAGCTACTACCTGCTTGTTGACCAGACCGCCATAAACCATCGTCACGACGTCGAGCATTGGCTGATCGGTAATGCGCCGACCTTCGACCATAGTGGTCTGGATACCCAATTTTTCGGCAACCTGAGTAGCTACCTTACCGCCCCCATGAATAAGCACTTTAGCGCCTGATAAACCAGCAAAAGCCGTTAGAAAACGATGTAAAGCAGCCGGGTCGTCGATGACATTCCCCCCTATTTTAATAACAGTAAGTGTATTCATGTTTTATCAACACAAAGGCACGTAGAGTATAGAGAACTAGTCGTACTTAATTAAGTTGCTCTGTACTCTCTATGCCGCTGCGTTTCAATTACTTTTTAAAATTTCCTTTAATACCGCCTGTGCCGACCACTCCCGATTGGCAGCTTGTTCAATCACCAACGAATGCGGACTATCAAGTACCTCGTCAGCCACTTTCAGATTCCGACGAACGGGTAGGCAGTGCATAAACTTACCATTGTTGGTCAGGTGAATATCGTTCATGGTTACTGCCCAGGATGGATCCTGTGTGAGTACCTGCCCATAATGCGTATACGACGACCAGTTTTTACCATAGATAAAGTCAGCTCCTTCGAATGCTTCATCCTGATTGTAAATGACTCGCGCATTTCCTACAAACTCAGGGGCTAACTCATAGCCTTCGGGGTGAGTTACGACAAATTCTATATCCCCCGATTTGGCGCGGGCGTTCATCCACTCGCAGAACGAATTGGCAACAGCCTGCGGTAGTGGCTTAAAATGGGGCAACCAGGTCAGCACTACTTTAGGTTTAGCAGGTAATGTAGGCGTTTGGCGTTTAACTTCTTCAATGGTAATGCAGTCGGCCAGTGACTGTAAGGGATGCCGGGTAGCCGATTCAAGGTTCACAATAGGAACACCCGCATACTTTGCAAACTGGTGCATTACCTGCTCCTGATAGTCTTTTGCGCGGTCTTTGAGTTCGGCAAATGCACGAATACCTATGATGTTGCAGTAGCGACCAATTACAGCGGCAGCTTCCCGAACGTGTTCGGCCTTGTCGCTATTCATGATCACACCGTCCTCCATTTCGAGTCCCCAGCTATCCTGTCCAACGTTCATCGTTATGACATTCAATCCCAGGTTTTGAGCCGCTTTCTGCGTGCTTATCCGCGTACGCAGGCTGGAATTGAAGAAAATCAGACCGATGGTTTTATTCTTACCAAGGTGTTGGTCAGCAAACGGGTTGGCTTTGGCATCAATGCCCGATTGGATAAGGGCATCCAGATTTACGACGTCGGAAAGGGAAAGAAAATTAGTCATTTGTAATAAAACGCAAAGGCGCTAAGTATTTCGCAAAGATCACAAAGTGTTTATAGATTAGTTACCACCCTACACACCGTTTTTCAGGAGTGTCACATTAACGTTAATCAATAGCCCTAACCGACATCCGGATAAGCGTAAGTTGGTCATCATCTGCGCAAGATGAGCATCGATCAATGACTCAACTGCTTTCAATTCAACTATAACTTTTTAGCTTGGCCTCTAAGCAACTTCCGCCTTCAAACACAATTGCAACGCTTCCAGAAATTGATCGGCTTCATCTACCCCGATAGCCAATGAGGGGAGTAAACGAATCGTGTTCTTCCCAGCTACACCGGTAAACTGTTTATGATCGAACAGCAGCGCTTTACGTAGCGAATCGACAGGAAAATCGTATTCGATCCCAATCATCAGGCCACGACCACGCAAGTCTTTGTAGCCACCAACCTGTCGGATACCATCCATGAGGTAATTACCCACACGAAGCGCATTTTCCATCAAACCCTCGTCCTTCATAATATCCAGTACGGCAATGGCGGCTGCACACGCCAGGTGATTACCCCCAAAGGTAGTTCCCAGCATACCATGAGTGGCTTTAAATTTGGGCGAAATCAGAATCCCACCAATTGGAAACCCGTTCCCCATACCCTTTGCCATTGAAATAATATCCGCTTCGATACCGCTGTACTGGTGCGAGAAAAATTTACCAGAACGTCCATAGCCACATTGAACACCATCCAGAATCAGGATAGCCCCTGTTTCATCGCAACGCTGGCGGAGTGTTTGCAAAAACGCATCTGTTGCCACCTGAATACCGCCAACGCCCTGGATTCCTTCAACAATAACGGCGCATGTTTCGGAGGTAATACCTGCTTTTACGGCTTCTACATCGTTATAGGGCAAGAACGTAACGTGCTCTTTATAGTTAATGGGAGCTACTATTGATGGGTTGTCTGTAACGGCTACAGCCCCAGCCGTACGGCCGTGGAACGACTTCGTAAACGCAACAGCCTTAGTTCGTCCATTGTGGAATGACGCTAGTTTTAAGGCATTTTCGTTGGCTTCCGCCCCAGAATTACATAAAAACAACGCATAATCCGGATGTCCTGAAATAGCTCCCAGCTTATCGGCAAGTTCCTGTTGCTGAGGAATTTTGACCGAATTAGAGTAAAACGCAATCTTATTTAACTGATCGGTCAGTGCTTTTACGTACCGGGGGTGAGTATGCCCTACCGAAATCACGGCATGACCACCATAAAGGTCCAGATATTGGGTGCCATTGACATCCCAAAGATAGCTACCCTGAGCGCGAACAGGCTCAATGTCGTACAACGGGTACACGTTAAAAAGCTCAGCCATTCTAGTAAACAATTAGCCGACTCCCCCAAACTGGGTTTTGTCAGCAGGTTATTGAAAAAAATGAGGTGCAAGTTTACGGATAATCCGTTGAAAATGGGCTTAAAACAAAAAAGGAAGCCGCTAAGCTTCCCAATTTATTTACCAATTTGCCTATTCTAACACAAAGTGCCGAATGCTTTGAGTATCTGAAACGATTCGCCGGGTTGCTCAACCATACTTAAATGCCCTGCATCCTCAATCGTTTCGATACGAATGTAATCCGAAAGATTGGCTAGATCAGCCGCTTTATCGTGGGCAATAATCTGATCGTTCCGACCCAGCACCAGCAAAATCGGATAGGTAGCTTCACGCAACACATGCGTCCGATCAGGGCGACCGGCCATCGCTGACATGCCTGCAATGAGTGCATCGGCAGGCAACTTGATAAACCGATCTATTAACTGCTGCGTCTTATCGACGGGGTAATCGGGAGCAACCATTTTCGGTAGCTGTTTCTGAATAAAGGGAGCCGATCCGTTCGTTTTCAAGTCCTCGATCGCATGTCGGCGTACTTCCTTGCGATTTTCGTCATCGGCAAGGGCCGTTGAGTGGTACAAAACCAGGCCATGAATCATAGCGGGATGTTGCTCGGCAAATGCAAGGGCAATATACCCGCCCATCGAATGGCCAACCAGAACGACCTGATCCACCTGTGCAGTCTGTAACTGGGTGTATAAGTCCTCAGCATAGGCTTCAATGGTATGATGGCTCGTCAGATAGGCGAAGTCAGGTTTCAACACGCGGGTCTCCAATGCCAAATCGGCGTAGATGCTATCCCAGATGGAAGCATCTACGCCGTGACCGTGGATGAGGCAAATAACAGGAGATTGGCTCATGCCAACGTTAGGTTAGCAGTTAGCCATTAATAACACCGATCAGCACCAGTACTAAGCCGACAACGAACATGATCAGACCAATCACAGCCAGCACACTGGCACCACCCAGCAGCCATAGCAGTAAACCAATCAGACCAATGATCAGCCCCAGACGAACGTTGCGATCCATTACGTTCGTTTTCTCGGGCGCTACATGGTTTTTAATTTTCTTATCAAGCTTTTTCAGCATGGTCCGCTCCATGAACGTCATTTTTTTGGTGGAAGCGGTTGTTGTCGATACGGCGGCCTTTTCAGTAGCAGTCGTCATCATTTCATTCAGCCGGGCCATCCGTTTAGCCAGCTTCTTGTTCGACGCCAGTTTGCTATCGTTACGAACGTAGGCTTCTACCTGGCTAACGGCTTCTTTTGCCTGAGCAAGTTGTTCAGCCGGCGCTGGAGCTGCTACAGCCGGAGCCACTTCGGGGGTAGAGATATTTGTTTCTGTAGGAACTGTAGTTTCGACAGGAGTAGTGGGAGCAATTGATTTAGGTTGTGTTGACGCATAATGCTCACGGGCGCTGGGTTGAAAATAGGCAACCGGACGGCTACAGGAAGCCAGAACAACAAGACCAAAAAGCAGGAAAAACAACGACTTAGACAGTGCTTTCATAAGTAAAGAATTAAAGTGAACGATTTAGTATAAACGATTGCAATATCATCCTCAACAACTACAACATCATTGGTTTGTTGGGCTAGGGCAAAAAAAAAATTTAAACAAGTTGGGGAATAGCCTGAAAAACAATAGAAAATGCTGAGTGTAACAATTAAAATTCAATTTTACGGGACTACGATTCTAACAGCTCAAAAGTTAAAACAAACCGATTAATAAGCATACTAAACCAGCAGCCAGCGCGATAACGCCAACGGCAAAGCCCGTTCCCGACGCCAGCAAAACCAATAAGATTCCACCCAGCAACAGCACTGCGCCTAAAACCAGAATCCCTTCGACAAGAACCGGTTTTGCCGGATTTACTGAGGAGCGTTGATGACTCAACCGTTTTGTTATTTTTTTCAACAAGAGCCGTTGCAACCCTGTCATCCTCCGGGATTCGTTTGATTGAGAAGACGCCTTTACGATGCTGGCTGATGGAGAATCCAGCCAGATTTTGGTATGACGAAACCGCTGCCGAACAGCATTGTCCGTGTTTATTTTGTTGTCGTTTCGCACTAAAACCTCAGCCGTATCCTGTTTACTACTTGATACGCTACATGTTGGCTTTACTGAATGATCTGGTGCATCGGGCATAATTGCGGATACCCTACGAATCGGTTGTATTTCAGAAAAACGGACTCGTTGCTCAGGTAGTAAAGAAACGGCAGAACGATGGCAGGAAATCAGACTGATTAGCCCCAACAACAAAAATGATTTTTTAAAGACTACCTGCATAGGAGAAAACAGCTTTACACCGTATAGATTTCATCGTGGTGTGCAACTTAACTCATTTATGCTCACCACAGATAAATTCCTGATTAAATCCTACCCATTTGCCACCCGAATAAAAAGTAAATCGCCATTAGCCAGCAGTAGACTGACCAATGGCGATTTAGCTAATCGGTACCAGGGATAAACAGCGCTAATGAAGAGGGTATTTATAATAAGCCAACAAGTAGTAATACCGCACCAACAATAAGGGCAATTACCCCTATAGTAGCCCCAGTACCCGTTGTCAGTAATAATAACAAGAGACCGATGAGTACTAAAACGGCTCCCGTGGCCAATGTACCTGAATTCATCATTGTTTTATCAGGGTTGGCAGGAGCCAGTTGCCGGCTGATTTTTTTATTCATTTTCTTTACCATCATCCGCTCCACCAGATTCATTTTCTTGGGAGCTGTGACAGCGGTAGTGGTCTGACGATCGGTTGGCTGGGCGGCCAACATCGTGCGAATTCGATTGAGCCGTTTCTGAACGGATTTATTTTCAGCCAGTTTGCTATCGTTACGAACGAGCGCGTCTACTTTATCAAGGGCCGAATTTGTTTGAGCTAGTTGTTCAGCGGGAGTGACAACAACCTGTTGATCAGTGGCTTCTGTAGTGACGGGCGTTGTGATGGGGGACGTTGTTTCGCTGGTTGTCTTTGCCGAGAAGTGTTCCCGTTGACTGGGTTGGAAATAGGCAACCGGGCGGCTACAAGCGGCAATTACCAGAATCATCAATAAACTAGTCAGCAGTGAATTAGATGTGTTTTTCATAACAAATCCAGAGATTGTTTAGTGTAACGAATACATTATCAAAGCGATAAACTAGACAAATTCACATTTGTTACTGACCATCGATACAAATTTGATTCAGACAAAAAAATCCCCCGACTTTTCATAAAAAATCAGGGGATTTAGCCAGGCACACTCCGCTTATAGATGCAGAGTACGCTATTTCATGTAGATAATCTACCAGTAGACCATTAAGCTACCGAACGCATCTGATAGGTACTCGATTTTCCGAATTTCTCACGGGCATATTCCAGGCTAACCGTCAGTTCGTTAATGCCTGTTTGTGAGGGCAACTCAAACATGGCATCCATGATGATGGATTCACAGATCGACCGTAATCCCCGCGCACCCAGGTTGTATTGAAGCGCCTGATCAACAATGTAATTCAGGGCGCTATCGTCCCAATGCAGTGTAATGCCTTCCATCGTGAAAAGCTTATTATACTGCTTTGTAATGGCATTTTTGGGCTCAGTCAGAATTTGCATAAGCGCCTTCCGGTCGAGTGGTTCAAGGTGCGTTAGTACCGGCAGGCGACCAATCAGTTCGGGAATCAGGCCAAACGATTTGAGATCCAATGCCGAAATATAGCGCATCAAATGCCCCCGCTCCAGCGTCTCGTTCAACCGGCGATCGCCCGAAAAACCGATGGGGCGGGTATTGATCCGCTTCATGATATGGCGTTCTATACCATCAAAGGCTCCCCCACAGATAAACAGAATATTCTCGGTGTTGAGGGCGATAAGTCGCTGATCGGGGTGCTTGCGTCCACCCTGAGGAGGAACATTCACAATCGATCCTTCCAGCAACTTCAACAGAGCCTGCTGAACACCTTCTCCGCTGACATCACGCGTAATACTTGGATTATCTGATTTACGGGCAATTTTATCGATTTCGTCAATATACACGATTCCCCGCTCAGCCGCTTCTACATTGTAATCGGCTGCCTGCAACAACCGGGTCAAAATCGTTTCAACATCCTCACCCACATACCCAGCTTCGGTAATAACGGTGGCATCGGCAATGCAGAATGGCACTTCCAGGATTTTGGCAATGGAGCGGGCCAGATAGGTTTTGCCCGTTCCCGTTTCGCCTACCATAATGATGTTCGACTTTTCAATCGTTACGTCGTCATCGGTCTTGGGCTGCATCAACCGTTTATAGTGATTGTAAACCGCTACCGTAATGGCTTTTTTAGCATCGTCCTGACCAATTACGTACTGATCGAGGTGTTTTTTCATCTCAACAGGTTTGATGAGATTGATATTCACTTCGGTTGGTTCGCTTCGGCGAGGGCGCATTTCTTCCAGCACCACCTGATGGCCTTGTTCGATGCAATAGTTACAGATGTGTGCGTCGATGCCCGACAGCAGCACCATTACTTCATTTTTGCGCCGTCCACAGAACGAGCAGCTAATTTGTGGCATGAATGTTTGCAGGGTAAAAGAGCTGGGGTTTAGCAGACTACCGATGGTTTATCGTTCGTCCAATTGCCTATAAACAGACTCGTTATTGACCTAAATTTCGCTAAAAAAAAGACTCAGGCCGAACCTGAGTCTTTTGTAATAAACAAAATTATTAAAAGGATCATCGAATACCGAATAATACGCTATGATTTTCTCCGTCAGAGCCAAGAAATCATAGCGCATTATTCGAGCGACTTCTTATTTTTCCCGGCGCAACACTTCGTCGATCAGGCCGTATTCTTTAGCTTCTTCAGCACGCATCCACTTATCGCGATCCGAATCTTTCTCAATTTGTTCAACCGATTTACCGGAGTGGTTCGCCAGAATCTGATACAGTTCTTCGCGAAGTTTAACAATTTCGCGAGCTGTAATCTCGATGTCGACCGATTGCCCCTGAGCACCACCCGATGGTTGGTGAATCATGATACGAGCGTGGGGAAGAGCCGACCGTTTGCCAGCCGCTCCACCGGCTAGTAACACAGCTCCCATCGAAGCGGCCAGACTGGTACAAACCGTGGCCACGTCAGGACGAACATACTGCATGGTATCGTAAATACCCAGACCAGCATATACCGACCCACCAGGGCTATTCAGGTACATCAGGATATCTTTCTTCGGATCGGCCGATTCCAGGAACAGCAACTGAGCCACGATAATATTGGCAATGTTGTCATCAACAGGCAGGCCCATAAAAATAATCCGGTCGGCCATCAACCGCGAAAACACGTCTACTTCGCGGAAATTCATCGGCCGTTCTTCAATGACCGAGCGAGTCATGTTTTCAACCGTAAGATTATTAACGGTATGATTCATGTAGCCATCAACCGTCAGGCCATTGAGGCCCATGTGGTGAACGGCGAATTTGCGGAACTCTTGTTCGTAATTCATACTAGGGTTTCTATTCGTTAATTTGAAAACCAAGAACACTTGGTGTAAGTTCGAGAATCGTTTCGTCACAAAATTGCGTTATCATCTCGAAAAACCCTGTCAGTTTAGGTTTAGATTTTATCGTCGTTACTTGATATGAAAGCCTCCATTGCCGAAAAAATACGTCTACAGCGGCTCCAGCGCGGTTTATCGCAGGAAAATATGGCCGATCTGCTCAATCTTTCCACCACCGCTTACGGCGATATCGAACGCGGTAAAACCGACCTGACGCTCTCTCGTCTGACCCAGATTGCTACGGTTTTGGACGTTTCTCCCCTGAGTCTGCTTTCCGACGAGGTCATTACCGCCCAGGTTGTCGACGAAAAACCAGCAGTCAACCACGAACTTGAAACGCTCCGGCTACTGGTCGAAAAGCAACAGGTTGAGCTGGACAAACTTCGCCTGGAAACCGACTACTGGAAACGCAAATACGACGAGCGCATCGCCTTTGAACTCCTACGCTCCATGGGTGTTTCTCCCGAACGGGAACGAATTGGCTTCTAATCGTTCATCAACGAGTTTCTGCAATTTAAGCTGTTTAGCTCGACAAAATCAGCGTTATTCGCATATTACAAGTACTCCTATACGTTTGCTTACATGAACGAACACAGTAAAGAATTCCTGTACAAGTATCTCAACAATGCCTCGCCCACCGGCTTCGAATCGTCGGGGCAGCAGATTTGGCTGGATTACATCAAACCCTATACCGACGAGTATATCGTTGATACATACGGTACGGCCGTTGGGGTAATCGGACCCGGCAAAGAGTATAAAGTGGTGATTGAAGCCCACTCGGATGAAATTTCGTGGTTCGTCAATTACATTTCCGATGACGGCTACATTTTCGTCCGTCGGAATGGTGGTTCCGATGCCCTGATCGCCCCTTCGATGCGGGTCAATCTGCATACAAAAAAGGGGGTCGTTGAGGGTGTATTTGGCTGGCCTGCTATCCACGTTCGCGATCTGGCTAAAGATACCGCTCCCAAAGTAACCGACCTGTTTATTGATGTGGGGGCAAATTCCAAACAGGAAGTACTCGACATGGGTATTCATGTGGGTACGGTCTGCACGTTTGTCGATGGACTGACGGAGATGAACAATCGGTATTATGTGGGCCGGGCGCTCGACAACCGAATGGGCGGTTTCATGATTGCTGAAGTGGCCCGCTTGCTGAAAGAAAATAATGTTACCCTGCCGTTCACACTGTATGTGGTCAATGCTGTGCAGGAAGAAATTGGTTTGCGCGGTGCCGAAATGATTGCCCGTCGACTACGACCCGACCTCGCCATTTGTACCGACGTTACGCACGACACGCAATCGCCTAAATATGACAAAAAAGAACAGGGCGACCTCAAATGTGGAGCCGGTCCAGTACTATGCTACGGTCCAGCGGTTCAGAATAACGTCCTCGATTTTATGATCGACGTGGCTGAACGGAGTGAGATCGCTTTCCAGCGTCAGGCCGTTAGTCGTTCTACCGGAACCGATACCGATGCCTTTGCCTACGCAACTGAAGGGATCGCATCGGCGCTGATTTCACTGCCTCTCAAATACATGCATACTACCGTCGAAACCGTGCATATGGATGATGTGCAGAACGTGATCAAACTGATGTACGAGACCTTACTGGCCCTGAAAGGCGACGAGGATTTTCGGTATATCAAATAGATAGCCACATAAAAAAACCCGATGAGCAACATAAGTCTATGTTACTCATCGGGTTTTAACAAAACTTACTCTCTTACTCATTACGTCGGAAACCACCGCCACCATTCCCCTGGCCGCGCTGGAAATTGCCCTGCCCACGGGTGCGTTGCTGGAAGGGGTCATTGGGGGGCGTTGTCCCTGAATTGAATCGGCGTATGTTGTAGACGAAGCTGATCATGAAATAGCGATTCAGGACACGGCTCCGCACTTCTTCGGTATAGGTATCGGTTACGTTTCGAACGATGCTCTGATTCTGATTTAGCAGGTCGAATGCCTGAAACCGTATTTCGCCCTGATTCTGCTTGAACAACTGCCGCGATAGTGTAGCGTTCCAGAGCGTATACGACTGGTTGTAGCTGGCCGAACTTCCTCCGTAATGGTTGTAATACACATCTGTAGAAAAAGTGAACCGAAGTGGCAGTTGATAGAAAATATCCAGCGTGGCCGTCTGGTTCAGGAAGGTTGTATTCTGCTGGGGCTGTAACGAATACTTGGCCGATTGCAGGTTGACGTTGCCCGCAATATTCAAATCCAGTTTTTCCGAGAAGTTTGAACTCAGCCGTACACCCTGTCCAATCAGGAAATTTTTAGCCTCGTTGGGCTGGTTGTTCACAAAACTTAGCCCCTTGTTGTAGGTCAGGTTAGTATTAAGGTTCAGGTTTGTTTTCTGCGTACCAAATTTAACCGGCTGTCCCCACACCAATGAGCCATTGACCGTGTAGTACCCATTGGTATTGACCGGCCGGGTTGTCTGAGCTCCATTTGGCGCGAACGTCGTTGAATTAACAATCTTGTTATCCGTTCGGCTCCCACTGATGAATACAAATAGATTCCGGAACGTTGCCGCGTCGAAACGATTGAAATTCAGCGTAAGGTTATGGCTGTATTCGGGTTGAAGGCCTGAATTACCCAGTTGAATATTCAATGGATTTGTGTTGATGGGTACCTCCTGTAACTGGCTTACCGAAGGGGCATTCATACGGGTACGGTAGTTGAACCGTAACGTGCGCTGTTTCCCGAAGTTGTAGGTAAACAACGCATTGGGCAGAATATTCGAAAACGACTTATTTACACTTCGATCCCGGTTGCTGAGGTTATCAGAATTCAGGCTTGCCTGTTGTGCATCGACCCCAAGGGCATAGGTATATTTCAGGCGTTTAGTTTGCCAGGTCAACCCGCCCCGGTTGGTTACGTAGTCGTTTATGAAATTATTACTCAGTAATGTATTCGGCAGGTCATACTGGTTTGTGGTTCCATTAAAATCGTTAACAGCCCGGTTCGAGGTGTTGTGGTTGTCGGACAGGTTGTAGTGAAACTCCAGCGTTTGTCGAAGTGAGAGCGGCTCGGTATAGCTCACATTGATCGTATTGGTCATAGACCGAGTCTGCTGGTTGTTCCGCTGATCAATCCTTTGGGTTGTAATACCCGTTACTGTATCTCTTGTGACAATGCCCGTAGTTAGACTTGTCGAAGCGCCGTTGAACGCACCATTGTACTGATTCAGCGACTTGTTGAATCCCTCGTTATCCTGGTTATTAGACGAAATGGTCCAGTTCACCGAAAATGTCCGTCCTTTTTTACGGAACTTCCGCATGAACAATAACTGATTGCTTCCCGTAAACCCATCCCCCGTCGAGTTGTAATTCGTTTGGCTAGTATTGGCCATCACGCCCTCACTCGTCTTTGTATTGGCTTCACTATGGTTGCTGTAGGACGAATTCAGCCACGATAAACTCGGAATCACCCGGATCGTCGTCAGCGTATCGAGCCGATAGTCGAACCGAAGATTGAATCGATTATTGGTGTTCGTATTATCCGAACCGTTGGTCTGATCGCGGATAAACCCGGCATCCGACCGCGTGGGCGTCGTGCTGCCTGTACTGGGAATTACATTGACCCGGTGGCTACTCTGATCGGTAATAGTGTTGGTATTGCTGATGTTATAGCTGCTCACAACATCTATTTTCTTGCCCCAGCCATCGCGGTAGTTGATTCCCCCCGCCCACGACGACGTAATGGCACTGCTACCAACCTGACCACCACCACCAAAGCTGCCGCCCCCGGCTCCACCCCGCACCACGTTGCTACCTCCGCCACCGCCCTGGCCCTGCCCAGCGCCACCGAAGCTATTGCCCAACCCTAAATCCTGTGCGGTAAAGCCCTGCTGGTTAATGTTGTTGGCCATCCCCAGCATCGAAATCTGTCGGCCATTATTAAACTGGTTCAGGCTCAGACGAGCGGAATAACGGGCATCATCGCCGGGTTTGGGCCCAGCCGCAAGCGACTGTTGACCAAAAGTGCCCTTGCGTTTATCACGTTTGGTTGTGATGTTGATGGTTTTTTCGCGGTCGCCATCGTCCACACCCGAAAATGCCGATTGCTCGGATGACTGGTCAAACAATTGTACTTTATCGATAATATCGGCAGGCAAGTTCCGGGTAGCCATTTTGGGATCATTTCCGAAAAAAGGCTTTCCGTCGACCAACACTTTGGTTACTGTTTGCCCCTGTGCCTTGATGGCTCCATCGCGGTCGACTTCAACGCCAGGAAGTTTCTTGAGCAATTCTTCCACTTGCGCATTGGGGCGGGTTTTAAACGAACCGGCATTGAATTCCAGGGTATCGCCCTTCACTGCAATGGGCGCTTTCTCACCCTGTACGGATACTTCCATCAGGGTTTGCGACTGCGCGACAATGTCAATCGTTCCTGCATCAACGGTATGGTCATTGGGCGTGATGGCCACCCGTTTGACGCGACTCCGATAGCCTACGTACGTGACCAGCACACGATATTGGCCTTCGGCTATTTTCGAAAACACAAACTTGCCATCGCCATCGGTAATCCCAAACGATACCAGCGACGAATCTTTGGCCTGCATCAGCGATATGGAGGCTTCCATTAACGGCTTGCGAGTGACAGAATCGACAACAACCCCGCTGATGGTCCCCGTCGACTGGGCAAAGGCCGAGGTAATGAATAATGTACAAAGAAAAATGAATACGGTAGCAAATAGAAATCGCTTCAGAGGTACTTGAGAAGTGTTCATTTTACAGTTGAGACCACAAATACAGTCCATTATACATTGTTCATTGTCCATTATTCATTCTATAACTAGTTGTTACTCCGCTGAAACGGCATGTTCTGCATCATTCGTTGGCGGAAATCGGCCATGCCTTTCCGGCGAATCTGTTCCATTTCTTCGGCAGAAACCACTTTTGCCTCTTTAGGCGGCTGAACAGATGCTTCGGCAACGCTTTCCGTCGATACGCCAGTTGCCTTATACGATTCCGTATCGGACTCGATCAATAATACCACGCCCTGAGGAGGTGTAAGGTCGGATACGGGCGAATACGTAAATGGTAAATCCGTTGTATACCAGATTGTATACGGCATTTTTCGATGCGTAGCCGTGGCTTTATGGCAGACATACCCCGCAATTTTCTTCGTTTTTTCACTGGTTTGCCAATCAGTTGCAGCTGGCATAGGGCGGTCAGTTCGGTAGGTGGTCGTGACCGAATCTTTTTTTACAGTCAGCACATCGATCCGCTGTTTATTCGTCAGGTCCAGGTATGTCTGTTGCTCAAATGGGAAGTTCATTCGCATATCACCACGCGGACGATTAGGCCGTTCACCACCGGGAGTACCGTTTCCATCGGGAGCGCCATCGCCCATTTGCCGACGAAACATCATTGGTCCCTGCTGTCGATCCCGTTCCTCTTTAGCCATTGAACCGGAAAACACCAGTTTCTGCGTAAACGATATGGTTTCGGGAAGCCCTTCCGGGGCATCAGGAGCCCCGGAAGGGCTTCCCGGACGAACCTCCTGGCCGTTGATGACCATCCGCATTTGCGAACGATCGATCTGACGCATTCCTTCGTATGTAATCTTGCCCGATGTAGGGGCAGTGGTCTGTGCCAACACTGCGGTCGTGGTCAGCCCGGTAAGTAATAGGGTGAAAATACCTGATTTCATAGTGCAATGAGGGTTTCTGATTGTAAACGTTGCATAATTTTTTCAACTAGCAGTCCAAATCTCGTTAAAAGGGGTTTATTAAGTGCTGAGTCGGTAATTTTACCCGTCGAATGTCATATGTTATGAGTCCGCAACGAATTGTCTCACTGGTACCTTCGCAAACCGAACTACTATTTGATCTTGGGCTGGACAGCGCGATAGTGGGCATTACTAAATTTTGTATTCATCCAGCTAATAAAGTTACGAGCAAGACGATTGTCGGTGGCACTAAAACCCTGAATAACAACAAAATTCGAGACTTATATCCAGACCTCATCCTTGCCAATAAAGAGGAAAACAGCCGAGAGCAGATTGAAGAATTACAACAGCACTACCAGGTTCATGTAACGGATGTGGTTACGGTATCGGATGCGCTGGCGATGATACGTGAGGTAGGTACTTTGGTTGGTAAAACGCAGGAAGCAACCGACCTAGCCCAACAGATTGCTGATAGGCTTTGCCCAGTTCCTGATCCGTCGGTCAAGCGGGTTGCTTATCTGATCTGGCGAAATCCATATATGGTGGCAGCCGAGCAGACGTTCATTCATTCCATGCTGGCAGTAGCCGGTTTTTCCAATGCATTTTCGGATCGCCTACGCTACCCCGAAATAGCGGCCTATGATATTCAGACAGCCAGACCCGACCTGATCTTCTTATCCTCTGAGCCGTACCCATTTGCAGAAAAGCATATTGCTGAACTACAGGCCATCTGTCCAAATGCTCGAGTGGTGCTGGTTGATGGCGAACTGTTTTCCTGGTACGGTAGCCGACTGTTACGGTCGTCCGACTATTTTAGGAACTTGCGTACCGAACTGGCTGCGTCTAAACCATAGTACCTACTAGCCTACAAAGGAAATGGCTTTTATTCGCAACGAGACCCGGCATCGCCAATCATTGATTATTGCTGACGAACGTATTTCCTGCTACATGACCACTACTAACGACACGCTTTCTGTTGCATCCATCAATCTGATTTTGTTTGCTGTTCGACAACAGGGGGTTGATACGGAGCCACTCATTCAAACGATTGGAATCACACCTGAGCAACTCCGTGACCCCGACGGACGCGTATTTATCTGGCAGATACAGACCCTATGGCAGGAGATTGTTCGTGTTACAGGCGATCCCTCCATTCCGCT